>Ga0209550_10000768_pt1 | contig 30768 bp, 43 predicted proteins | sample LauGreSuBDMM15SN_2_FD_187567 | JGI IMG/M metagenome (GOLD analysis project Ga0209550, IMG submission 187567) | Freshwater lake microbial communities from Lake Michigan, USA - Su13.BD.MM15.SN (SPAdes) (version 5) | ecosystem: Environmental > Aquatic > Freshwater > Lake | place: Lake Michigan... | reverse complement strand
CAAAGGTGGTTTAAAAACTATTACACGAGACTGGCCTATAATAGTATTGGAAGTATTTTTTGAAAGAGAAACCTTAAAATATGTAACTGAAGAGTTAGGTTATAAAATTAAAGCAATATGTCCTCGTGGCTGGGATCATGTTCTAGTAAAAGAATAGGGGAAAACAAATGAAAAAATTAAATAACGGGTGGATAGTTCCCGACGACGATACTAGAGTTACTTCCTTATTAGAAAAAGATATCGATATGTTTTCTCCTTCTTACGAAGACAAATACAGACAGGAAATAATAAAACACCTTCCAAATAAAAGAACATTTGCAGACGTTGGGGCTAATGTTGGAATCTGGAGTTTACCTATGACTCGACATTTTAACAAAGTAGTGTCGTATGAGCCATCACAACAAAACATCGAGTGTATAAAAACTAACATACCAGACGGAATGGAATTACGAGAAAAAGCAGTGGCAGATTTTAACGGAGAGGCCAAATTCCATCAAGCCGGAAAGAATTGCGGTGATGGAAAACTATGTAGAGAAGGTGTGAAATCTGATTATATTGTTCCTGTGGTAAAGTTGGATGACGAAAATCTATCAGACGTAGACCTTATAAAAATAGATACGCAAGGCTGGGAACTAGATGCACTGAAAGGCATGCATAATATTATTACAACACAAAGACCTTGGGTAATTTTTGAAATCAATGAAGATGTTGATTTATGTTGCACCTTGATGGAAAATTACGGATACGAGACGGTGTATATTAAGAGCAAAAGAAATTTTCTATGGGCACCAAAAACAGGAAAAAATAGTCCTAAAGATACAAGTATTTTAAAAAGATTTTTAGGACCCGGACCGTATGCAGAAAGATACGGTGGAAAATAAATTAATTAATCAGTTCCCAAGCTAGCCCGGAAAGTAATTCTTCTCTAGTAAATTGGGAATAGGCTAAATGATTTAACCAAGCCTGTTTGTCACTAAGATAAGCAGGCTTTATTTTTTCAATATCTTCCAATTGATAATTATAAAGGCTTCTAGTAGCAGAATCTCCTAATGCTATTACTGGTATGTCGTTCATTGCTGCCTCAACTAGTGCATTGGAAGAATACCCCACTACACAGAAAGTGTCGTGTTTAATAAAATCTTTAAAAGTGTTTGACACTATCCTATCGGCTCGAGGAGCCGGCCGTTTTCTTATTTTAATTTCGCGATCTGTAAAACTTTTTATCTTAACAACGGTATCGTTAATCCAACGATCCTCTGATCCTAGTCTAAGTGCATTAACTATTTTTCTGTCGGGGGGTACAATAACAATTGAAGATCCTTGTTTAAAAGAATATTGTTCAAGACCTAGGCGTTCCCATCTATCTGCTGGCCTGTCTATGATAGGATCGATATTTTGAAAATTATTAACACTTAATCTAAAGATTATTTTTCTCTTTTTATTGCCAAAATATCCACTATCTAAATTGTAAAATTTTAAACTGTGCTTTTTGCAAATTTCTAACCACTCAGGTTTAAAAAACCCAGCCCAGCACATCGGATCAGTAGTATTCTCATACATTGTTTCGTAGCTGACAAACTTTCCACCACTACCGAGAGTAAATTCTTTAACTCCATAATCTGCGCCTTCTAGAGATATGAAATTAGTCATTGCCAATATGCCTCAGTTCTAATAACTTTTAAATCTTCAGGCTTGCTTCGACCTAGTTTCTTTCTACCACCTTTGAGATGATCTAGCCATGCACCCCACTCGCTGTTAATTAATGGATGCCCCTCACCTGTGCTGTTTCCGGCGCTAGGTCGGATATCGTGTAGGTGTGCAGCCCAATCTAGTTGTCGCATCTGTGGAAATTTCTTACGAACGTCGTCGAATACAAAACTATCATGCCACTCATCTAATTGAAAAATTCCATTTTCTGCATTATCATAGACACGCTGAAATTCTTTTAAAAAACTCTGCACATTTGGTGATCTTAAATTCATAGAATACAGACCACACTCTGAATATTTGCCTTTTCTGCCAAGATAACATAACTCAGAATCTGTAGGAATCATTCTGTATAGATCGTTCATGGTGATAGGACTGTGACAGATAGTATCGGCATCCATCCATATTAATACGTCAGCATCAGTTTCTTGAGCACAGTGAAATATCGCATAAACTTTGTGTGCAAATCTCACAGCGTGCCATTTAAATCCCTTGCCTGAGTCTTTTCTTTTTGATCTTATAGGATCTGCCGAAACATCTCCATTGGCCTTGGGAACATTTTTCCAACGTTCTTTGAATGCCATGAGTTCTGGAAGTTCTTCTAACCGTTTTAGTGTGACATGATCATGGTCACTAATAGCAGGATTACACGATTCAGGATAGATATGTAATTTTACCTCAGCAGGCCAGTTTTCGCAGAATGTGTTAATCATTCTTTGACCATATTTTTTAAGACCCTCTTCGTGAAAGGTCGTAACTACCGCTATTTTCATTTTATCTTTTCCCATACATGATAAATTTCTTGATTACTGGTACATCCCCAGCCTGTTTGATAAAAAATTTTAGATAAATGAATATTTTTATAGTCATTACCTTCCACGAACACCGTTGATTTGTTTCGATTCCAGCATGATTCTAAATATTCAAGTTTATCAATTTTATCTAGGTCGACAAATATACCACCAATTTGAGTAAGTGAATGTATAGTGTCAATATTTTCTTTATATATTAAATTTCTTGCCTTTACCGATGGTGGTTCATCATTTATCACGAATACATTAATGTAGATCTCCAGCAGTTGGTCAAGATTTCCGAACGCCGTGCCTACAACCAAGGCGTTTTCTGTATAACCGGATAATTTTTTTAGTCTTTTTGCGAACTTGGCCATAATATCATTAAATACACAGTTATTTATTATATTAGATGCGCTTCAAATTATATCGCCAATACGGTGCACTGAACAGCCAACCAATCTTTGATGCGTTTACACAAGGAGCACAGTCTCTTGGCCACAGCGTAGTCAATGATCACGAAGATGTTGCAGTGATTTGGTCAGTGTTATGGTCTGGCAGGATGCGTGGTAACCGTGAAGTATACTATCAGTGCAAGAATAACAAAAAACCAGTGATCATCATCGAAGTAGGCAATCTACGTAGAAATCACACATGGCGAATTTCATTGAATCATATCAATAATCTTGGGGAATTTGCCAACGACTGGGATCTTGATTTAGATAGACCAAAAAGATTAGGTGTCGAACTGAGAGATAGAAGATCCGATCAACGGCCAGATATCTTGATAGCATGTCAACACAGTCACAGCCTGCAATGGGAAGGCATGCCGCCGATGAAGACATGGGTTGAAAACGTCGTGAAACAGATACAGGCCAAATCTCAACGAAAAATCATAGTGAGACCGCATCCTAGATCATTGTTTGGTGTAGATATACCAGGTGTGACACTAGAACGTCCTCAATTGGTATCGGGTAGCTATGACGATTTTGATATTTTCTATAATTATCACTGTGTGATCAATCACAACAGTGGACCCGCAGTCCAAGCTGCAATACAAGGGGCACCTGTGCTGTGTGATTCCACAAGTTTGGCTTCGGATTTGTCTATCACGTGGGATCAAATAGAAACTCCCTCGATGCCAAATAGAGATGAATGGTTTTTGAGGCTGTGCCACACTGAATGGACCGTGGATGAGATCAGCCGAGGTATTCCATTAGCCAGATTGATATCAAAAATCACTTGACTTACTGGTTACAACAACGTATACTATTATAATGTCATCATTATTCGCAGAAGATATATTTCAGCTGTTTTTTCAATTAGTAGATTCTGGACAGGTAAAAGTGCAGCATCAGGATCACCCCCCTGTGATAAGTTTTTACACAAAATTATTACAGCAAGACCCTCTGACGAAAAATCAAGCTGACTATGTGGTGAAAATTCTAGAAAAGTATCAACACTCGGCCATGATAGCTGGATTAGATTATTCGAGCTCTGTGAAAGATTTTCAGTGGAAGCAGCCGTTCCGCATACTGGACCTTACTAAACGAATCTATGTAGAACGAGCAGCCGGCGACCAACTTGAGGTCTGTGTGAAATTTCCCTATCAGCTGAAAAAAGAGTTTGATGACCAGATAAATTCATATCAACTCTCAAGCACTAGATCCAACAACTGGGATGCAGATCAAAAACTACGTCGGCTGAATCTCTATGATTTCAATCTCATAGCACTGTACGAATTTGCCAATCGAAATAATTTTGAAATAGACGATACCTTTATAGATGTGTTAGCAGATGTGGAAGAAATCTGGCAAAATCAGGAAGAAATTTTACCTGTGTCGGATATCATCAATGGTAGAGTTCACCTGGTAAATGCTGCTGCTGACGCTGAACAATGGTTCAATCTTCACTGTGTAGGCGAGACTGATAAAGATTTACTTAGAGCCAAGCAGATGGGATATTCGTATCGCGGACAACCTAAAAACATCAATGAAAAAATAGCTGCCCACGCAGAAAACAGTTTTTGGATCAGATCTAACGATAAGTTTTTTGACCTATATAAAAATATCACAGGCAAGGCAGCAGTGATGTTGGATCGAACCGGAGACACACTGACCTGGCTACAGAAGTTTGTGGCAGATGCTGATGCGCAAGGTATCAATAGAGATGAAATTAAGGTGTGTTTTAGAGACAGCAAGGATCGCGACACAGGCATCAATGAGTGGATTAAGCTGGCAGGCGTTGGCGGCAAAGTAGAGTCAGGTAGATTATTGATATTTGAATCGAGGCCGGCTAAATGGTTGTTTAAAGACCTAGATGATGTTACACTGTTAGTAACAAACAATATTTTTCCTCCTACGAATGTCATGACTAGAGATTGGGTTAACAGCCATCCTTGTGTGATATATCTTGGAAATATCAAACCATCAGAAACCAAAGGACAAAAAATTGTCGAGCTGTAAACTGATCATTCGAGACGAAGTCAATGTAAAATTTGAAGGCCTCAGTGTGGAGACTCGTCGCAAAATCGTTAATAAATTAAAATACGACTTGCCTTATGCTAGACACATGCCTGCATATAAACTAGGACGTTGGGATGGAACTAAGACCTATTTTGGCATTGGTGGCACGGGATACCTTGCACACCTGGATGTGATCCTACCCATCATCGAAGATTCGGGCTATGAGCTGGATATCGAAGATCTGAGATCGCCGCATAAATTTTCATTCCAGCCTGTATCGGAAACCTATTGGGCGGATCAGGGTAAGACATGGCCGCAAGGACACATCGAAGCAGGTACTCCTATAGTACTACGTGATTATCAATATGATGTTATCAACAAATTTTTAGAAAATCCGCAGGCTCTGCAAGAAGTAGCTACAGGAGCAGGCAAGACCATAACCACTGCCACACTGAGTCATCTTTGTGAACCTTATGGACGTACCATGATTATCGTGCCTAACAAAAGTCTAGTAGTACAGACTGAAGAAGATTATCGAAATCTTGGACTAGACGTTGGCGTGTACTTTGGTGATAGGAAAGAACTAGGTCGTACTCATACTATCTGCACGTGGCAGAGTCTTAATATCTTAGACAAGAAAAGTCACGACGAAGCCACAATGACTCTAGCAGAATTCTGCGAAGACGTGGTAGCCGTGATTGTAGACGAAGTACATCAGGCCAAGGCAGATGTGTTGACTAAACTATTGACACAGAACTTTAAAAACTGTGCCATACGATGGGGACTCACAGGCACAGTACCTAAGGAAGCCTGGGAGTATCAAGGCATACTGGCCAGTATCGGACCAGTGATCAATCAGGTATCTGCGCATGACTTACAGAACAAAGGTGTACTGGCCCAATTAAACATCAATGTGTTACAGACCACAGATGTGCAGGTGTTTACATCTTTCCAAGATGAATACACATTTCTAGTCACCGACGATACGAGACTCGAATGGATCGCTGATAAAATTACCAGCATATCTGCTGCTGGTAACACTTTAGTATTGATCAATAGAATCGATACCGGTAACAAATTGATAGCCTTGATGCCTGGTGCGGTGTTTGTGAGTGGCGGCATGAAACTAGATGACCGCAAGGAAGAATATGATGAAATTAAAACAAGTGATAACAAGATTATTGTGGCGACTTATGGTGTGGCCGCTGTGGGTATTAATATTCCACGTATTTTTAATCTGGTTCTTTTGGAACCCGGAAAGAGCTTTGTCCGCGTTATACAAAGCATTGGGCGAGGCATTAGAAGAGCAGAAGATAAAGACCATGTAGAGATTTGGGACATCACCTCTACCTGCAAATACGCTAAACGACATCTTACTGAACGTAAGAAATTTTACAAGGACGCAAAATATCCGTTCACAGTAACAAAGGTAAACGTATGAGTGAAAAAAAACTAACAGAAAGTGCTTGGCCGTATATTAAAAATTTTAGAACTTATATTGATATAGGAGCAAGCACTGGTAAGACTTCAGTTCCTTTTATTGACAAGTTTGAAAAAATTTATTGTTTTGAACCTAATCCTAACAGTTTTAAAGAACTATTAAAATTCCCTAAATTAATATGTCATAACTATGCATTGGGAGAAACCGGTGAAACAAAGTTATTGATTATGAATGATACTACACATAATCCTGAACACGGATCTTTGTCTGAATTAAGAAACAAAGATTGGGTTAACGGAGAACAATACGAGGTAGAAGTAAAACGACTTGATGATTTTAAATTTGAAAATGTTGATTTTATTAAAATAGATACAGAACAATATGAGTTGCAAGTTGTCACTGGTGGGATAAAAACAATTAAAAAACATCGGCCAACAATATTCTTTGAAAACAAAAGAGGTGAGGCAAATCAAGTAATTCTTCTGCTGTTAGATCTCGGATTTACAGTAAGAAAATGGAAGAGCGATACAATCGCATATTATACGGATTAACACAATGAAAATACTAACATTAAACAATAGATCTTTCGATCTAAACGAATTACCAGACGAGGTAGATGAAGATACAAGATTTAGTGTATTAGACAATTCAAATCCTCAGGAACCAGATTTCTTTTTCATGCCATTGATATTTTTAGAGTCATTCAATTCACCGGCAATACTGCTGCGTATAGGCGGACACGAAGTGCAGATGCCCCTAGATTGGTGTATGGTAGTAGGTGATAAAGAATGTGGATTAGATCCAGAAGTCTTACCATTGACTAGTATAAACGAACGGGGATTTGATGCACTAGTGTTTAATCCCATCAAAGGCTTCAAGACGGATTTTTTACCCATAGAAATCATAAACATCTTCCAAGATGTACGCTGGTATTTTCCTAAAATGAAAAACGGGCAATTACTAACTGTTCCCTTGCACGATGATCCTAACCCCCCTTGTGTGTTTTTCGTCAAAGAAGTTAGCAGGCAAAGTGAAGTTGTACAATTACACAAGTTGGTTTGAAATAAATACTCAGTTAATTTTAAAGGGGATAGCATGAAAGCAGGAAAAGTATGGGGACAAACAGAATTGCTAGAAGCCAACGGTGTGTTAGAATTCCACCGGATCGAAGCTATGGCTGGTGGTGTGTGTTCCAAGCATAAACATAAATTTAAATGGAATGGATTCTTTGTTGAATCTGGAGAAATGATTATCCGTGTTTGGAAAGGCGATTACAATCTTGTAGACGAAACACTTCTTAAGGCAGGCGAATATACAAAGGTTGCTCCGGGTGAATATCATCAGTTTGAAGCGGTCACTGACTGCATTGCCTTTGAATTATATTGGGCTGAATTTGATCACGATGATATTGAACGAGAAACTGTTGGATATATAGGGAGCAAATAAGGGTCGTATAAATGAAAATAAAAATTTTAACAACACTAAGTCAAGAATATTGGGATTACACCGGCCAATACACTGTAAAGTTTTGGGAAAATTTTATGCCCGAGGATTGGGAATTATGGTTACACGACACCCCAGAGTTGGGGATAAAGTATACCAAATCGATTCCAACCAAAGACAAGTATTCATGGTTTATCGAGGCTGAAAAAATTGCCGGCTCAATACCAAAAGATTTGCATCCGTCCGGATATTATAGAGAATGGAAAAAATTTAGTCATAAATCTTTTGCGCAATGGGAAGCATACGAAGCTGATCCTACTGGCGTTTTAGTATGGCTCGATTCCGATGTTTTGATAAAAAAGAAGCTTGACGAATCTGTGATAATTCGTGCGCTAAACGGAAAATTTTGCGGGTATCTTGGGATAGATAGAGTAGACACATTAACAAACAAAAAACTTGCATCATACGGAAGATTAAATGTAGAAACCGGAATAATAGTATATGATTTGGATCACCCTGTCGCTAAAAAGTTTTTTGAAATACAAAAAAATATCTATTTAACCAACGAATCTTTTAAATTATATGACTGGGCCGACACTGGTGTTTTTGAAGAATCAATGATTCGTACTGGTAAAGAACATTTTCACGATATCACCGGTCATTTACCGCCCACAACTGCACCGATGCCTATTTCTTTTTTAGATGACTATATCGATCATTGGATAGGACAGGCTGGTAAAGCAGAGCGGACAGATCATATAGGTCAAGCACTAAAAAGAAAAATGATACGAAGAGGAGTTTTAAAACAATAATGAAAATATTGTTAACCGGCCACAAAGGTTTTATAGGAAGTCATTATCATAATCTGATCAAAGAAAACAACGAAGTTTTCGTAGTTGACAAAATATTAGGTGAGGATCTTTGCGATAAATCAATAACACAAAATCTACCTGATGTGGATGTGATAATTCACATGGCTGCAACTAATGGAACTAAGTTATTTTATGAAATTCCTACAGAAGTTTCTTTTAATAATACTATTCCGACATTTAATCTTGTCGAACGCTACGCTGGAACTAATACAAAATTTATATTCACTAGCACATGTGAAATTTTTAATGGGGCCATAGACGACGGATTGTATCCTGTTCCTACAGATGAAAATGTTCCTGTGATGTTTAAAGATGTAACAAATCCTCGATGGAGTTATAGCTTACCAAAAGCTCTTGGTGAAAATTTAGTAGCGAACAGTGGCCTGCCTTGGGTCGTTATACGTTATTTTAACATATACGGTCCAGGCCAAAAAGATCATTTTATTTCAGAGTTTGTAGAACGGGTCGCTAAAGGAGAATACTATCTCAAAGGTGATGATACTAGATCATTTTGCTATGTGCAAGATGCAGTTAATATTACTGATCAATTAGTTAGTCATGCCAATAATGAAATAGTTAATGTTGGCAAGCAAGAAGAAGTAACAATCAGCGATGTCGCAAGAATTATCATGGACATCATGGAGGTTGATCCCAACAAACTTGAGATACTAACTAGTCCTCTTGGAAGTGCAAAAAGACGTTGTCCTGATACTTCTAAAATGTTAAAGTTAACAAACTACCAATATATGTTTAATCTAAAACACGGATTAAAACTTACAGTGGATTCATTATTATGAAAATTGGCATTATAGGATTAGGTGCAGTTGGTTCTGCAAATAAACAAGGATTTGAGCATCTAGGGCACGAAGTACTGGTGCATGATATAAAACTTGATACAACAATACGAGATGTGTTATCAACAGAAATTAACTTTATCTGTGTGCCGACACCTAGTGCAGATGATGGTCAGTGTGATACCGCTATCTTAGAATCAGTCATACAAGAATTAGATGACAATAACTATAACGGAATCATAGCTATTAGAAGCACTGCTGTTCCCGGCTTCACACAGAGCATGATAGAGAAACATAAAACTCTAGCAATTTGTTTTGTTCCTGAATTTTTAAGAGAACGGTGTGCAGCCGACGACTTTATAAACAATCACAAATTATTGGCTGTAGGAACCTTTGATATCTGGGTTTTTAGAAAGGTAGTAAAAGCTCACGGAAATTTACCAGAGCATACTGAACATCTAACGCCAACAGAAGCAGAAGTATTGAAATATTTCAACAATGTCTATGCCAGTCTTCGTGTAACTTTTGCAAATGTCATGTACGAAATATGCGAAAAATTAAATTGTGATTACACAACTATAAAAAATTCATATATTAAAACAGGTAAAGCTGTAGACATGTACTTGGATGTGTCTGATGGACTTCGAGGTTACGGCGGCATGTGTTTACCTAAAGACACCAAGGCGTTGGCAAGATTAATGGAAAAATTAGATTTAGATCTAAATTTGATATCGGCGATTGATCGGGATAATTCTAAATTTAAGAAAACAGTGTTCAACGGAATGAGAGAATAAATGGGAAAAATAGTCGCTTATCTAGGTGCTGCAACATCAGCCTGCCTAGCTTTAGATATAAAATCTGATACCGGCACATATCTAGAAACTGGTGTCCACAAAGGAAGAAGTATGATGTTTTTTGCAGACAACTTAATAACCAAGGTAAAAAAACTACATTTGATAGGCTATGATGTTTTCGATTTAGAAACTGACAATTTCCATCTTCAAGAGGACAATGGTATGTTTGGGCGAGGTGGAAATTTCAACGAATGTTTTAATAATTTAACTCAACTGTCAACTTCAAATCCAAATATTAGTTTTGATCTAGTGAAAGGTTATACCAAAGACACTTTACAACCAACAAAAGTAGATTGGGCCTACATAGATGGAGGACACAGCTATGAAACAGTTAAATGGGACCATGAGCAATTAAAAGATTCTAGAGTTATTGTGTTTGATGATGTAGATTTATCCGGAGTGAATAGATATCTTTGGGAAATAAAGGATCAATATAATATCTATAGTCTTTGTGTGGCTACTGCATCGTCCGAGCATGCCGATCATAGACAAGCAATCATCATCAACGATATAGAGAACTTTAAATTTGATGACGTTAGCTTAGAAAAATTTCAGGGACACGATCCTGAAACATATGTATCACTAAGAAAGGTATAAGATGGAAAATAACGTTATCAAAGGGTTAAGCGTTAAGATTATTGAACCTGTAAATTTATATGGATGCACCTTGCAAGACAATGTTTTTGTAGGTCCTTTTGTTGAAATACAAAACGATGTAACAATTGGTGAACGAACTAGGATTCAAAGTCATAGCTTTATATGTTCAAATACTGAAATAGGTGCCGATTGTTTTATCGGTCATGGTGTTATGTTTATCAACGATAAGTTTGTTGATAGAGAATTATCTAAAGATTTTTTACCAACAAAATTAGGTAATAAAGTTTATGTAGGTTCTAATTCAACAATGCTGCCTGTATCTATTTGTGATGATGTTGTTATCGGAGCAGGTTCTGTTGTCACTAAAGATATTACAGAGTCTGGAACTTATGTGGGTAATCCTGCTGTGAGGTTAAAATAAAATGGGCATAGACAATCGTTATTTCAGCGACATGAAAGGAAAATATTTATGATTTTATTAGTAGGATATGGATACTGGGGTAAAAATTTAGCCAGGAATTTCAGTAAAGAATTAACAGCAGTGTGTGATTCGGATGTTAAAAAATTAGAAATTGCAAAATTGTTATATCCCGCAATTACTACATATACTTCATTAGAGGCTGCATTGGATCATCCAGGAATTAAAGCAGTGGTGATTGCTACTAAAGCAAATACACACCACGATATTGCTTTACAGGCTCTTGCAAACGGAAAAGATCTTTGGATTGAAAAGCCAGTCTGCGAAACTTTAGATCAAATTAACAATCTTATCAAAGAATCTGAAAAAACAAAGAATATTATTTTTGTTGACCATACATTTTGCTACAATCCTGCTGTAGAACAATTAAAAAACATTGACATTGGCAAACCGATATATTACGATAGCACCAGAATCAGTCTAGGATTATTTCAAAGTGACGTTGATGCTCTGCTAGATCTTGCCATACATGATTTGAGTATTGTGAATTATCTTTATCCCGATCTAGAGTTGAAAGATAGAACAATCATTAAAAATAATCACATCAATGATAAAGCAAATCAAGTGATCGTTAATTTAAAGTTTACCAACGGATTTACTACTACAACAAATTGTAATTGGGTTAGTCCGGTAAAAAAGAGACAGATTATTTTAACTGGCGATAAGAACAGCGTTGTCTACGATGATATCGATCTTGATAAAATTAAAATTTATTCCACTGGAGAAATAAATTCAGATTTCAATGCTAATCAACTAGGTGATATGATGGCTCCAAAAGTTGGAACCGCAGAGGCGTTATATACAGGAAGAACACATTTTCTAAAATGTATAGAATCTAGATCACAACCGTTGACCAGCATATATACAGCCAAAAAAATTATGGAGTGGGTACTATGATCCCTTTTTACAGTTTTAAAGAAATACACCAAAGTGTATTAGATGAGTTAATTCAAAAATCAGAATCTGTTATTAGAAGCGGTAACTATGTATTTGGTACTGACAAATTTGAAGAAGAATTTGCCAATTATGTTGGTGCAAAATATTGCGTGGCTGTGTCAAACGGAACATCTGCAATACATCTAGCACTATTATCGTTAGGAGTAGGGCCAGGCGATGAAGTTGTCACTGTGTCGCACACTTTTAGGGCTACGGCAGCAGCAATCAAATATTGTGGTGCAACTCCTGTATATGTTGATATTGATCGAGAAACATTTACCATGGATCCTGATAGTCTTCGTAAAGCTATTACATCAAAAACAAAATGCATATTGCCAGTTCACATCTACGGTAATGCCGCTCCAATGGATCTAATAAATGCTATTGCCGCTGAAAAGAATATCCCAGTCATTGAAGATTGTAGTCAAGCACACGGTACTACATTAAACAATAAACATGTTGGAACATTTGGTAATCTAGGAACTTTTAGTTTCTATCCAGGAAAAGGCCTCGGCGCACTAGGTGATGCTGGTTGTGTAGTCACTGATGATGAAAATTTATACAAATTCATGTGTAAGGTAAGGCAATGGGACGACAACGATATTGGTTATAATTATAGAATGGCCAATATACAAGCTGAATTTTTAAGAATAAAATTAAAGAATTTTGATTTTGTTCTAGAAGAAAAAAGAAAAATTGCCAACGAATACAATAAACATTTTTCATATGTAAAGACCAAAAATTCAAATCATAGCTATCATATCTATCCTATCTTAGTTAATGAAAGAGAAAAATTAATTGCAGGTGTTAAATCTAAACTTGATCTAAAAATGCACTATCCAGTCCCGGTGCACAGACTAACTGCATATCGAGCACCTTATTCTTTACCAGTAACCGAATGGGTGTCTAGCAAGCAAGTGAGTCTACCGATCTACCCGGGTGTAAATTATAAATCTGTTATAGAGATAATTCATGATAATTCTAGCTGCCTTTTATAAAACCGACCTCGAACAGCGAAAGATAAACTTCAGAAGTTTGTATTTCGACTATGAGACTGCTCTTTATTCTTTAGAAAAAACATTTAAAAAATTTAATCCGAAAGGAAAATTTATTCTTGCTACCGATATGGCTACAGACATAAAACTAGATTCCGGTGAGAGTTTTAGAACCGATTTAGAATCTTGTAACATTATGGAATCGCTGGTGTTGTCAAATTTGGATCTTGTCAAACAATTAGAAGGAAAAATAATTCTATGCGGTGCCGATCATCTAATATCTGGAAATCTTGATAACTTCTTTAAAGAAGAATTTGATATTGGTATATTATGGAACGGGGGTGAAGTGAATAATACTGTGGTGCTAGTCAATACAGAATTTGGAAATAAAGAAAAAATTGTATCTTTCTTTCAAGAAAGAACCGATGCATTTTATGATCTAGGTCAGTCAGAAAAATCTTGGTTTGGGGACCAAATAAGCATTCAATCAGTTTTAGAAAAGAAATATCAGTCACCACGGCTGCTTCCAAGACAATCGATATTACATGAATCTCGCGGGTTAAAATTTAAATTTTTTAACTATTCAGAAGAATTTGTGTTTGGTGTAAAAAAGAGTTCGGCGGGATATAGCAAGACCGCAATATTTTTAGATTTTAAAGGCAATAGTAGAAAACGTTGGTTTACAGATATTGCTCAAGAAATATTGAAGAATTAATATGGGTTCGCTGATTCCCGGAGCAACATATGTCTACGAACATCACAAAGGCACTGTCTATGCTAGAGAATTTGGTGCTGATCCTAATACTAGACAACCAATTGGTTGGGAACATCCAATAGATCCTCGCACCAGCGATGGCAGATCTTTGCACGATCACATGATGGAAGATAAACTTTGGGGTGAAATACGTCGAGCGGCAAAAACAAACGAGGCCTTGCAATCTGCTCTAGATCGTGCTATACTTGTATATCATTTAAGCAAAGACCATGGCAAAGAATAAACACGTAGACCTATTCAAAGATATGATTCCTGCAGTAGATATGGGAGTTAAAGAACTTTGGGACGCAGTCACTGACGACGGTCGTAAAGAAATCAAAGGTGACTTCTGGAATCTCAATCGCTATATCAGTTCGGTAAAATCTTCAAGCGCGGAACTGCAAGAACACTATCTACTCACAGTCAATGAATACTACAACAAGCATTGGGCTGATATACAACAGCATCCGCAGTTGGTATGGCAGACTCTGTGCCTATGCAGTCACGAATCTAAGAAAGCACATTTCCACGAATGGATTCCTTTGAAAACACGCAAGAACAAAAAGGAAGAATTCATTGCAGAACATTTTCCTAACATGAAGCGAGCAGACATTGAAACACTGGCAGAACTCACCACAGATCAAGAAATCAAACAGTACTGTGAGAACCTTGGTTGGGACAAAAAGCAGATCCATGGACTTAAACTTTAAGTGCGAATATTGCAGTAAACTATTTGCCAAGGAAAAGACTCTGTTTGTGCATGTCTGCGAACAGAAACGTCGGCATCTCGGACAGAACGAACGACATGTACAGATGGGATTGATCACCTTTCAACGATTCTACGATCTCACACAAAAATCCAAAGGTACCAAAACCTTTGATGAATTTGCTGCCAGTCCATACTACACTGCATTTGTTAAGTTTGGCAGTTTCATGATCAATACTGCACCCATCTATCCTGAACGATTCATTGACTTTGTGATCAAGAGCGGAGTCAAGTTGGATCATTGGTGTCGCGATGAGTTATATGATTCCTACATCAGCGAGTTAATCAAGATAGAGCCAGCAGACGGAGCCATACAAAGAACCATACAGAACATGATGGCCTGGAGTGAAAAGAACAACGGTGCTTGGGAACATTATTTTGCCTATGTGAATCTCAACCGTGCCACACATGATATCAAGGAGGGATTGATCTCTCCTTGGATACTGTTAAATACTCGAGAAGGCAAGACCATGCTGCAAAAAATGAATGACGAACAGTTGGCTATAGTTGGACCAGTGATCGATCCGCAGTTTTGGCTGCGTAGATTCAAAGAATTGCCTGCAGATTTAGAATTGGTACGAGATGTCATTAAGGAGGCTAAGATACTGTAATGCCAAAAAAACCCAAGGTAGAAGAAATTCCGGAAGAACTAGCTGAGAATGAAACTTTTATTTCAGACGAAGATATCGATATAGAGGTGATGTGTACCAGTGATGAAGAAGAGCCTACTGTTTATGTTAAGTTTACCAATTTTGCAGATGTAGAAGATGCAGAAGCTTACGCAGAATTTCTCGCAGAAACACTGCCAATTTTATTGTTTGAAACCACAAGGATGCATTGATGACTAGAACTTTAAAAAACGGGGAAGAAGTCGAGGAACTAGAAATTTCAGTGATACTTACCATTAAAACCAAGTGCCCGCAAAAATACATGCTGATTGATCAAGAGACCGGTGAAGTATACATTCCATATTCAACTCAGGGTTCTAGTCAGTGGCGTAAGATTGCACAGGGCGATCTAGAATTTATTTGGAACTGAAATGCCTGACATTGACATAGACTTCGTTGATAGAGATTCTGCACTTGATCTGTTCCGGCATATTAGAGCCAGCCGTATAGATAGCGGTCAATTGGTCAAACATAATACCGGTGTGTATTTTCATGCAGTGCCAGTGAATGCTGAGACCAATGTCTGTGCTGTGCCCTATGATCAAGCAGAAGAACAAGGATACTTCAAGATAGATTTTTTAAATGTTGGTATCTACAAAGGTGTTCGCGATGAAGCGCATCTAGTTGAATTAATGAACCAGGAGCCTCTATGGGATCTACTTCAACAACAAGAGTTCGTCGATCTGTTATTTCATTTGAATGGCCATGGTGCAATTCTGAAACAATGTTGCCCTATTTCCGTGGAACAATTAGCTGCGGTCCTTGCCATGATACGTCCTGCCAAGAGACATTTGATTGGACAGACCTGGACGGAGATAATGAAAGAAGTTTGGACAAAACCAGAGACTGACGAATACTACTTTAAGAAAAGCCATGCCACTGCCTATGCTGTGGCTATCGTGGTGCAGATGAATTTAATCTGTGAAAGTATCAGCTACGGATTCACGTAGATATTTTTCTAACCAGTGTGATTGATTTGCGTTTCACACGTTTGATTATGATGTTATTGAGACTGGTACAAGGGCCAAACAGTACCTTGACATCCTTGGTAGAAAAGGTCTTGACTACATAACGAAAAATAGCCAGTTCTTTAGCTAGAAATATGTTGATAGGGATCTGCCGGTTTGACTCCCACCACCATGTTTCTCCTAATTCTAAAAACTGCTGTTTTTCTAAATCTGTACGAAGAATACTGTAATCGTAGATACTAGTAACTTGTGCATCCTGGTTGATTATTATGCCCACGTATTCGTGATTTACGTGGGTAATAACGCTGATGAACGGAAAGTTTTCTTGTAGGTTAGTTGATATTCTCATTCGATAAATAATGCTAAAGGTCCGTTAATGTATGCAATTTAATCCTGTTTATTTATACTCAAATAAGGTAGATGTTTTTACCAGTTCTATGGACACTTGGTCAACAGAGAGGTATCGTAAAGTGTATAATCGCAATCTAAAAATATTTCGTGGTGTTGATAATCGCATAGACATCCAGGTTCGTAACGCAGATCAAAAGGCCAGTAACATTATTGGTTCTACTTTGGTATTTAACCTCGTGAGCCGAGACACTAAAGATTTAGTCATGCAGAAAGATTTCACATCCATGGATCTTGCCACAGGCAAGGTCACAGTGACTCTTACCGAGACTGAACTTATGGATCTTGATAACGGATTCTATAATTACAGCATCATAAAAGAAATCCGTGCTGATGTAGATTCCACAGACTACAAAGTAACATCCAAGATGCCCATGTACATGGATGCACAATACGACACCGTAGGCACACTAGAAATAACTGGTGATGTATACGGTGATGTAGAACCCAGTGTGCTGGTAGATACGTTTAATTATACTAATCCTTTCACCCAAGGTGATGAAACACCTAAGTTTTTTGTCAGTCAAATCATAGATGCAAGACCAACACTTAACACAGCCAATTCCACACACACATTTCAATTTTATACCACAAATTATCAAGGCACAGTCACCATCGAAGGCAGTCTAGACACGCAAGGTGCTACACCTCGCGAATCAAAATGGGTCACGGTGACCACGGTGAATCTCACCACAGCCAAATACAAAAATGTCGTGGGCAAGTACAATTGGTTTAGAATCAAACATATTCCAACCACCGAAAACACCGGAACAGTTGACAAGATCCTGTACAGATAGTATACTGTATGTATGACTCTCGTTGTGGACAAGTTCCGTACTCTATTACCTCCTCGTGCCAAACACAGTCCTTCAGGTTGGACATCATTTAACGCACCCTGTTGTCATCATAGAGGACATAAAGCTGACACACGAAAACGAGCCGGCATTCGTTTCGATGGCGAAGGCATAGTCTACAACTGTTTCAATTGCAAATTTACCACTGGTTGGCAACCAGGATCACCGTTCGGCGAGAAGATGAAAACCCTTAGTCGATGGTTGGGTGCTAGTGACGATACCGTGAAGGAATTGACGTTTGAAGCGATGAAAACAGAAGGTGAAGCTTATCGTCCGTCCCCGTCTACAGCACAGGTCGCATTTACAGATAAAGAACTTCCAGAGGGTGCAATGTCCTTACTAGACTGGGTAAACAGTGAATATTTCAAAGAACTGTCTCTTTTACTAGAACCGGTGATTTCGTATGTTGTAAACCGTGGCTACGACCCCTACAACGGCGATTTTTATTGGAGTCCTAGCCCCGGTTATGAAAATCGCGTTATTTTGCCTTTTAGGTGGCAAGGACACATAGTTGGCAATACTGCCAGGAAAGTGGTGCAAGGAAGCCCAAAATATCTATCAGATCAACATCCACATTTTGTCTTCAATTTTGATCGTCAACTAGAAGAACAGAAGTATATATTTGTCTGTGAAGGTCCGTTTGATGCACTAGCTATAGGTGGAGTTGCATTACTCACTAATGAGATTGCTGAACAACAAAGCAGGATAATTAATAGTCTAGGCGCAGAAGTTATAGTAATACCAGATCAAGACGCTGCGGGGCTAACACTGTTTGACCGTGCAGCAGAACTGGATTGGAGTATAGCTATGCCTAACTGGGACTCAGATGTTAAGGATGTAGCAGATGCTGTACAGCGATACGGAGCATTATTTGTGATAGTAGATGCTATTAAAACTGCACAGCGAGGTCAGATAAAAATAAAAATGTCTAAACAACAGCAAGAACATAAATTACAAAGGTTGCAATATGATAAAGAAAATAGTTGAAATACTGGTTTGGCCGTGGGCTAAATTTCAAGAACGGAGACGACTCAAGAAAAGAATCTCCGAATTAAGAAAACGTGATCCGTTTATCTATAAATGATTACTTGGGGGATCAACGCTCTTAATCATGGCAGTAGTCTGGCTGTTTTTTCTGATGGCAGATTGTCTATGCTTGAGAACTCTGTTGATGATCGATTAGATTCAAAAATTATCTATGATGCATTTAACTACGGTGGTCCTAGCACAATATTTTGGTATGAACGTCCTTGGCTGAAAAAACTAAGACAATTGTCTGCAGGACAATGGAACAGGGTTTTTGATCTAAGTGACCTGCCATCAACTTATGTCAAAGAAATCAAAACACACTACGCTGATCTAAGATATACACCACATCATGCCAGTCATGCAGCCGCAGGATATTATACCAGTCCGTTTGATCATTGTGCGATTGTTGTACTTGACGCGATCGGTGAATTCGAATGTGCAAGTATCTGGGAAGGCAAGCACGGAGAATTAAAAAAAATATGGGCTAGAGATTATCCTCATAGTCTTGGATTATTTTATTCTGCATTTACAAAATTAATTGGTTACCAACCTATACTAGAAGAATATAAACTGCAACAGGTCAGTGTGCTAGGAGATTCTAACAGATACTATAATAAAATTAGATCGTATTTCGGTGGTGTGTTAATAGTGACCTATAACTTTCATCAAGGGATAAAAAATTGGAATGAACCAATTTCCAGCGACCAAGATCGATGGGACATTGCTGCCGCAGTGCAGCGTGTGTTTGAAGAACAGATTTCATTGATAATGAATACAGCTAGGTCTAGCGTGGGTACAGATACATTAGTCTATATGGGTGGGTGTGCCATGAACAGTTTGGCTAATAAAAAAATAGTTGAGCCTATGTTTAAATATCGATGGACACTACCTAATCCAGGAGATCCTAGCAGTAGCATTGGAGCCGTACTATATCATACAAAACAACGTGTGTGGAACTACAACTTTGGTGTTGCAAAACACCTAGAGATTAGTGTATAATAAATTATGATAAAAGACTACGGATACGAAGTACAAAAATTATATCTTGAACTAATGCTGTCAGATGCAGTAGTGTTTGTGCGTTGTCAAGGTATATTTGATCACACCTTGTTTGATCGCAAACTACAAGATGCCGCAGAGTTCATCAATGAATATGCCAAACAGTACACAGTACTACCAGAATATGACATGGTAAATGCTTCATGCAGACTAGATCTCAAAAGACCAAACATTGTCAAAGACGGCCATCTAGAATGGCTTATGGATGAGTTTGAATCATTCACACGTCATAAGGCCATTGAACGTGCTATCATTGCCTCTGCGGATCTATTAGAAAAACACAACTACGGTGAAGTGGAAACACTAATCAAGGCTGCGGTGCAGATAGGATTGGCCAGAGACATGGGCACAGACTACTTTGAAGATCCTCGAGGTAGGCTGATGGGGCTCAAAGACAAGAACGGACAGATCTCTACAGGTTGGCCCTGTATGGATCGTAAGCTGTTTGGTGGCATGAATCGAGGCGAGCTGAATATTTTTGCAGGTGGGTCGGGTGCAGGTAAAAGTCTGTTCTTGGCCAACCTAGGAGTGAACTGGGCTCTGCAGGGACTTAACGTGGTGTATCTTACACTGGAACTATCTGAAGCTCTAGTTAGCATGCGGATTGATTCTATGATCACTGGAGTGCCCACTAGAGAGATTTTCCGCGATCTTGATGACGTGGAAATGAAGGTCAAGATGATCGGTAAGAAAGCTGGACAGCTACAGATCAAATATATGCCTTCGGGTAAAACAGTCAATGACATACGAGCCTATGTTAAGGAGTATGAAATAAAATGTGGCAAGCCCATTGACGTGCTGTTGATAGACTACATGGATCTGCTGATGCCCATAGGCAAGAAGATTTCAGCAGAAAATCTCTTCGTCAAAGACAAGTATGTGTCTGAAGAAATACGAAATCTTGCCATGGAAAAACAGGTGCTGTGTGTGACTGCGGCACAGTTGAATCGAGGTGCTGTAGAAGAAGTAGAATTCGATCACAGCCATATCTCAGGCGGATTGAGTAAGATCCAGACTGCAGACAACGTGTTCGGTATCTTTACATCTAGAGCCATGCGTGAGCGTGGCCGCTATCAACTACAATTGATGAAGACGAGATCCAGTTCGGGTGTGGGTCAAAAGATTGATCTAGAGTTTAATATAGACAGTCTAAAGATTTCAGATCTACCAGAAGATGAACAAGACACACAAAACAACGCCAGTCGTGGCAGTACCAGTATCATTGAGCAGATCAAACGCAAGACAGACCTGCAGAGAATAGATCCTGTTACGGGTGAAATTGATCCTGCGCAAGGAGCTCCTGTGGCCAAGGTACGAGCCAACGTAGAAGGCACAAAACTGCGTGAGATTCTAAACAGCATGAACACAGATGAAGACATCTAAGATTGAGTTGTTAAAGTGGCTGCCCAACGAGGGAGAAAACATTGAAATTGATTGGCCCAAAGTGCATAAGACAATAGGTGTAGATCATACCAATTGGCTATTGCGGCAGGACCGCTCGCAGTGTCAGCTGATCTTAGAACGCACGGACATCTATTGCCAGTTAGTGGCAGAATTCTATGACACCAAGTTGATCGCTGCTTACCACTTAATGTGGGCTAAATAATGGATGCGTCTAAGAGAACTTGAAGAATCCCTGTCACAGCTGGTCACTGTAAATCGCCGATTAAATCCAAAACTCTGGCACGACGGAGAACTGGATCTAGAAGTCAGCACAAAACTACAGGAAATAGCAGAGGCCTTTGAAAAATTCATAGGCATAGATCTGCCGGTCATAGATTACACCATAACTGGGTCAAATGCCAATTATACCTGGACTGATCACTCAGATCTAGATCTTCATTTAATCGTCAAAGGCACAGTCACTGACGCAGAACGTGAGCTCTACAACGCCAAAAAGGCACTCTGGGCAGAGCAACATACTATCACTGTACGAGGACTGCCTGTAGAATGTTATGTGCAGGGAGAACAAGAAGAACACCACAGCACTGGTGTGTTTAGCATAGCTAAAGATCAATGGCTGGTTGAACCCAAGAAAATCAAACCGGAAGTAGATGACAGTGCAGTGGAGCGCAAAAAAGATTCCATGGTCCACGACATGGAAACTGCTCTACTCAGTCAAGATCTTGAACGTCTTCGTAAAGTCAAAGAACGTATCACAGAAATGCGCAAGGCCGGACTGGATCGTGCAGGCGAATGGAGTGTGGAAAATCTTGTGTTTAAGATTCTGCGTAATCTAGGCCTCATTGATAAAATTTCTGAAAAGATTAGAGAATTAGAAGATAAAGAACTTAGTTTAGAAACTGCTCAACAACACGTCTTAGATTAAAAAACAATCTGTTCACTCTTGCGTTGAACAGAACCTTTTATCATAATATTAAATGAAAGAACCACCCGTTCTTCTTCAGTTGAAACAGAACTTTGATCAACTGTGTGAGGCAACCAGCTATTCCAAATGAGTATTACTCCTTTTTCGGGACTATGTATAAATGAGTCCATGTTAAAATAGTTCTGTTCGCTAAAGTCTGGATGAATCATCGTTGATCCGTTTCTCGGATCGATGAATATCGTGTTACCACAATTAACGGGTGTTTTAAGATAGACGATACCGGACAGGTAGCTGTTAGGATGTATGTGTGTAGCGTGTCTATGTCCGTTAGTAGTGCTGTGTGCCCACATATTGGTGATGTAATGACTTTCTCTCACTACTGCATAGAAGTCTAATACCTGACTGGTTTCTTCTAGAATGATTTTAGACAATTCTGCAAACTGGGGTAATTCATGCAAATTGTCGTCTGTAGTAAATTTTCCTCTAGTAATAGATCCAATCTTAGATTTTTTTAAGGAATTCACGTGTTCGCCTGCACGATCGACAATATTGTGATCATCTATTGATCCCTTAAACACTAGGCTAGGAAACAATCTTAATATTTCTTTTTTTACGATTTTAGACATTTTTTATCCCAGCCCAATGCTCTGCTCCACTGGGCCATGTCCAGCCAGTAACACTGTATTTTACTCCAGAAATAAGATTGGGAACTTCATGATAGTGAGTTACAGTGCTAGGCCAAAGCATCATATGCCCTATTGGAATATCTTTATTATCTATTTCCTGTCTTGGAAATCGCAATTCGGCTCCAGAGTAATTATCATTCAATTTTATATTCCAAGACAATTCACTTAAATCATGATGGGGACTGAGATGACGTTTGCCATGATTACTGTACTTCAAGATAAAAGGACTTTGCCAGCCTGTGATTCTTGTATAGGGCCAAACTTTTTTTATAATTGGAAATAGATCTTTGGCATAGTGTTTGGTGTAATCTTCAAACAGATAAAAACTCATATTAGAAAAATAAAGGGCGTCGTAGCCCATTGCAGATCCATCTATGTTTTTTTGTTGATGACCCGAGAATCTGTCAGAGTTACTTTCTGCAAGATCAACAAGTTCTTTACAAAAATCCTCGGTCCAAAAAGGAGTAATTATTATGTCTTTTTCTACAGTATAGGTAACCCCACTCTGAGGATGGATGCCTTTTTTATAATCAATCATGTTTTTTCAATTCAAAATTAATATCTTTGACTTTTACACTATTTTTTAAAAAATTATTTAGATCTGTAGGTGTGAAGATTTGATTTTTATATTTTAAAATTTCTTCAAGGTGTCCTTGTTTAAGTCCCTGGATATGATCAAAATTGTAATTGTATTCTGACAGCACACGCCTGCATACTTCTGGATCAAACAGTCCTAGTCCAGCCATTGAATAAACCCATAGCGGAGCTCCGGCTGATCCTAGATACTGTGCAAAATCATCATTTCTAATTAGTCTTTTCTTGGCTAGAGAAATCATCTCTTTGACCTTGTCGGGTCGATCTAATTCCTCTTTAACAAATTTCCAAAATTTTGTATCTTGCCTATCTGTGGCATAGTGTATGGCCACAAATTCCATCATGTCCTTGTATAAATTATTGATTCTCGAATTATAAACTGAGGCAACAATGGGATCCACAGTGGCTTCAACACTGCCGCTGAGACATAGATTGGCCCAGTCGCTGATCTGCACTAGGCTAGCGTGTATGCTGGTAGCCTGCATGGGTTCAAGAAACCCAGCACCCAGTCCCAACGTCAACACATTGGCGTTAAATGATGATTCACAAACTCCGGTATCAAAATCGATAGTTTTGATTGGTATTACTTTTTGTTGAAAATGTTCTTCAAGTTCTTTTAGAATATCTTCAGCTGAGGCGAATCGATCACTGTAAACATAGCCTCTACCGATTCTGTGCCTAGTATGAGCGGCCCACATCCATCCGTTGTTCATGGCTCTACAGGTCACTGTGGATTCGCGGTCTGCAGTATCGCATTCTAGGCGAAATGGTATGGCCTTGTTCACTGGCAGATATTTTTCATAGCTGATCCATTTGGAGTTTAATTTAGAAGATAGCACTCGAGCACTGCCAGTGCAGTCAATAAACAGGTCTGCAGTAAGGGTTCCGAGATCAGTTACAAGTCCAGTTACAAATCCATTTTCTATCACAACTTCATCCACCGTGGTATCTATCACCACGGCATTTTCGCTGATACAATATTCTCTAAGGAGGTCTGCCAACTTTGCAGGATCAACCACCCATGTGAGACTGCCCATTTCTTCAAATTGATTATCGATCCATGCGATATTACTCAGACCCAGATCAACCAGCATGTTGTTTCGACTGGTTGAGGAGAGACTTTGATTTTCAGCCACTGAATGATAAACGGTGTAATCTATGAAACTGCTAGAAGAAAAACTGCTGTCGATGGGGTGAAGATAGCTACCGCCGTCACCTCTCCAATTTTGGAAATCTATAGCCAACTTAGGCAAGGCATCTGTTCTCTGCATAAAATCCCATTTATCGATACCCAACTGCTGTATCAAACCACTGAGCATGCCTGTTGCAGCTTCACCCACACCAATGGTCTTGATGCTGGAACTTTCGATAATGGTATAGGTGTGTTGTGGACGATTGCGGATTAGAAATGCGGCTGCAGTCCATGCCGCTGTGCCACCACCCACTATGGTTATATTCATTCTTTACGCCCGCCAAACAACTGTAGAAGATTTAGGAACAGATTGATAAAGTCCATGTAAAGACTCAGTGCTCCTCGGACTTCAGCAGCAGGTGAAGTTTCCACTGAAAGTTCTTCACGTATCTTTTGTGTGTCGTAGGCAGTGAGTCCTAGGAATATGATTATGGCCAAGGCAGAGATAACCATCTGCATCACTGTTGATCCAATAAAGATATTAACTATGCTGGCGATTACGATAGCAATCAAGCCCACAAACATGAATCGGCCCATGCTGTCTAGGCTCTGTTTGGTAAAGTAGCCATAGCCGCTCATTACTGCAAACAAGATGGCAGCACCCATGAAAGCTGATACTATACTGCCCATGGCAAATACCACAAAGATCATGGAAAAGCTAAGACCCATTAGAGCTGCAAATCCATGTAGGCATAGCTGTGCCACCCCTTTGCTGGGATTGGTGCCTAGCACATAGCTGACTGCAAATATGGCTGCTAGGGGTGCAAATATCACTATCCATTTTAATACACCTGTGAAAAAGAACTGCACCAGTTCTGGTGTGGTGCCTACGAATAGACTGACCAACATGCTGATAAACACGGCCACGCCCATGTGGCCATAGACTCGAGCCATAGCCGAGTTAATTTCTTCTGCGGATCTATAACTTAGAACTCCGCTGCCTGTGTAATTTGTTCCAAACATTTTGAACTCCTTGTGGTTGACTATATTTACAGTATACAGTAAAATATTTACTAAGTCAATGATTACTTCAGTCTATATGTGGATTTTTTAGTAATCAATAAATAGTGTTATAATACCAAGGGCATACCGTGCTGTACACCATACAAGATCTACAAGACAATCTCTTAGGCCTCATCAAAGATGATCCCGTGCGTCCAGAAATACCAGCAGAACAGCGTGTTAACGCTAACTCAAGAATCTTTGTGCTCAAAGATGACAACGATCAACCTATAGCAGTGACCTGCGTGAAGTTTCTGGAAATGATACCAAAAACCGTGGAGGATCTAGCTGACACTGTGGTCAACACCAATACCGCGGTGTTCTATACCATTTGGAGTTATGCGCAGGGTGCAGGGCGTAGACTGATAGAAGAAGCACAGGCCAAAATCAAACTGGAACGACCCGAAGTCACTACCTATGTGACTCTGAGCCCAAAGACTGAAATGGCTCGCAAATTCCACCTCAAGAACGGTGCAGAAGTTTTCCAAGAAAACGAAACCACTGTTAACTATCTCTACAGATAATCAGCTGCGTAGGCGGGGAGTGTAGGGCTGCACAAAGCCCTGCCATGTGTCACCAGTACGAGCTGACATCTTGGCTGCACATTGATCAGCTGCGAACTCTGCTAGAGCTCGTTGGTTGAGAGTATATTTCACGCCAGATAGGTCCTGTGTTTTCACAGTCTGCCCTGTTACTGTGTTGCGGGCCATGGGTAATAGATATTGTTCGCTCATAGAAATATTTATATCAAATGCTGTGCTAGCACCATGCATGATATCCACACCCAAATGGTGTTGAACCCCACAAGAGTAGGTAGCAGTTTCTTCTCGCTGGCCCATATTAGAGTTAGACTGGTACACAGAGTAAAGAAATAGAGCCACCATACGGAGATGCCAAATATCAAGCCAGGAACAATGATGCAGGCTTTGGCGGCCCAGGAAGCAAACTCCACGGTGTTGTAGTCAGTCCAATACTCCTTCTTGAACCACATAGCATAGCATTCACGCATTTTAGCAAATGTGATATGACGATAGACCAAGTAGAGCAGACATAACGCAGCTAGGTTAGCTGATACAATTTGTGTTAGATTCATGACATCTCCTTAATACACTAATTATCATGATGGGTCAAGGGTGGGAATATTCCTGGCGAAGCGCAGCGCAAAATTTTTTTGCGAAGCAGAAGCGCAGATTTTTCAGTCGAATAAAGTGCGTATAATTCTAGACTGTTCAGGATACTTGATCAGCCATATGTCAGCGTAGATAGGATTGGAAAACAGCAGCCACCAATCGGTCACGATACCCGCAAGTTCTAGATCTGTATGAGCACGTGATCTGGGCCAATAGTGGACTGCGTCCCGCCAGGAGATTAACAGCAGTTCCTGCGGTGTGTGGAAAGGTTCTAGATACACTATCAGCACATAAGTATTTAGATGCTTACCGTGATTTTTTGGAAGACTGCGAACACGCTATATACCGCAAGGATCACGGGTCCTCGTGGCACTATAGAAATACGAGATTTGGTATGGATAGTGGATCGACAGGATCTACTGGAAATCAACTACTGGGAAAGCTGGGCAGTGTTACAGGGTGCGTATCACTGCTGCTTTTCAATTCCGGGTAAAGTCTCGCTGTTGCAACCATAGCAGCCACGGTGTTAAGTGGGCTAGAAACATCACAAACCACATTATGGTCATAGCGTAGTCATGACCGCATGTGTGACTGGGATTAATTAAACTGTATACAAACCCTAGCAAGAACAAGGGAGCCGGTGACAGTGATAAAATCTGATAGAATATACGCATAATGATATTTATAGCTGAAATGGGTCTAGCAGCCTAAAAAAATTCAGCGCAGTTTTTTTAGATCTAGGATTTGTCTGACTGTGAAGGTTTTTTTACAAGGTCTCTGATCATGTGGTATACCACATAGACTACAGCAATGGCAAACACTGCGATGACTGTGATCTCCACAGTGGTAATATCTTTTAGTGGTTCAGCCTCAACTCGTTCCAGCCTGGGCGTCACGGGTTGTGTGGCTTGATACTTTTCGTAGGCTCTGTTATCCATAACGGTATTTAGTGACTATATGAAGGGCTTTATATTGACCGTGACGCAGGTGGCTCGCAGGTTCACCTCTATACCATTGACTCGAGCAGCCGTGATGATGAAGTTGCTTTGGGCGTCTACAGCAGCCACACATTCATCAACACGAAAGAAATAGGTGTTGGACTGCTGGAATTCACACTGTAGATTGGCGCAGATGAATAGCACGGGGATGAATATGTTCATGACCAAATATTTAGTCAACTAGCCTATACAGCGCCCCTAAGTATGCTCATGGTGATCTCCGTGTCAGCGATCTTATAGACATTGTAGCACTCTCTTCGGATCTTCTTTTGAGAAGGTTTTGATCTACGGCCACCTGCATCGCTGTGCAATGGCTGTAACTGCACTTGATTGCTGGCGTCGTAGAGTTTGATCACACGGGCTAGTATGAGTCTATTGTGTTCAGTGACTAGGCAATGATCTCCGGGTGAGAGATGAGCTCCAGCAATATCTCTGTGTTGTAAGGTATGGTTCATAGTAGAAAAAGAGTTAGGAAATGTAAAAAATTGCGGTGCAAAAAATTTGGGTGGAGTACTTAGCTTTTTGGGGTGGTGAATTTAGACCACTACCAACTATAAACTACTGTATACATATACAGTACTATACCGGTCGGCCCCATCACCTCACCACCATCCTCATCAACACCTCGGAGTCTGGTTCACCTGGCACTGTCTCAGGTGGCCACAGCAGCGACTCTGTGATTCACCTTGCCAATTAGGCATCTGATCAATCAGCGTCTGCCCCGGCTTGGGATCCCATGCTGCGTCTCTGCGATCCCTGCTGCTGACGCTGCAGCCTACAGTGCTAGCGGCTGCTGCTAACACGAACAATAACATCATTGCAGTCTTCTGCATAGTCATCCATGGCTCCTTGTTGTTCTAGCGATTCGTGTATCAATACCTGCATCAGAGTCTCAGCCTGCTGCTGATCTTCTAGTGTGGGCAAGGCTCTGATCAAGCCCTGTACCTGTTTGAGATCACTGCAGCTCCACATGAGATCACACAGCTGCCGTTGTCTTTGAGTAAGTCCTTGTAGGGTGATCATGTCAGTCCAACCTGCTTCCAGCGTAGACCTTGTCCAAGCCCAGCTTGGTCTTGAGTACCCGGGCGTAGGCTTCTGCGCCTGCTTCTAGAACGCTGACACTCTGCACTCCTGCTTGGCTGGGGTTCCACAACTGTAGGCTGCCTGTGTAGCTCTTTGAGAAGCCAGCGGCCTGTAGCCACTTGCCCAACTTGCTGTTGCTGCGGACACCGTAGACATCCACCCAAGCAAAGCCACAGGCATCTCTGTCACCATGCTGCTGTAGGAAGGCTTTGGCTGCTGTACGAGCCTGCTGTGCTGCTTCGTTGGTTGCGTCTTGCACTACTTGTTCTGTGATCACTGTGGCGATTGCTGTCATTGTGTGCTCCTTAGATTTTGGAAAGAATGTATACTTTAACTGCAAAAATGACTGCTACTGCTAGTGTTGTTACGAGGATCTCTAGGCCTGTCATAGTGTGTTCCTTTGTTGCTATGTGTTAATTATACGGCCGATTCGCCAAACTGTCAACCACTATGGCCAAGCCCATGATGATGCAAGGGCTAATCATAATCGCAAAATTCACTATAGCTTGATTTACCATGTGATCTCCTTGGATGCGTAACGGATTGAACCTTCGTAGTTCAACTGGCTCTGCTCAAACTCTGTGAGCGCATCGTCAGCCACTATGCTCCAATCGATGATTGTTTCGCGGAAGGCATCATTGTCCTGCTCGATCTGGCCACGCACACCCATCACGGTCTCAGTGACCTGGTTCACGTTGATGTTCTTTACCACATAGTCTGAACCGCCTTTGGCCTTCCAGTATGATGGGCAAGCACCAACTCCGTCCCAATCGTGGGCGCCGTAGTTCTCGTAGACCTGGGTTGTGATTAACAGTTTCAAGTTTCGCTCCTTGTTTGCTAGTGTATGTGTTTATTATACGATCATTTAGCCAAAATGTCAACCAAAAACTATTGTGCCCAGACCAGCAAGGGCCAGCAACAGAGCTTGGGCAATGCCAAAGTGGAACAAGAACCATGTTACCGCAATTCCAACGATCCATTTCATATCAGCTCCTTTGTTGCTAAGTGTTAATTATAACGCCGTTTCACCAATCTGTCAACCACGTTCGGTGTTGCAAAACTGCCACATCTTTAGAGCATCGCCCCGGAGTCCCATCAAGATCCCTTCATAGTCCCTGTATGAGCAGCAGGCCCACGTGCTAGAGGGTGTGTAGATCCAATCACCGTGATCCCGGGAAGTGTTGTGTTGGGTCACTATGCGGCGGGCAGTTGCAGCTTTCTTGTAGTACTTCTGCATATGGCCCCTGCGAGCATCATAGACCACCCAACCCATCAGTCTATCCAGCTCTCTACCATTAAGACAGGCTTCTTCAGCACACGCTTAACGAAGTCCTCAGGCTCATCGTCAGTGCGCACTAACATGTATCCCATGCTTTCTACCAGGTCCACAGAGCAGATCTGAAGGTCCAAACCGGCTGCTTCAAAGGCAATGTTCATCTTGGTAAGCGCATACTTAACGCCTGCGTCAAAGGTCTCGTATTCTCCACCTTCTAGGCTGTCACGGTCATAGTCGAACTCGTCTACCAGCACCTGTGTGTATTCTTGTCCGTCGGCTACGATGAACTTGCCGATCTTCTTCCAGTTGCTGGGCTTCTCACTGTCAAAGTGGTCACAGCACTCGTTAATGTCAAACGAGGCGAAGTTGTCATAATTTACTTTAGCCATTTGGGTCGCTCCTTGTTACTATGTGTCTATTATACAACTACTTTGGCTAGTTGTCAACCTGGACTAGCTTAGGCCGAGTCTCCTAACTCGCTTCGAGTCCCTTGGTTCCAACCCTTTTTGCATTTCTGCTGGGTTCTTACATTCGAGGACCGCCTTGCTTTTTCTTTCTTCTTGTGTCTATTATATGTTCAATTTACCAATCTGTCAACC
>Ga0209550_10000767_pt1:5000-30770 | contig 30770 bp, 28 predicted proteins | sample LauGreSuBDMM15SN_2_FD_187567 | JGI IMG/M metagenome (GOLD analysis project Ga0209550, IMG submission 187567) | Freshwater lake microbial communities from Lake Michigan, USA - Su13.BD.MM15.SN (SPAdes) (version 5) | ecosystem: Environmental > Aquatic > Freshwater > Lake | place: Lake... | reverse complement strand
CAAGATTTGGTAACAATTTTGCAAGAAATTGGTTCATTTGATTGTGTGTTGGGCTCTCGGTGGGTTCCGGGTGGAAAAGTAGTTAATTGGCCCAAAAGTAGACAAATACTTTCACGCGGTGGAAATAGTTATGCCAGGTTCATGTTAGGAATTTCTATTGGTGATGCAACTGGTGGCTTCAGAGCTTATAAGACTGACGCTTTGAAACAAATATCCTTAACAACAATTAACAGTCAAGGTTACTGTTTTCAAGTTGATATGGTTCGAAGATTTCTTGATCAAGGATTAAAGATAAAAGAAGTACCAATAACTTTCACTGAAAGAACTATTGGGACCTCCAAGATGAGTAAAAGAATAGTTATCGAGGCCTTTGTGAAGATTGGTTTGTGGGGGTTTGCACGGCTTTTCAAGCACTAACCAAGAACAGATATATGTCCGATAAGATATGTTATGTAAACTAGATTGATTTAGAACTCCTTGAGTTAAGAGTTAGCCAATTCCCGTGGTGAAGGACAGGAACAAATAAGATTCCTATCTCCATAAGCACCATCAATTCTGTTCACTGGTGGCCAAAATTTGTTATTACGAAGCCCTGCGACGGGAAATACAGCCTTTTCTCGGGAGTAAATATGATTCCACTCCCCAACAATATCTTCGGCAGTATGAGGTGAATTACGCAAAGCTGAATCCTCTAATGCAATAACGCCTGATTCGATTTCACTTATTTCAGTTCTTATTTGAATCATTGCAGTTATAAATCGATCCATTTCGAATAAATCTTCACTTTCGGTGGGTTCAATCATTAATGTTCCCGCTACCGGAAAAGACATTGTCGGTGCATGTAAGCCGTAATCCATAAGTCTTTTGGCAATGTCATCAACGGTTATTCCAGTTGTTTTAGTTATCTCTCTAATATCCAAGATGCATTCATGAGCAATAGTGCCGTTAATTCCTGTGTACAAAATTGGATAATGTTTATTTAATTTTTTAGCAATATAGTTTGCAGACAAAATTGCAGTGGCAGTTGCATCAAATAAACCTTGTGCACCCATCATCTTTATATACATCCAAGAGATTGGTAAAATTCCTGCACTGCCATAAGGGGCTCCACTAACTGGTCCCACTAGCTGATCTGCTGGTCCGGCTTCACTGTTTAAAGGATGTGATGGTAAAAACTTTGCTAAATGGGATTTGACTGCTACTGGTCCTACTCCAGGTCCTCCTCCACCATGAGGAATACAAAATGTTTTATGCAAATTTAAGTGTGATACATCGGCACCAAATTTTCCTGGTTTAGCAACAGCTACTAAAGCATTAAGATTTGCACCATCTATGTAAACCTGTCCCCCAGCCTCATGAATCAATTCACAAAGTTTAGATATTTGTTCTTCAAAAACTCCGTGAGTGGAAGGATAAGTTACCATTACAGCGGCTAAATTGTTTCTATTATTTTCAATTTTGTTTTGTAAATCATTTAAATCCACATCACCACTTTCAGTACATTCCACAACTGCTACCTGCATTCCAGCCATAACAGCACTCGCAGCGTTAGTGCCATGGGCACTTGATGGGATTAAACAAACATTTCGGTGATGTTCTCCACGTTCAATGTGATATTGCCTAATAGCTAATAAGCCTGCAAATTCGCCTTGAGAACCTGCGTTTGGTTGCAAACTAATGGCGTCATATCCAGTTATTTCACATAACCATTCCTGCAGTTGGTTAATAATTTGTTTCCATCCCTGTGATTGAGAAACTGGTGCAAAAGGATGAATGTTGGCTAAATTGGACCACGTCACTGGTTCCATTTCTGATGCTGAGTTTAATTTCATTGTGCAAGAACCTAAAGGAATCATTGATCGATCCAGTGCCACATCTTTATCACTTAGGGAACGAAGCCTTCTGAGCATTGCTGTTTCATTATGGTATTTATTGAAATGAATATGCGTTAAGAAATTGGTTTTTCGAGTTGAAATTGCTACATGTTCATTTTGATATTTTATGACATCAACATTAAGCGATTTAGCAATCAAATTCATAATGTCATCATTAGTAGTTTCGTCCACTGCAATTGCGACTTGAGTTTCGTTAATCTTACGAATATTGATACCATTTTGCAGGAAATTATTTACCAAGACATTTGCATCTTTCGCTATGAAAGAAACCGTGTCAAAGAAATCATCATTTACAGACTTAAAACCAGCCTTTTCAGCCATTTTAGCTACCGATAATGCTTGATTGTGAATTCTTATCGCCATTGCTTTTAATCGAATAGGACCATGATACGCAGCGTAAGAAGAAGCAATAACTGCTAACAAAACTTGGGCAGTGCAAATGTTACTGGTAGCTTTACCGCGACGTATATGTTGTTCCCTAGTTTGTAAAGCCAACCGATAAGCAGCTCTTCCTGTTGTGTCAACACTTACCCCAACAAGTCGTCCAGGTAATGATCTAGATAATTCTTCTGTTACTGAAATAAACCCAGCATGAGGTCCACCAAAACCTAAGGGAACACCAAATCTTTGGGCGCTGCCAATAGCAATATCAACACCAAAAGATCCAGGTTCACTGATTAAAGTTAACGCCAATAAATCAGTTGCGGTAATCACAATTAAGCCAGCTGCTTTTGCTTTAGCAACAAAGGATTTCAAATCACGAATCTTGCCGGTACTTGAAGGGTAAGAGATTAGAACGCCAAACGCACTCTCATCAACATTATGGTTATCAATGTCTATTAATTGGATTTGAATATCGACAGGTATTGCACGTGTCTGCAAAACGGCAATTGTTTGTGGATGAGTATCTTTATCAACTAAAAATATATTTGATTCATTTTTTGATGCTCTTTGTGCCATTCTCATTGCTTCTGCTGCGGCAGTTGGTTCATCGAGCAAAGACGCATTTGAGACAGGTAAACCTGTTAAGTCTTGTACCATTGTTTGGAAAAGTAGCAGTGCTTCTAATCGACCTTGGGCTATTTCTGCTTGATAAGGAGTGTAGGCGGTGTACCAAGATGGATTCTCTAAAATGTTTCTTCTAATAACTGCTGGTGTTAAACAATTTGAATATCCAAGTCCAATAAGACTGGTGTTAACAATATTTTGATCTGCTAACTCTTTTAATTCTTTTTGGGCAGCATCTTCTGTCAGTGCTGCAGGAAGATTTAGTTTGTCACGAAAATGTATTGATCCAGGTATTGTCTTTACTAGAAGTTCATCTAATGACTTGAATCCTGTTTCTTTCAACATGACTTGAATTGCCTCAGGAGTGGGCCCAATGTGGCGATCTTGAAATATCGCTTCTCTGTTAACCATTAAATTCAAAGCCACCTTGAGATATTATTAGAAAGAGTTACTTTCTTAACATAATCTTACTTAGCTTCCAACGTTACGCAATTGCGTTTCGAGCAGCCCTTCTAGAGGCTAAATCATCGATAACTCTGTCAGTCATCACAATGTTTCCTTCAGGTGTTTCAGCTGGGAATTCGGCCAAACTTCCTTCAACTTCACGCCAAACGCTACCTACTGCAATACCGAAAACACCTTGTCCCCCACGAACCAAATCTATGACTTCATCATCACTGGTGCATTCATAAACTGAGGCCCCATCGCTGATTAACGTTAGGTTCGCAAAATCGTTGGTACCACGATTTCTGAGTAATTCAACAGCTGTTCTAATGTTTTGTAGAGATACTCCAGTGTCAAGCAGTCTTTTAATAACTTTCAAAACCAAAACATCAGTGAAAGAATAAAGTCTTTGTGTGCCAGAACCTTGAGCTGGTCTAACAGTTGGCTCAATTAGTCCGGTGCGAGCCCAATAATCAAGTTGGCGATAACTGATGCCAGCAGCTGAACATGCCACTGCTCCTCTATAGCCGACACCTTCGGGAAGTCTGTTGAGTTCTTTTGGTTCAAAAAGTGATTCTTGGTGACCTATGGAGTTGAGCATGGGAGGATCACCAATCATTGTGGGGTTGTGATCTAAGAGTAAACCAAAGGTGCAGAGTTTGAGCCATATTCTGATATAACACGCCGTAACTCTCAACTAGAGATTGACATTTAAGGTTACTCATAAATTGAAATCTTCGGGCTTCACCTGATCTAAGAACTCGCGGAACTTATCTAGTTGGTCTTCTTCCTCAACAGGAATATCAATTCCAGCAGCAGCTAAGACATCTTCAGCCACGAAAATTGATGCCTCATTACGCAATGCCAAAGCGATCGCATCGGAAGGTCGAGAAGACAAAACTTGCCCTCCCCCAAATTCGATCTCGGCGAAAAATACTCCATCAGTTAATGAGGTGATGCGTACTTCCACAAGTTTGACTTGCAAGGTGATTAAAACGTCGGTGAATAAATCATGAGTCAATGGTCTCGGCGGTTTAATCCCTTGCTGCGCAAATGCAATAGCGGTAGCTTCAACAGCGCCCACCCAAATGGGTAAATATCTATCCCCTTCTTCGTCTTGCAACAAAATTATGGGTTGATTAGTGGGCATTTCTACTCGTACGCCAACCACATTTACTTTCACAAATTCGGTTTTAGGATCACTCACAATATCTCCTCATCTAAAGTGGCAGAAACCAATATTTGATGCAACTGATTCGTTAAATTTGAAATCTCTCTCATCATTTCTCCAGCCTGTTCTCCAGCATCAGGACGTTTGGACCTTGACATAGGTGAAACAACCTGTTTGATCAATGAGGATTCGCGATCACTTCCTGATTTTAAAACTTTTAGATGCCTGGGATGTAACCCAAAACCAGATAAGGCAGCAATCACACGGGCTGTGCGTAAAGCATTTTCATCATAATGGCGTTTGTCAGCTAGTACTTTGATTAAGCCATAATCTTCAGATTCAGATAAATCTTGTTCAGAGATTGAGGTATTGCTAATCAGCTCATCTCGAGTGACTCGGATATGTGATTTCTTCAACCCAATTTGGTTCAAATCCACCAACGATGTGGGAACTTTAGGTTTTTCTACATGATCTATTTCGGGTTTAAGTCCACGATCGATTGCTTCGATGTGTTCTTTTATTATTTTCAGGGGCAAATAGTGATCTCTTTGCATCCTTAGAATGTAGCGAAGCTTGTCAACCTCTTTGGTGGAGAATTTTCTATAACCACTTTTAGTTCTAGATGGAACCAAAAGTCCGGCAGCCTCAAGAAATCTAATTTTTGATATAGATATGTCCTCGAATTCAGCACGAACTTGATTGAGAACCTCACCGATTGTAAATAAATCGGAGTGCCTTGAAACAATTGACATTTATATTTTCTGTTCTGGTAACAAGAAAGTGAAGCGATATTTTCCGATCTGAATATCGTCACCAGCAGATAATTTCGAATCTTCGATTCTAATAAAATTGACGTATACGCCATTCAAACTACCTGCGTCTTTTATAACCCACGATGACGAATCTTTGGTGATCACCGCATGTTTTCTAGAAACTGTGAAATCATCCAAAACTATATTTGCATTATCTGCTCTACCCAGACTTATATGACTTCCCGATAAAATAAATCTTTGGTTTTTCTGTGGGCCACTTCGAACTATAAGTGCAGCGTTTCCTTTTTCTAAACCTTCAAGATGACCATCTTCAATGGCAGGAAGTGGACTGGTGTCAGATGAGACAACTGGAATTGCACCAGTATTTTCCATGTTCATTTTTGTTGTCCTCCACTGCTAACCCTAAGTCAATACATCGCAAGGGTCAACCTGAGGTCGAGGTTTTATGTTAGTTTGCTTGAGTGATTTTTGTGTAACCGTCAGCATCCAACAGAGCTGAAAGTTCAGATTCATTAACTCCTGATAACTTAACCATCCAACCTGAACCGTATGGATCTGAATTAAGAATTTCTGGTTTGGTCGCTAGCGTCTCATTAATTTCTTTGACAACTCCTGTAACAGGAGAATAGATATCGCTTACTGATTTGGTTGATTCTACTTCCCCGCATGTTTGACCAGCGTTGAGTTTGTCGCCCACTTTAGGCAAATTCGTAAAAACTACATCACCCAATGCAGATTGAGCAAAATCGGTGATTCCAAAGGTCACACCACCATCGGTTTCGATCTTCACCCATTCGTGCTCTTTAGTGTATTTAAGGTTGGAAGGCGTGTTCACAGTATTTTCCTTTTCTATGTTTAATCAACAGGTACAGCATATTGCAAAGTAGTCAAAGGGACACTTGAATCAATATCCAATGCTGCCAGTTCATTAATAATTACAGTCCCACCAGAAGTGGTTACGATTTCTGCCATTCCCCCCGGAATCTTTAAAGCTGTGGCAAGTGTTTCTGGATCTCCTAACACAGAAATTTTATATGGACTTCTCACCTTGGATAGGTTAATACTGATCCCTTCAGTGGTATCAGTGAAAAATGTACTGTTGATAATTCTGATGCCGTTAATTTCAATTGCAACTGCTCCGGCGTCTCTCAACTCTTGTACGGTGTCAAGAATTGTAAATGAGTTAACGGAGTAAAGATCACCTGTGAGTAAAACTTGAATACCACGACCCGAAACCGGTGCGGTACCAGAAAGTAATATCAACTGATCAATTCTGTCTTGCGCAGCCTTTCGAGCCGCATCACTAGAACCATTTTTCAAAGATTCTAAGATTTGGTTTTGTTTAATTAGTTCAACTTCTAAATCGTCTTTTTGGTTTGTCAAATCGTCAAGAATTAATACCAATTCGTCTTCTCTCACTGAGGTAAGTAGTTCAGGTTTACTATTCTGCTTGACCGCAATTGTGATAAAAATTCCCAGTAACACGGTTAAAATAATTACTACATATTTGCGACTTTGAGGAGTTTTTAGTGCCAGTTTAGACGAAACTTTAGCTTTCTTTTTCATTTACGATCGAACAAGTTACGTCTAATTGCTGCTGAGTTAGCAAATATTCTCATCGCCAAAACAACGACAACTCCAGTGGAAAGCTGAGAACCAACACCCAATTGGTCTCCCAGGAAAACAATTAAAGCGGCTATTAAAACATTGCTAGCAAATGATGAAATAAAAATTTTGTCGTCAAAAGTGTCTTCTAGATTGGCACGTATTGCTCCGAAGACTGCATCGAGAGCCGCAATTACAGCTATCGGTAAATATGGTTGCATCCAAAGTGGCACAGTTGGATCAATAACGATTCCTACTAGGACACCGATTAACAAGCCAATTACGGGAATCATGATCTATCCCCCACTGTAATACCTTGCAAGTCTGGCAAAGCTACACCGGTTGCAGGTAAAATTAGTTTCTTGAAATCGGATATTTCGAAACCTAAACCGTAAGTTTTAACCACAAACGCTAAATCTAGATAGTCCGGATGAGAAACAAATTTATCTTTCATTTTGCTATCCCCAATAACAGCGATTTTGTACGGAGGAAGCAATGGTCGGTAGTTAACTAGGATGGCATCACCAGCTGATCTGATTGCACTGGTAGTGGTTAGTCGGCTATCATTTATTGTTATTGCTTCAGCGCCACTAGCCCATAAGGCATTAACTAACAATTGAATATCTGTATCAAATACTTTCGCTAAACCGATGTCTGTAACTTTTAACGAATCTGTTTTCTGAGCATCATTGATTTCTATTTCGAAACCTTGCCCAGTTACATCACTTAGTCCAGCACCGATTTGCAGTGTGGTGGTATTTTCTGCACTTACTCCATGGAAATTCAAATCTGATATATCGGATTGAATTTGCGCTAATTCGTTGTTCACCAAACTTAGGTCTTCTGAAACCAAGTTTAAGCTTTCTATATTCTTAGTTATCGTATTTCTTAGATCCTGTCTGTTTTTTTCAAATATTGGTTCTTGCCTCTGAGTATTAGCTATCGCGATTCCAAAAAAAAGTCCAGAAAATGATAAAACCACTGCGATCCACCACTTTGGATCTCTTTTTCCTACAAATGGTCTACTAGGATTTTTGTATTCGTTTGTTTCAATCTCATAGTTCAACAACGCAAGTAAACCCATTGAGGAGGAATTATCGCTCCTAAAAAATGAATCTTTAGACATTATTAGACATTAACTGTTTTGCATGCTCAAAGTACTTAAGTGCTGAGAAAGTGTACAAAAACACTCCCCAAATGGTAAACGACCATCCAATGGTAAGCCAAATAAAATCCTGCGACGGAAAAGCTTCAGCAAAAATCAAACCAGGTAATCCTATTTGTAAACAAAACGCACCCATTTTACCTAAGTAATGAACGGGTAAACCAGTAATTCCTCTTGTTTTCAAATAGAACAATAGACTAGAAAGAATAAATTCCCTGAATATAATAACTAGCAAGATTATTGTTGGCGCAAGATCAAAATAGAAAATCACGAAAATTAATGAAATTATATACAAACGATCTGAAATGGGATCCAATAATTGTCCCAATCGGGTAAATTGGTTCAATTTTCTTGCTGCATAACCATCTAACCAGTCGGTGAAAGAAGCAACAAAAATGATTAGACAACTCAATCCTAATTGATTATTGAGGGCAGTCCAGAGAAAAATTGGTATTAAAAATAGACGAATAAAACTAATGGTATTTGGAACATTGAACATTTATCTTTTTCTTCGCTCTCTAATTTTAACTTTGATATGAATGGGTGATCCTAGGAAACCATATTCTTCTCGCAAGCGACGTTCGATAAATCTGGTGTAGCTTTCATCAATCATGCCGGTTGTAAATAAGGCAAACGCAGGGGGTTTTTGTCCAATTTGAGTTGCGAAAAGTATTTTTGATTGCTTTCCTCCCCTGACTGGATGAGGATTTGCTGCAATGAACTCTTTAATAAATTGATTTAATTTGGATGTAGCAATTCTGGTAGACCAGCCTGCGTATGCGGTGTGTAACGCGGTGGAGAGTCTATCAACATGCCATCCAGTTAATGCAGATAAATTAACTCGAGGTGCCCATCTAACATTGTGCAAATCTAAATCTATTTCTTTTTCCAGCATTTCTCTGCGATCTTCGTCTAATAAATCCCATTTATTGAAAACTAGAACTAAGGCTCTTCCGGCTTCGGTTACTAAGTTGATTAACTTACGATCTTGGTCTGTGATGTTCTCACTAGATTCCAATATTAAAAGAGCGATTTCTGCTCTCTCCAGTGCTGCTTGAGTTCTCAAACTGGCGTAGTACTCATATCCAGAAGACTCTCTTACTCTTCTTCTAATGCCTGCTGTGTCAATGAAATTCCAGGCCTCATCATTTATCATCACAATTTCATCTACTGGGTCAACAGTTGTGCCAGCAATTTCTGAAACAACTGAACGATTTGATTTAGTTAATTTATTGAGCAAACTACTTTTACCAACATTTGGTCTTCCTATCAGCGCTACTTTTGTTGGACCTTTGAGTTGATCTTGAATTCGAGACTCATCTGGCATTCGACTGACTACTAATTCAAGTAAATCTCCAGAGCCTCTTCCGTGCAATGCGCTAACTGGAAATGGTTCGCCTAAACCTAGGGACCACAAATTTCCAATTTGAGCTTCAGCTTCTATACCGTCTACTTTGTTGGCCACTAAAATAACTGGAACTGAGTTTCTTCTTATCAATTTAACTACCGCTTCATCATCTTCTGTTAACCCAACTTGTGCATCAACGATGAACAAAATCAAATCTGCTTGATCTATAGCAATCTGTACTTGCTCACTTATTTTGGGTAATAAACCTGTTTTTTCACTGGACCAACCACCCGTGTCAATAAGAATGAAATGTTTTCCGCTCCACTCTGCGTCATATTGGATACGGTCCCTAGTAACTCCTGGCGTATCTTGGACAACTGCTTCTCTACGACCGATAAGTCTATTAACTAATGTTGACTTTCCTACGTTGGGACGACCAATTACTACAACACGAGGACGATTCTTGTGCGGTAAAACTTCTTCTTCATCAATAAAATCTTCATCGAAGGAGTATTCCTTTTCTAGTTCTTCAACAACTTGGTCATCGTTTATATCTTCAGTTATCCAAATCTGGCTTTCAATCAATAACGACTTTGTTATGTCTTCTTCTGTGGCCATATCTATGCTCCGCGGACAATCTGGATAAAGGCGGCAACGGATTCTTCAAAATTCAGAGTCGAATTATCTAGAATTATTGCGCCTTCTGGAACAATTAATGGCGAAACCTTACGATTAGAATCCAAGTTATCTCTTATTTTTTGCGCTTCAAGTACTTTATTTTCATCAGCATTTGCTTGGAGGGCTCTTCTTTTAGCTCTAATTTCGTCACTGGCAGTTATATATATTTTTGAGTCCGCATGAGGAAGTACCACACTTCCTATATCTCTTCCTTCGACAACAATGCCTTGGTCTGAATTTTCCACTAAATCTTGCTGTCTTTGAACCAAATAACTTCTAAGTTTTGGCATAGCTGCATAAAACGAAACTTTGGTAGTCACTTCATCAAGCCTAATCACGGCAGTTATATCTGATTCATTGACTAATACTTGATCTATCCGAGGATCAACTGAAATATTCAAAACAAAATTATGATTTATAAGGTTTTCAAAAATTTCGTCCTCATCGGAAAGCTTCTCTTGTAAACAAAACCAAGTCAATGCTCTATACATAGCACCAGTGTCAAGAAATTTATAATTGAGCTGTTCTGCCGCTGCTTTACTAATACTTGATTTACCAGACCCACTAGGACCATCAACTGCAATAACCACGTGTGGGCGAGTTGAGTTACTCGCAGACATTATTGAGCCAAATCTTGTCTTAAAACTTCTGCCCCACGAAGATAAACATGATTGATAGCTTTTCTGTCCAAAACAGAGTAACTATGCATTAAAATGCGTACCACTAATTTCGGTGCATTAGGTACATCAATTTCTTTTGAGCATAAAAGGGGCACATCACCTAGCCCGATTTCTCGTGCTGCGGCCGCCGGGAAAGCACAATTTAGATCTTCTGTAGTGGTAAAAATGATACTTACTAAATCCTCGTTCTTAATATTATTTTTTGCAATCATCTCGCTTAACAATTCGATAACAGCGGATTGCATCTCTGTGGCATCATTTTTCTGCAACATAGTTGCACCTCGTAGTCCAACTAGTTTCATAATGTTGCCTCATCAGTAACTAGTTGTGCGGCACGATAAAGACTGCCCACTTCGGTGTGATTGAGCACGCGTGTTTTACCTAATTTCATATCCCCTAATTTTATGGGACCAAATTGAACTCTTACTAGTTGGATTACTTCGTGACCAATGTGCTCACACATTCTTCGAATAATTCTATTTCTACCTTCATGAAGAGAAATTTCAATTGCTGTTTCCCCCGGGGTGGCACCAACGATGGAAACAGTGTCTGCTTTGGCAAATCCATCACTTAGTTCGATCCCTGTTGTTAATGCTGAAATTTCAGTTTTATTAACTGTGCCTTTTATTCTTGCTAAATAAATCTTGTTTACTTCTGAGGAGGGATGTGTTAAACCATGGGCTAAATTTCCGTCGTTAGTTAGCAAAATCAGGCCTTCGGTATCCGCGTCTAATCGTCCAACGTGAAACAAGCGGTCACTGCGGTTTGCCACATAATCGGCAACAGTTGCCCGATCATCTTCGCGTTTCATTGTGGTCACAACACCACTTGGCTTATTCAAAGCTATAACGATGAAACCAGCCGCCGCTGCAATTGGATCTCCATCAACAGTGATGAGGTCAACTGCTGGGTTGACGCGTCTGCCTTGTTCATTAACTTTAATTCCATTAACAGCTACACGACCTTGTTCAATCAACTCTTCACAAGATCTTCTACTGCCCACACCAGCAGCAGCTAGTACTTTTTGTAATCGGATTCCTTCTTGATTTTGCATAATTACATAATCGATTCGTCGATAATAGAGTCAAGTGCGGCCATATTTGGCAAATAATCTGCTACTGGTGGTAATTCTTCCAAGTTAGCTACTCCCACGCGTTCTAAGAAATATTGAGTGGTTCGATAAAGCACGGCTTGCGATTCGTTATCAGAACCTGCCTCTTCAATTAGGCCACGATTAAGTAGCGTGCGAACAACGCCATCAACATTTACTCCGCGTATTGCGGCAATTCGTCCGCGTGATACTGGTTGTTTATATGCAATAACTGCAAGTGTTTCAAGTGACGCTTGAGTAAGTCGAGCAGTTTGACCGTCTTTTAAGAATCGTTCTACAACTTCCCCGCTGTGTTCATTGGTATAAAAGCGCCAACCTCCGGCAATTTCTCTCAAAGTAATTCCACCTTCACGATTATCAAATTCCTTTTGAATCATTTTTAATGTCTTATTAACTTGAATCTCTGGAGAGTTAGTGATTTGGGCAAGAGTTATTGCTGAAACAGGTTCATCAACGACAAGCAGTATTGCTTCGATACCAGCTTTTAGCGAAGGTGCACCAATAGAAGGAACTTCTTCTACAATGTTCTCGTTATCAGTCATCGGATTATTCGGTCTCATTAATATCAGAATTGGATTTTGCGTCATTAATTAAATCAAATTCGTTGGTGACGGTAACTTCACCGTACTCAGCACCGATCCATCGAATATATAAGTCTGCTCTAGGATTTTCTTGTTCAAGATTTATTTGCGATTCACGAAATAGTTCAAGTATTGCTAAAAATCTTGCAACGATAACAGCTACTCCCACACCGGTTATAAGAGATCTAAAAGTAGCAAGACCAGTTGTTCTTAGTCGTTCCACAATAATTAATGCTTGCTCTTGCACGCTAACTGTTGGAGCATGCAAATGAGAAAGTGAAATCGAGGGAACAACTTTAACTTCTAAAGCTCTTGCAGCCAATCGAGCTAATTCGTTTGGGCCTAATCCCAATAAAACTTCCGGCAATAGATTTGCAAATTGTGGTTCCAAAGAAACAGATCTAGCAAATCTCTTTGACTCAACTAGAAGTTGGTCGTTTAACCAAATTGATACATCTTTGAAAGCCTTGTATTGCATTAAGCGGGCAAATAGTAGATCGCGGGCTTCTAAACGAGCAATGTCTTCTTCGTCTTCAACTTCACCTGAAGGCAATAATCTTGCTGTTTTTAAATCTAAGAGAGTTGCAGCGATGACCAAAAATTCTGTAGCTTCATCTAAATCCCAATCATTTCCTTGATTTTTGATATATTGCAAAAAGTCATCTGTAACAATATGTAAAGCTAATGCAGTTACTTCTAGTTCATGTTTAGCGATTAAGGATAATAGTAAATCGAATGGTCCTTCAAACTGATTTAGTTTGACATTAAACTTATCGGCCGAATTCTCTCTTACAATTGGCGCTGTTGAGGTAATAGTCATCAGATCTTAGCTATGACTTCTCTGGCTAATCTTTTATATGCTTTAGATCCAGTTGAGCTTGGTGCGTACTCTGTAATTGGAGCACCAGCTGCCGTAGTTTCAGGAAACTTAACAGTTCTAGCAATAACAGTTTCAAATACTTTGTCACCGAAAGCTTCTTCTACCCGCTCTAAAACTTCTCTACCATGAACTGTTCTTGGATCGTACATAGTTGGCAATATTCCTATGATCCTTAAATTCGGATTGATTCGACCTTTTATTTTTTCAACAGTTTGAGTTAATAAAGCTAAACCTCGTAATGCGAAGTATTCGGTTTCAAGTGGGACTATGCAACCTTCTGATGCTGCAAGAGCATTTACAGTTAAGAGACCTAAAGATGGTTGGCAGTCAATAATGATGTAGTCATATTCATCAACCAGTGGTCGAAGTGCGCTAGCTAATACTTGTTCTCTGCCCACCTCACTAACTAATTCAAGTTCGGCTGCAGATAATTCAATGTTGGAAGGCAATAAATCAAGATTTGCTACCTGGGTTTTCACTAAGACGTCACGAGCAGGAATTTGTTCTCCAACTAATACGTGGCGCAAAGTTTTTTCCAATTGATAAACAGGAATACCTAAACCAACTGATAAAGCACCTTGGGGATCAAAATCAACAAGTAAAACTTTTCTGCCATATCCTGCTAAAGCTGAACCGAGATTAATAGTGCTAGTGGTTTTCCCCACCCCACCTTTTTGATTTACCATAGAGATTATTCGGGCAGGTCCATGAGAATTTAGTGGTTGTGGGACTGGAAATTCGTTGGCGGTTTTTTGCCCTTTAACTATTCGGGAACCATCATCTTTAACCGCAGTGACTGACACTTGAAACCTTACTTTCCGCACAGCCGACCCGGCTGGGCTTATTGGTTAAGCCTATGTGAGAACTCTATTACTAACTCCATGCGCTCCAGTTGATTAATTACGAGCACGCGGATGTGTTTCGGCAAAAACTTCCCTCAATCTTTCAACAGTGATATGGGTGTAAATCTGAGTGGTGTTCACCGAGCTATGACCTAGTAACTCCTGTACCACGCGTACATCTGCGCCGCCTTCTAACAGATGAGTCGCAAAAGCGTGCCTTAGTGAATGAGGTGTCAGATCTTCAAATTTTTGAGCAACGGCATATTTATTGACCACCTCCCAAATACTTTGTCGTGACAATCTGCCACCTTTTGAGTTCAACAGCAAGGCATTAATTGGTTTTTTACTATTGATAAGTGAGTTTCGTTGTCTTGTCAAATAATTGTTTATCGCAACTTTGAGAGATTTACCTAATGGAATAATTCTTTGTTTCGATCCTTTACCAAAACGAATTTTAATCAAGTTGGAATCAATATCAATATCACCCAAATCGGTGTTGACTAACTCAGATATTCGAGACCCTGTGCCATAAAGAAACTCAAAAATAAGTTTGTCTCTTGTTGAATTGAGATCTGGGCTATCGATTGAATCAATAAGTTTTATTACTTCCTGGGAAGACAATGTTTTAGGTAACCTTAAAGATTTTGAACCAACAGTTAGATACTGAGCTGGATTTGAATTTGCTACGTTTTCCAGGACCAGAAATTTATGTAAACCCCTGATTGAGGCAATCATGCGTGACAAACTAGCTTCTACATGATTTTTTCTGTATGAATTTAAGAAACCTTGAATTAGATCTGTATCAATACTTTCACATGACATATTTCCATTTACATACTGAGCATACGATTTTAAATCACGATCATATGATTCAAGAGAATTCTTGGCTAGATTTCTCTCAGTAGAAAGATGATTAAGATAAACCTCTATTGCCTGGTCTAATCTCATTACACTGAGATTAATTTCTCCGCCGCCGTGTATGCAAGATTGAAAGACTCTGCAACTGCCTGATAAGTAATTTGTCCTTCATGAACATTAAGTCCAAGTTTTAGTGAATTATCATCTAACATAGCTTTTTTCCAACCTTTGTTAGCGATTGCTTTGGCATAAGGCATTGTCACGTTGGTCAATGCGTAGGTTGAAGTATTGGGTACAGAGCCTGGCATATTTGCTACACAATAAAAAATAGAATTATGAACTTGGTAAGTGGGATTGTCATGTGTGGTGGCTTTTGAATCTTCAAAACAACCACCTTGATCTATAGCAATATCAACTAACACAGAACCAGGTTTCATTCTTTTAACCAAATCATTTGAAACCAATTTAGGTGCCTTTGCCCCAGGTACCAAAACTGCACCAATTACTAGATCTGCTGCTAAAACACTTCTTTCGATTTCATATGCGTTTGATACTAAAGTTTGCACTTTGCCATCAAAGATTAGATCTAATTCTTTGAGACGATCAACATTTAAATCAAGAATTGTGACATTGGCTTCAAAACCTAGTGCGATAGTGGCAGCGTGTTGACCTGAAACTCCCCCACCAATAATTACCACATTTCCTTTTTTAACACCAGGTACACCACCAAGTAATAATCCGCGTCCACCTTGAAATTTGAGTAAAGAATGTGCACCAACTTGTGGTGCTAATCTTCCGGCAACTTCAGACATGGGTGCCAATAAAGGCAGTGATCTATTTTCTAGCTCAACTGTCTCATAAGCAATTGCTGTTATTCCTGACTTAATTAACGCATCAGTGCATTCTTTGGAAGCTGCTAAATGTAAATAAGTAAAAAGGATCTGGCCTTTACGCATTTTGTTGTATTCTGCTGCGATTGGTTCCTTTACTTTTAAAATCAAATCTGCTTTAGCCCAAACATCTTCGGGTTTATCAATAATCTTTGCTCCAGCTTTAACAAATTCTTCATCAGAAATTGCTGAACCTATTCCTGCACTTTTTTCTACCATTACTTCATGGCCGTTCTTAATAAGTTCAACAACTCCAGCAGGAGTTATAGCTACCCGATATTCATGGTTTTTGATTTCCTTGGGAACACCTACTAGCAATTAGTTATCTCCTTTTAGCAATCTTTATGTTTAAAGCATATTACAAAATTCAGTCTTTCTACTTTCTGAGTTCAAGAAATCGGAATATCAGCGTGAATCAAGCACGGCTTTTATTAATCCTTGGAAAAGTGGGTGAGCTTTGGTGGGGCGGGACTTGAATTCTGGGTGGGCTTGAGTGGCTACGTAGTAGGGATGAACACTTTTCTCCAGTTCAATAAATTCAACAAGTTTGCCATCCGGTGAAAGCCCAGAGAAAACTAAACCACTTTCAGATAGTTTGTCTCGATATTCATTGTTGACTTCGTATCTATGTCTATGACGTTCACTAATTATATTTGCACCATAAACTTCTTGCACAATTGTGTTTGGCTTTAGATGAGCAGCAAAACTACCTAAACGCATTGATCCGCCCATATCTTTTTGGCCATTAACAATGTCAACTTGATCCGCCATTGTTGCAATAACTGGATAGGCAGTGTCGGCATCAAATTCTAAAGATGAGGCACCATGCATGCCCACAATTTCTCGGGCGTATTCAATGACCATACATTGCAAACCTAAACAAATTCCTAAGGTTGGAATCTTATTCTTTCGAGTATGAGTTAGCGCGCCTAGTTTACCTTCGATACCTCTTACCCCAAAACCACCGGGAATTAAAACTGCATCAACATCATTTAACGCTTTTTTTGCACCTTCAGGTGTTTCACAATCATCAGAAGCCACCCATTTGATATTTACTTTGGCATTATTTGCAAAACCACCAGCTCTTAGTGCTTCGGACACAGAAAGATAAGCATCAGGTAAATCAATATATTTTCCAACTAAACCAACTGTTACTTGATGCAACGGCTTATGAACTCTTTCTAGTAACGCATCCCAGCTTTTCCAATTAACATCTCTGAAAGGTAAACCTAATCTTCTGATAACAAATGCATCTAAACCTTCTCGATGTAGTACTCGAGGAATGTCATAAATACTTGGTGCATCAACTGCTGCAACTACTGCTTCTTGATCAACGTCACACATCATAGAAATCTTTTTCTTAATCTGATCTGGCACTAAACGATCTGAACGAAGCACTATGGCATCAGGTTGTAAACCAATACTTCTCATCGAAGCAACACTGTGTTGAGTTGGTTTTGTTTTTTGTTCCCCAGATGGGCCAATGTATGGCAACAAACTTACGTGTAAGAAAAAAGTATTTTCTCTTCCTATTTCATGCCTAATTTGTCTAGCTGCTTCCAGGAATGGTAAAGATTCAATATCACCAACAGTGCCACCAATTTCAGTTATTACAACATCAACATCAGCAGAAGCCATTCCTCTAATTCGGCCTTTTATTTCATTGGTGATATGAGGGATAACCTGAACGGTATCCCCTAAATATTCGCCACGTCGCTCTCTTGCGATAACACTTGAATACACTTGTCCTGTTGTTACGTTAGCTGATTTTGATAACTCGACATCTAAAAATCTTTCATAATGACCAACATCTAAATCTGTTTCACCACCATCTTCGGTGACAAACACTTCCCCGTGTTGGAAAGGATTCATAGTGCCTGGATCAACGTTCAAATAAGGATCCAATTTTTGCATGGTTACTTTTAATCCGCGAGAAACTAACAAATTTCCTAAAGAAGAAGCGGTAAGTCCTTTACCTAAAGATGAGGCAACTCCGCCAGTAACAAAAATGTGTTTAACTGTTCCGGCTGACAATTTGGCTCCCGTGGTAACTAGGTGTGTAAGTTGAAAAAACTTAACCCCACGGAATTACATCTTATAACGACTAGGTGTGAGACATCCCCAAGAGTTCGCGTGCGTGTTCCAAAGCCGAGGCCGAATCTTCGATACCGGCCATCATCCGTGCAATTTCGGTGACACGTGCATTTTGATCAAGTTCGGTAACACTGGATGTTGTCACATTTCCAGTCGCTGATTTCTCAACTTTCAAATGTTTATCCGCAAAAGCAGCCACTTGAGGAAGATGTGTCACGACCACAATTTGATGATGTTGCGCTAAAGCTTTTAAGCGTTTTCCAACTTCAATGGCAGCAGCCCCGCCTATGCCTGCGTCAACTTCGTCAAAAATCATTGTTTTAGCTGCCACATTTTGGGAGAAAACTAATTCAACTGCCAACATGATGCGAGACATTTCTCCACCACTGGCAACCTTTGTGATCGGTCGCAATGGTTGACCTGGGTTGGCGCTGAATTCGAAGGAAATTTGGTTAACACCATGATTATCGAAAAGTAAAAGATGATCTTTGCCGGCAATTGTTATTTTAAGACCCTGCGGATCCTCATTTGTTTCCACACTCACCTGGAACTTAGCGTTAGGAATGGAAAGTGAAGTCAATTCTTTCTCTATTGCCTTCGAGATATTTAGCGCTGATTCAATTCGGGTGTCATGCAATATTTGTGCCTTAATTGATAATTCATTGAGAATAGTCTTTATTTCCTTTTCAACATTTTCAATAGCAGCCGGTAAATCTTCAATATCTAGCAACTGGTTTTGAAATATTTGAATATTTGCTAGAGCATCCTTGGAGGTGGGACCGTATTTGGTGAGCATTTTCTTGATGAGAGCACGTCTTGATTCAAGTTTGTCAATTGTGGCAGGGTCTCTATCTAGGGATGATAAATCGCGATTCACATCACTTGCAACATTAGATATCTCAGCTTCCAAATTAGAAATTTGATCTCTTAAGGATGCAATTCGGTCACTTTTCGCTGCAGCTGCATCAAGTGCTTTTCTAGCAGAATTAATTTGAGAAGAAATAGAACCTGAGGAATCTTCCCCACCGTTTAATAACTTATCGGCCAAGGCCAATGATTCGAAAATGTCTTCACTATTGTTGATCAGGTTGATTCTTTCAGTGATGGTAATTTCTTCGTCAATTTCTAAATTTGCTTCTGTTAATTCTTTTAACGATTCTTGCAATTGGGATATTCTTAAAGCATTTTGTGATCCAGCTTTATTTAGTTCCTCTAGTCGCTTTCTAGTTTCAACGTATTTCGCGTATAACTCTTGATAATTGTGCAGCATTATTAGATGATCTTGTCCTGCAAATTGATCTATTAGTTCTCGTTGATAATTAGGTTTATTCAGTAAAACTTGATCGCCTTGGCCATGTATTGTGATTGAACTTTGAGTTATTTCTTCCAAGGTTGCACTGGGAACTGATCTGCCCCCTAAAATTATTTTGCCTCGCCCTTCTCGGGCAATGGTTCTGCTTAATTGTGTTCCACCATCTTCAATGGCTATATCCAATTCCTCTAATCTGGCACGAATATTTTTATCATTAGGAACTTGAATGAATGCTTCTACCACTGCTGTTTTTTCATTGGCGCGTACTAAATTATTATCAACTTTTTCCCCAATTACCATCTGAAAAGCGGTGAGAATCATTGTTTTACCGGCACCTGTTTCACCCGTCAACACGGTGAAACCAGCAGACATTTCTAGAGAGACATCTTCAATGACACCAATATTTTGAATGCGTAGATCATTTATCATTTACGCTTATTAGTTCCTCGCCAGCCCTCAACAGGCAATTGAAATTTCTTAACTAATCTTTCTGAGAATGTTTCATTACCAAGTCTTGCCAGATGAACATAAGTGGAAGATTTTCTAACTTCAATTCTCATTCCAGGTAACAAATCGAAAGATCTTCTGCCATCAGCAGTTAAATGTCCAGGCGTACCATCTTGAGGAACTTCTATTGCAATAACTGAATTAGGGCCAACTACTAATGGTTTGGCAAATAGCGCATGTGCACTAATTGGCACTACGACTAACGCTTCCACACTTGGCCAAATTACGGGACCTCCTGCACTAAACGCATAAGCAGTTGAACCTGTGGGAGTTGCCAAAACTATGCCATCACCCCACAGCCGAGAAACAGGTTCTGCATCAATTTCCAAAATTAGAGCAAACATTTGCCCAGGCTCAGATTTTTCTATGGCAACATCATTTAAGGCAAAGGATTCAAAAACAATTTCATTATCTTTTGTTACTACTACATCTATAGCAAGGCGTTTTTCTTCAATCCAATCATGATTAACAATGGACTTAACAACATCTTCTATGTGGTCTACTTCTGCTTCGGCCAAGAAACCAACATGTCCCAGATTTATTCCCAAGACCGGAATACTATTAGTCCTAGTAAATTCCACAGCACGCAATATTGTTCCGTCACCACCGAAAACTAGAGCCAGGTTTGGGTTTTCGTTTTTACCAATTACGAATTCATCTATAACAAATCCTGCACTTTCAATCAATTTCTTGTCACTTAAAGGCGCACAAATTGATACTTGGGCTTGAGCTAATTGTTGGGAAACTTGGGCAGCAACTTTATTTGCAGCTGCTGATTCATTATGCAACAGAATTAAGACAACTGGTTTTTTACTCATGACTGTGGACCCTTAGCAATTGCTGACTCAATATCCGCATCACTAATAGTCGCACCACCTTTCTTCAACCACACAAAGTATTCAACATTGCCCTTAGGACCTGGTAGGGCGGAAGCAACTACCCCATCACAACCCAATCCAAGTTGAGCCCCGGATTCAATAACTTTTCTGATCGCTTCTTTTCGCAAACCAGGGTCACGTACAACTCCCCCTGCTCCTAATGAGTCTTTGCCAACTTCAAATTGTGGCTTAACCATTAGTAGAAAATCAGCTGCTTCTGCTGCATTAGCAATCAATGCAGGCAAAACTTGTGAAAGGGAAATAAAAGATAAATCCGCGACCACAATTGTGGGCACTGGTTGCAATGTTGCCGATGGCATATTTCGAATATTGGTTCGTTCCATAACCACTACTTGAGGATGATTTCTGACTTCCCAAGCAAGTTGTCCATAGCCCACATCTACACAAAAGACTTTGGCAGCTTTTCTTTCTAAAAGTACTTGACTAAAACCACCAGTAGAAGAACCAGCATCTAAACATATTTGATTTTCAACATCAATATTTGACCACTCATCAAGTGCACTTATCAATTTATGGGCGCCACGACTTACGTAATGATCAACCTCTGTTTCAATCACAATCGAAACTTCATTATTTACTCTACGATCAGGTTTCAAAGCTGGCACATGATCAACTAAAACTGAACCTGAATTAATTAACTCAATGGCAATTTCGCGAGATCGGGCTAATCCTCGCCTAACAAGTTCTTGATCGAGTCTGTTTAAAGTCACTCTGAGTTATCTGTTAAGGCATCGTGAAGTCGACGATGCACATCTTCAAAAACTGCAACGTGTTCAATTGCTGGTAAATCTGTGAGTTCAGTTAATCGTTCAGTAGCTGCATCTACTCGAACATCCCCACTGGGAATGATCGGTTTCAGGGCGCCTAATAAAAGTTCTGCCTGCTGATTTTGGGCCACATTAGGATCGGTTGGGTTTTCCATAACTACCAACTTACTAAATAGTTGTTATCCAGGAGTGCGCTTAAGTCTTTTCCGACATAAGTCGGGGTTGTGGATGGTGAAGCATGCTGAATCTGGGTCATATCACTGACTCCGGTCAATACACACAAAGATTTGAAACCTGCATTGTTGGCACCTTGAATGTCAGTATCCAATCGGTCCCCCACCACTATCGGATTCTGGGCGGAAAATAATTGCGCTGCCTGTTTGAACATATGTGGTTGCGGTTTGCCCATCAAAAGTGGTGATTTTCCGGTGATCGAAGTAATCAAAGCATTGAATGCACCGTTTCCTGGTGCTAAACCTTTTTCGGTAGGAAAAGTGTAATCACCATTTGTGGAAACCCAGTCCACCCCTGAAGCAATGGCATAACACATTTCTGCCAAATCTTTTTGAGAAATATTTGCATCAATACCGTTTACAACAACTAATGGTTCTTTATCAGCTTTCAAAACAACCTTAAAACCCGCTTCAGTCACTGACTGTTTCAAGCCTTGACTTCCTACCACTAAAACTTTGCTTCCTTTGGGATATTTTTCTTGCAAATACCAGCACAACGTTTGTGAACTTGTCACAATGCTAGAAGCTTTGAAATCTAAACCAAAATCTTTCATCCACTTACTTACACTCTTTGCGGTCACAGAACCATTATTAGTAATGATGGCAATATTTACTTTCTTGGCCTGTAATTCTTTGATCGCCTTGACGGCATTATCAATAGGAGTTTTTCCTAAGTAAACAACACCATCTAGATCTAGCAGCACACAATCATAAGCATCAATGAGAGACATTATTGATCCAAGAATTCTTTAGCCCCAGTTAAATCATCAGGGTCTAGTTCAACTGTTTTTTTGAACCACATTTGAGATTCTTCATCTCTGCCTAAATTTTTTAATGTTTGCGCATAAACAAATCTCAATCTTGCAACTGATGCGGCAGGTTTACCAGTATTAAATTCTGGAATCTTTGCTAAAGCTAAACCGGCATCTTTTTGACCTAAATCTGATCTCGCACCTGCAATAACTAGCATAAGTTCATGATAATCAGCTCGTTGCATTTTTTGTAAATCTTTTTCATTGCCACACTCAACTGACTTCTCAGGTCTGCCTAGAGCTCTTTCGCAATCTGCAATCAAAGCTAATGAATCAGGTCTGCCACTGATTCGTCTTGCGGTTCTTAGTTCAGATAACGCAAGTTTAAAATCGCCTGCATGATATGCGGTAACTCCAACTGCTTCACGCACAATTGCTAAACGGGATGCTGCTGCCACATTGGCTGCTTTGGCATGTTTGAGTGCTAATTCAGAATCAGTATCAACAAATTCTCCAGCGGCAACTAAATGCCGGGAAACAAAAAGTGCTAAACCTTCAGGTAAAGTTCTTAACTCTGCTTTTATTTCTGGTGCTAATTCTTTGCCAGTAATTTCATCTGGAACTTTTAATTCATCCATCTGAAATTTGTTTCCTATTCTTTTACTTTGCTTAAGACAATTTAAGCAGGTTTATAAAACAAAATATCCACCTTTTTACAGGTGGATATTTTTATATGTCCGGCAACGTCCTACTCTCCCACTCGGTCTCCCGAGAAGTACCATTGGCGCTGAGAGGCTTAGCTTCCAGGTTCGGAATGGAGCTGGGCGTTTCCCTCTCGCCATGATCACCGTAACTTTATTGAGTTTTGTATCAGGTTTAACCAATACATAACTCGAAAACCGCATAGAGGACGCGAGTACTTCCTTTAAAAGGAAATACATAATTAGAAGTTTGTGAAAACAAGCCCTCGACCTATTAGTACCGGTCAGCTCCACGCATTGCTGCGCTTCCACATCCGGCCTATCAACCCAGTCATCTTCTGGGGGTCTTACCAGGTTAACCCTGTGAGAGTTCTCATCTTGAGGTGAGCTTCCCGCTTAGATGCTTTCAGCGGTTATCTCGTCCGAACGTGGCCAACCAGCCATGCCCTTGGCAGGACAACTGGCACACCAGAGGTTCGTCCATCTCGGTCCTCTCGTACTAGAGACAGGTCCTCTCAAAACTCTTTCGCGCGTGGAGGATAGGGACCGAACTGTCTCACGACGTTCTGAACCCAGCTCGCGTACCGCTTTAATGGGCGAACAGCCCAACCCTTGGGACCTACTCCAGCCCCAGGATGCGACGAGCCGACATCGAGGTGCCAAACCATCCCGTCGATGTGGACTCTTGGGGAAGATCAGCCTGTTATCCCCGGGGTACCTTTTATCCGTTGAGCGACACCGCTTCCACTTGCCGGTGCCGGATCACTAGTTCCGACTTTCGTCCCTGTTTGACCCGTCGGTCTCACAGTCAAGCTCCCTTGTGCACTTACACTCAACACCTGATTACCAACCAGGCTGAGGGAACCTTTGAGCGCCTCCGTTACTTTTTGGGAGGCAACCGCCCCAGTTAAACTACCCGCCAGGCACTGTCCCTAATCCAGATAATGGATCGAGGTTAGACAGCCAATACGAACAGAGTGGTATTTCAATTTTCGACTCCACAAGAACTGGCGTCCCTGCTTCAAAGTCTCCCACCTATGCTACACAATCCGAATCGACCGCCAATACCAAGTTATAGTAAAGGTCCCGGGGTCTTTCCGTCCTTCCACGCGTAACGAGCATCTTTACTCGTACTGCAATTTCGCCGAGTCCATAGTTGAGACAGCGCCCAAGTCGTTACGCCATTCGTGCAGGTCGGAACTTACCCGACAAGGAATTTCGCTACCTTAGGATGGTTATAGTTACCACCGCCGTTTACTGGGGCTTAAGTTCTGAGCTTCAGGATTACTCCTTAACCCGTCCCCTTGACCTTCCAGCACCGGGCAGGCGTCAGTCCGTATACATCGTGTTACTACTTCGCACGGACCTGTGTTTTTGTTAAACAGTCGCTTGGGCCTTGTTTCTGCGGCCATGAACTGCTTCGGGAGTAAATCCCTACACAATTCAAGGCCCCCCTTCTCCCGAAGTTACGGGGGCATTTTGCCGAGTTCCTTAACTACGGTTTGCTCGATCGCCTTAGTATTCTCTACTTGACCACCTGTGTCGGTTTGGGGTACGGGCGGATTTGTCACTAGCTAGAAGCTTTTCTCGGCAGCATAGGATTACCCACTTCGGCTTGCGCCTCGGCGTCAGATCTCAGTATTAGTGTGCGGATTTGCCTACACACCCACCTACATCCTTACCCCGGGACAACCATCGCCCGGGATGGGCTACCTTCCTGCGTCACTCCATTGCTTATCTACTACCAAACTGGGTCGTGCCATCCACTGAGATTGCTCCCAGGTTCAAACACTTAGCATTATTGGGTTCAATATTGGCGCAACAAAACCGGTACGGGAATATCAACCCGTTGTCCATCGACTACGCCTGTCGGCCTCGCCTTAGGGCCCGACTTACCCAGAGCAGATTAGCTTGACTCTGGAACCCTTGGTCATTCGGCGGACGGGTTTCTCACCCGTCATTCGCTACTCATGTCTGCATTTTCACTCGTGTAGCTTCCACGGCTGGTTTACACCGCCGCTTCGCTAGCTACACGACGCTCTCCTACCCAACAAATCATCTGGACCACGAAGGCCTGATACATGATTTGATGCCATAACTTCGGTGATGTGCTTGAGCCCCGTTAAATTGTCGGCGCGGAATTACTTGACCAGTGAGCTATTACGCACTCTTTTAATGGTGGCTGCTTCTAAGCCAACATCCTGGTTGTCTATGCGACTCCACATCCTTTACCACTTAGCACACTCTTTGGGACCTTAGTTGTTGATCTGGGTTGTCTCCCTCTCGACTATGAAGCTTATCCCCCACAGTCTCACTGCCGCGCTTTACTTAATGGCATTCGGAGTTTGATTTACGTTGGTAACCGTTTCGGGCCCCTCGGCAATTCAGTGCTCTACCTCCACCAAGAAATACGCGACGCTGCACCTAAATGCATTTCGGAGAGAACCAGCTATAACGAAGTTTGATTGGCCTTTCACCCCTAACCACAAGTCATCCCCCAATTTTTCAACATTGGTGGGTTCGGTCCTCCACGCGGTCTTACCCGCGCTTCAACCTGCTCATGGTTAGATCACCTC
>Ga0209550_10000767_pt1:0-2500 | contig 30770 bp, 28 predicted proteins | sample LauGreSuBDMM15SN_2_FD_187567 | JGI IMG/M metagenome (GOLD analysis project Ga0209550, IMG submission 187567) | Freshwater lake microbial communities from Lake Michigan, USA - Su13.BD.MM15.SN (SPAdes) (version 5) | ecosystem: Environmental > Aquatic > Freshwater > Lake | place: Lake... | reverse complement strand
ACTCACCCGTTCGCCACTAATCAGTGGAGCAAGCTCCACTTCATCGTTCGACTTGCATGTGTTAAGCACGCCTCCAGCGTTCGTCCTGAGCCAGGATCAAACTCTCCGTTGAAACTTTGAGATTGATCTCTAGCGACAAGAAAATAAGCTGAAATGCTTATAAATTTGTCTAACCAAAGGAATTACATACCGTTATGCGGGCACACTAAGTACCCCCATAAACGGGGTTATTGATATTGACTTTCTCGGCACACTGTTGAGTTCTCAAGTTGCAGGCGCGCATCAAATAGGCTCTCCCGAGCTTTCTTTGCGGCTTTGTCTTAACTTTTCCCGCTGGACTAAAAACCCAAAAACTGGGTTCTCAGGGTCTAAACCGACCTAATGCGAGATAAGCAGTGAAACCAACCTTGTGGTTTTACAGCGACAATTACCTAACTTACTAGATGAAATTTTGCAGGGCAATATCAGCCCCCTACTTCTACCCCAGCCATAACTTTTTTCCCTCTACGAACAACTAGCAAAGAGCCATGAATTAGATCAGTTGGGCTAGGTTTCCAATTCAAATCACTGATTCTCTCATTGTTGACATAAGCGCCACCTTCTTCAACAGTTCTTTTAGCAGCACTTTTTGAGTCACATAATTTTGTTTGTTGCAATATTTCCAAAATATTTGGTAATTCTTTAACTGATTTAATTTTCACCATTCCAGCTTCATTCAATGCGGCTGTCAAAATACTTTTATCAATATTCTTTAGATCCCCTTGACCAAATAAGGCTTGGGCAGCAAGGTTTACTTGTTCACATTGTTCTTTACTATGCACCAGACTAGTTAGCTCTGCTGCCAGAAATTTTTGTGCTTCACGACTAGCAGCATCAGACTTAGTTTTTGAGATTAAATCTTCAATAATTTCTTTGCTGGCGAAACTGAAATATTTTAATAACGTAGCAATATCTCTGTCATCTGTGTTGAGCCAAAATTGGTAGAAAGCATAAGGTGAAGTTAATTCAGGTGATAACCAAATAGTTCCAGCTTCAGTTTTACCAAACTTGTTACCATCAGCTTTAACCATTAAAGGTGTGGTCAAGGCATGCACTGATTTAGCTTCTACTCGTCTTATCAAATCAACACCGGCAATAATATTGCCCCATTGATCACTGCCACCTGTTTGTAACTGGCAATCAAATTTTTTGTGCAGTTCCAAATAGTCATTTGCTTGCAATAGGGCATAAGAGAACTCGGTGTAAGAAATCCCGGAGGCGTTCAAACGAGCCGAAACAGCTTCTCGCTCTAGCATTCGGTTAATACTGAAATGTTTACCTAAGTCCCTCAATAAAGAGATTGCGTCTAATTTAGAAGTCCAATCAAAATTGTTGACCACATCGCATTTATTAGCTCCAAAAAAATCAAAATATTTCACTAATTGTTTCGCAATATTTTCAGTCCAAGTGATTACAATTTCTTCTTCATTTAAGTTTCTTTCCCCAGATTCTTTTGGATCTCCAATCAGACCAGTTGCCCCACCAACCAATGCCAAAGGTTTATGTCCTGCAAGTTGTAATCTTTTGGCCAGAAGAATTTGCATCAAATTTCCTAAATGCAAACTTGGTGCGGTTGGATCAAAACCAATATAAAACGCGATTGACTTGTTGTTTAATAGATCTGAAAGGACTTTCTCATCAGTACTTTGAGCAATAAGACCTCGCCATTGCAGGTCCTGCCACAGATTACTCATGAAATCTCCGGTACCGGGTTGTGATTAGCCCACTTATTTAAGACAGATATCTTTTCATTCATCCTACCAATTTGTGCCTTTACGTTGACCGGAGAAGTTCCTGAATAACTCGATCTAGCAAGCAAAGAGGCTTTCACAGTTAGAACTTCCATGACATCATTTGTCAGTTCTTCAAATACACTAGCTAAATCTTGCGAAGTTAGTTCGTGAACTTCCACTTTTTTGCTTTCAGCTAATTTTACGCAATTGCCGCTTATTTCGTGGGCTTGATTGAATGGCACATTCTTCTTAACCAGGAAATCAGCTATTTCAGTTGCCAAGGAATGACCTTTGGAAGCGTTTTCATTCAGTTTATGTGTATCAAAGGAAAGAGTTTTAACCATTCCCGTGAATGCAGGTAATAGCAACATCAAGGTGTCATGAGAATCGAAAACCGGCTCTTTGTCTTCTTGCAAATCTCTATTGTATGCAAATGGTAAACCTTTAAGTGTGACCAACAAACCTGTCAGATTACCGATCAATCTGCCACTTTTTCCTCTTGCTAATTCAGCAGCGTCAGGATTTTTCTTTTGGGGCATAATCGATGATCCAGTTGAATATTGATCATCTAATTTCACATAACCAAATTCAGTTGAACTTAACAGAATTATTTCTTCCGCAAATCTGGATAGGTGCACGCCAATAACTGAGCAGATAAACAAGTATTCGGCGACAAAATCTCGGTCTGAAACCGCATCAATGGAATTTTCACTTGGTTTAGAAAATCC
>Ga0209550_10000766_pt1 | contig 30839 bp, 27 predicted proteins | sample LauGreSuBDMM15SN_2_FD_187567 | JGI IMG/M metagenome (GOLD analysis project Ga0209550, IMG submission 187567) | Freshwater lake microbial communities from Lake Michigan, USA - Su13.BD.MM15.SN (SPAdes) (version 5) | ecosystem: Environmental > Aquatic > Freshwater > Lake | place: Lake Michigan... | reverse complement strand
CGTCACGACGATTTCATCCCATGACGAGATAAAGGCAAATACCGCCCCCGCGAGAATGCCGGGCTTGATGCCCGGAATGATCACCCGCCGCATGGTGACCCAGTTGGAAGCCCCCAAATTGCGCGAGGCTTGTTCCAACCTTGGGTCGAACCCCGCAAGCGAGGCTGATACCGTGATCAGAACCAAAGGGGCCGACAGCACGGTATGGGCCAAGATTAGGCCAGTATAACTGTCAATCAGCCCCAAGGGCACAAACAGCCGCGAAAAGGCCATGGCGGCAATGATGGGCGGAATGACGAGGGGAAGAAGCAAGACAGAGCGGACAACTTCGCCAGTCGGAGAGGACACGCGCCACAGGCCGATGGCGCACAGTGTGCCAATCGAGGTCGCCAGCAGGGTCGAGACCGCGCCGATGACTGTGGATTGCCAGAAACTTGATAGCCACTCTGGGCTTGAAAAAAGCTCGCGGTAATACTGCAGCGAAAACTCGTCTGTCGGGAACGACAGGAAAGTCTTCGGCGTCAGCGACACTGGGATTGCCACCAAAGCCGGCGCAATCAGCAGCACCAGCAGCACCCAAGCAAAGCCCGTGTTCAGCTTGGCGGAAACGCTGGCCTTCATGTGCGTGCCCCGCCGAAAACGGTCGACAGTTTCATAAAGCGCGACATCACGAACATCAGCGCTAAAACCCCAAACAACAAGATCGCAGCCAGCATGGCGGCCGTGCCCCATTGCAGCGTGATCAGCACCTGAACCGAGATATACTCTGCCACCATCAAGACCTTACCGCCGCCCAGCACTGCCGGAATGACATAAAACCCAAGGTTGATGATAAAGACCACCAGAGAGGCTGCAACCACCCCAGGCTTGGTCAGCGGCAGGTAAACCCGCCAAAATGTCTGCGCGCCAGTCGCGCCTAAAGATCGCGAGGCCTGCACCACCCGCCCGTCAATGCTTTGCATCGCGGCGAAAATCGGCAGCACGGCATAGGGCACCATATAATGCACCATGCCAATCAAAACGCCCAATTCGTTGCGCATAAAGGGGATGGGCGCGCTGATGATGCCCAAAGCGTCTAACGTGGAATTGACCACGCCGTTGCGGCCCAGCAGCATCAGCCATGAAAAGGTCCGCACCAGAACCGAGATCCAGAACGACACCAAAAGCAACCCCAGCATCCGGCTTTGCGCAGGGCCCGTGGCATGAACCATGGCGTAAGCGATGGAATAGCCCAAGATCACGCTGAAGGCGGTGCAAATCGCGCAGACGCGAAACGTGGTCCATAAAATGCGGCGCAGCGTGTCGGAACTGCCCAATTGGGCGTAATTCCCCAACCCCGGCGTGGGGTCAGATACGCTGATCCACAGCACGTTCAAGATGGGGCCAAGGAACAGCCCCCCCACCAAAAGCAGGAACGGCAGCACCAAAAGCCAGCCAGAATTCACAGGCAAGCGCATTGGGAAACCTTATAAAAAGGCACCGGCGGAACAGGGGGTCCGCCGGTGCAACAGGGATTTAGCTGATCGCTGCCAAGAAGGCGTTCACGGCCGCATCGGTGTTTTCGCCCCACCATGTCGGATCGTTCAGCGCGATATTGGGCATGTTGGCCGCCGAAGTGATCGAATAGGGCTGATCAGCTTCTGCCATCTGCGCAATCGCTTCGGGGTTGGTGGGTGTCATGCCAAGGCAGGCGAACAGGTCCAGCTGGGCCGGAACCGATTGGGCGGTGGCGATGAACTTCATCACGTCTGCCCCACCCGGGTTGCCCTTGGGCACGATATAAGCACCCGGCATGGCCAAGGCTTGGTTCATCACCAGCTTATAACGGCCATTGGTTTCGGTTTCGATGCTGCGGCCACGGTTTTGCCAAACCATGCCCATCGACACTTCGCCATTGACGATCATACTTTGCGCTTCGGAACCCGAACCCCAATAGATCGTGTCGGCTTTGATCGCGGTGATCCTTTTCAGCGCGCGGTCAATGTCGAGCGGGTAAAGCTGGTCCGCTGCGACCCCGTCCGCCATCAGCGCTGCTTCCAAGGAGCCGTTGGCCCATTTGTACAGCGAGCGCGTGCCGGGGAACTTGGCCGTGTCGAAGAAATCAGCCCAAGATGTCGGCGGACCATCCGGATAGGCTTGGGTGTCATACATAAAGGCATAGCCGTAAAGAATGATCGAAATGCCAAACTCTAGCGCATAGCCGTCGATGGTTTTGGCCTTGTCGATCACCGAATAATCCAGCGCCTCAAGATGGCCGGTTTTGCCCAAGGCCACAGCGTCAAACAGGTCGGCGTCGCAAACGTCGGCGGTGACATTGCCGCTGTCGACCATTTCCTTGATCTTGCCCTGCAAGGGGCCCGAGGTGTCGAATTTCAGTGGAACGCCCGTGTCTTTGGTAAAGGCCGCGCCAATGGCGCTTTGGTGGCACTCTTCCGACTGACCACCCCAGTTCCACATCACAATTTCGCCCGCCGCCGCTTCAGCGCGACCGGCCAGCACTGATGCGCTGGCAAAGCCTGCCATGCCGCACAGCGCCAAGAAGCTACGGCGTTGCAATTTTCCGGCCTGAAAGGCCTGCGCGCCTTGGAGAAGTGTCTCACGCATGAAGTTTTTGTCGTGCATTTTCGAACCTCCTTGTTGTGGGCCATATGGGCCCTGTTGTGACATCACCGGGTTGGTCCCGGCTTGGGCTTGTTTCAAAGGCTTTGGTCTGAAAGGCGCACGGCGGCGCTATCAACCCATGTTAAATCCACGCGCGCACCTGCGGTCAAAGCCTGCCCACCGCGCCACGCGTCAACATCCACCTCGATCAGGTCCAGCCCCGGGACTTCGACCTGATATTTCAGCACAGCGCCGAAATAGGTGACCGATTGCACGGTGCCAGTGACCTTGTTGGCGCCCTTGCCCTTGCCTTCGGGGTCAAGGTCGATCTTCTCAGGTCGCAGGGCGAACACAGTGCCATCGCGGAGTAGGAAGTTGCTTTTGCCCAAAAAGCTGGCAGCAAAGGTGGTTTGGGGGTGCTGATACAACTCTGACGGCGTGCCCACCTGTTCGATGCGCCCGTTTTGCATGATCACGATGCGGTCAGACATCGACAGCGCTTCTTCTTGATCATGGGTGACATAGATAAAGGTCGTCCCCACAGTCCGGTGGATGTCTTTCAACTGCGCCTGCACTTCGATGCGCAGCTTTTTGTCCAAAGCGCCCAAGGGCTCATCCAAAAGCAAAACAGGCGGCGCAAAGCACAGGGCGCGCGCCAAAGCCACACGCTGCTGCTGGCCGCCCGACAGTTCTTTGGGCAGACGTTTGGCAAAGCCCGTCAGGCGCACAAGGTCCAACATATCGGCAACGCGGGCATCGATCTCGGCCTTGGGCCTGTGGCGCACCGACAGCGGATAGGCGATGTTATCTTGCACCGTCATATGGGGAAACAGGGCATAGCCCTGAAACACCATGCCAAAATTGCGCTTTTCCGCAGGGGTATGCGCGATCGACACCCCATCAAGCAAAATATCGCCTGAGGTGATGTCTTGAAACCCCGCCATCATCATCAGCAGCGTGGTCTTGCCAGACCCGGACGGGCCCAGAAGGGTGAGAAACTCACCCTTCTGGATGTGCAGGTCGATGTTGTCGACAGCGGTAAAGGCGCCGTAGCGTTTGCTCAGCGACTTCAGATGCAGGCTGCCGCTGGTATTGGTCATGCTTTAAACGTCCGCGCCGCGAAGTTTCAGTTTGTTGCGCGCTTGCTGTGGCGTCAGAACGCGCGCGCCCATGCGGGTCACGATGCCGATCACACGTTCCACCAGTTGCGCGTTGGTTGCCAGAACGCCGCGATCAAGAAACAGGTTATCCTCAAGACCGACGCGCACATTGCCGCCCAAGGCCACGGCAGCGGCAGCCATCGGCATTTGCATCCGGCTGATGCCAAAGCTGGCCCAGCTGGCGTTGGGGGGAAGGTGTTCTTTCATGGCTTTCATGGTTTCCACCGTTTGATCGGCCCCCCACGGAATGCCCAAGCAGAGCTGGAACATCGGCGGATCAGCCAAAAGCCCCTCGTCCATCATGGCGCGGGCAAAGCGGATATGGCCCAGTTCGAACACTTCAAGCTCGGGCTTAACACCCCATTCTTTCGTCAGCGCCGCCATCCGCCGCAGGATCGGCGGGGTCGAGATATAGATGCTATTGTCATTGCCAAAATTCAGTGTGCCGCAATCAAGGCTGCAGATTTCAGGCAAACAATCTTTCACATGGGCCAAACGCTCATCGGGGCCCACCATATCGGTGCCGGGGCCAGGCATGGCCCAGTTGTTCGGATCAGGCGTCCAATCGCCGCCCATGCCGGCGGTCAGGTTGATGACAATATCTGTGCCGCTGGCGCGCACGCGGTCCACCACTTCGCGAAACAGGGCGGGATCGCGAGAGCCTTTGCCCGTCACCGGATCGCGCACATGGATATGCGCGCAAGAGGCCCCTGCCTTGGCCGCTTCAATCGCTTCGCGCGCGATTTCGGCGGGGGTTACGGGCACGTGCGGGCTTTTGCCCGTCGTATCGCCAGCCCCAGTTACGGCACAGGTCACCACCACATCGAAATTCATTATCGCCTCCCGCTTTTAAGGTATCTTGTGCTTTGGATTTCGGTTTCCTTTCATTTATTCGTCACATATCCTGCAACCATGTCGAAAAATCGCACCATGCAACCAGATCAACTCGCAGCCACCGAGCCCAAGATTTCCAGCCCGCTTCAGGTGACCTTCCTGATCGTGCCCCGCTTTAACATGTCAACGCTGGTGACGATGATTGAACCAATGCGGATCGCAAATTACCTGTCACCGCAGCCGATTTATGCGTGGGATATTGTGTCGTTTGACGGGACGGAAATCACCGCCAGCAACGGCCTTTTCCTGCCCGCGCACCTGCCCACCGAGCGCAACCGACGAGGCGAGATAATCTTTGTCATGGGCAGTTGGGGGGCGGAAAGCTACACCAACAAGACAGTGTTCTCATGGATCCGCCGCCAAGCTCGCGAAGGCGCGCGGATTTGTGCGGTGGAATTGGGCACTTATCTGGTCGCCCGTTCGGGCTTGCTATCGGGGCGCAAGGTGACAACGCATTGGTCTTACGGGCCGGGCTTTCAGGAGCAGTTCCCCGATATTGCCTTTGTGGAGCAACTCTTTACCCAAGATGCAGGGCTTATGACCTGTGGCGGCGGGTTGGCGGGGGTTGATCTGGTGCTGCGATTGATTGGCGAGGCGCAGGGCGAAAGTTTGGTGAGCGAAATTGCCGATCAACTGATGCATCATCCCGTCCGCCCAGCCACCGCCCCGCAGCGCCGCACGATGGGCCGCAGCACCGATACCCTGCCCCCTATGGTGCGCGAAGCGATTGCTTTGATCGAAAAGAACATCGCCGAACCCTTAAGCGTGCCCGACATTGCCGACACCCTGAACGTCTCGCAGCGCCAGATGGAGCGCCAGTTCAAAGCGGCCATTGGCTGCACAGTGGTGCAGTTTGGCTTGCTGCTGCGGTTGCAACACGCGCGGGTTTTGCTGATTTCCACCACGCTTTCTGTGCGCGATATCGCAACGGCCTCAGGCTTTAACACCCTGTCACACTTTGCCTTTTCCTTTGGCAAATGTTTTGGCCGCAGGCCCAGCGAATACCGCCAAGCTTGGCCCGAAAAAGACAGCGCCCCCTCTTGGCCGGGGACGCTTTCGAAATTCTTGCAAGCCTTGCAGAACAGGGGCAGCGCCAAGCCTATTCAGGTCTTGGGCAAAAGCCGCCTTTAGCGCCGCGCGTCGCGGATGGCGTTTAGCACGGCCACAATCTCGCGGTCGCGGGTGGCGGCCATGGCTTCAAAGTGGCGGCCAGCGGCGATTTCGTTGCAGCCATCCACCATGCGGTCGCGCAGCTCTTGCGTCAGTTCGGGGGCTTCCAACCGCGTCCAAGGCCATTTCAACGCAGGGCCGAATTGGTCAAGGTTGGTGGCCATCCCGCCTTCGCCGCAGGCCACGTGAAACGCCATGCACTGCCCTTGCACAGCCATGCGGGCTGCGGGGCCATTCATCAGGGCGTTGTCTATATCGGCGGGTGTCGCCTCGCCATTCGCAACCATGTGCAGCGCCTCGCGCCACAATGCTTCTTGCAGGCGGGTGGCGACAAAACCGGGGATTTCTTTCTTCATGGCCAAGGGCGCTTTGCCGGCAATTTCATAGAACGCCACTGCCCAAGCCACGGCTTCAGGCTCTGTCGCTTTGCCGCCAACCACTTCGACCAAGGGCAGCAGGTAGGGTGGGTTGAACGGGTGGCCGATCACCGTGCGCTGGGGCGAGGGGCAATCTGCCTGTATCTGTGTCATCATCAGCCCTGAGGTGGACGAGGCGATGACACAGTCGCGCGGGGCAAGTTCGCCCAAGCGCTTGTAAAGCGCCTGTTTAATGTCCAGCCGCTCTGGCGCACTTTCCTGAATGAACTGCGCGTCTTTCACCGCGTCTGCCAGATCGGTGGTGATCCGCAGCCGATCCAGCGAAGCGCCGGGCGAAAGACCCAAGGCCTGCAAGCTGATCCAACCGGTGTTGATCACCGACATCAGCGCCGCCGTTTCGGCTTCAGAATGGATATAGGCCGTGACATCATAGCCGCGCGCCAGAAAATGCGCGGCCCAACCGCCGCCGATGGGGCCAGCGCCCAGGGTGGTGACACGGGTGACAGATTTGGGATCAGGATACATTTAGCGCCCCTTAAAGACGGGATTGCGTTTTTCGACAAAGGCCGCGATGCCTTCTGCCGAGTCTTCGGATTTAAGCATGGCGCGGTAGGTGGGCAGATCGCCCTTGCGCATATGATTAAACGCGGCTTCCAGTGGCAGGGCTTGGATGGCGCGTTCCACCTCTTTCACGGTTTGCATCGCCAAGGGGGCTGATCCCGCGATTTGGTCAGCCCAAGCGCGGGCGGTTTCCATCAGGGCTTCTTTGGGCACAACCTTATTGACAAGGCCGTAATGGGCGGCCTCGGCCGCTGTCATCTTGCGGCCCAGCAGCAGCATTTCCATGGCGATGTTGCGCGGAATAAGGCGCGGCAGGCGCTGCAAAGCGCCAGCATCAGGCACGATGCCTAATGGCATTTCGGGCAAGGCGAAATGCACATGGTCAGCCGCAATGATCAGATCACACGACATGGCAATTTCAAACCCGCCGCCAATCGCCATACCGTTCAGCGCACAGATCACCGGCTTGTTCATCTGCCAGTTTTCCGTCAAACCGCCAAAACCGCCAATGCCGTAATCGGCCGTTTCCCACCAGTTATCCAGCGACATCTCGCCCGCATTCAGCGCCTTCAGGTCCCAGCCAGCGGAAAAGATGCGGTCGCCGTCGGCGGTCAGAATGCCCACCCACAGATCAGGATCGTCACGCAGTAAGGCAAAGGCACGGCCCATGTCTTGGCTCATCGCCACGTCAATGGCGTTGACCTTGGGCTTGTTCAGCTTGACTTCCAGAACCCGCCCGCGACGGGTAACTTCGACATGGCTCACGAGAATTCCTTTCAGGCAAACGCTGGTTAAGCGAAGGCGGGCATGACGTCGTTGATGAACAGCTCCAGCGAGCGTTTTTGTTCGGCCAACCCCAGCCCAAGGCTTGCGTAATAGATGAACTCGTCCACGCCCAAGGCTTGAAACAGTTTCAGCTTGGCAATCACCTCATCCGGCGTGCCGAACATCAGGTTGCGTTGCAGCATTTCGGGGTCATATTCGGCGCGGTTGCCCAATTGATCGAACGGGATCGACTTGGGGAAACCATTGGTCACATCGCCCATGTTCTTGAAAAGGTTCTCAAACTGCGACAACTGGCGCTGGGCGGCGCGGATCGGCACGATGTCTGAGGCACGATCCGACACCGCCGTGTGGCGCATCATGGCCATCGTGGGGCGCTTGCAGCCGGGGTTGTTGGCCATGGCTTCAGCCATCCGCGCCATGTAAAGTTCTGCTTCTGACATATCGCGGGTCAGGGGCCATGACATGATGTTGCAGCCGTTTTTCACAGCATAATCATAGGTAATAGGCGCACGCGCGGCGATCCACACGGGCACATCTGCCTGCAAAGGCTTGGGGCACGCGGTTGATGTCGGGAAGTTCCAGAACTTGCCCTCATGCGCGTAATCGCCCTGCCACAAAGCGCGCACGGCGGGCAGCATTTCTTGCATATACTGCCACGCGTCGGATTGCTTCAGGCCCGGGTGCATCCGGTCAAACTCGCGCTGATAAGCGCCCGACCCAATGCCAAATTCCAACCGTCCGCCGGAAATCAGATCAACAAACGCCGCTTCGCCCGCCACTTTGATCGGATGCCAATAGGCCGCCGCCACACAGGCCGTGCCAAGGCGAATGCGGTCGGTTTCGCCTGCCCACCATGTCAGGATCGAAAAAGGGTTCGGCGCAATCGTCATTTCCAGCGCGTGATGTTCCGCCGCCCAAACGATGTTAAAACCGCCCTGATCGGCCATCTGGACCATCTCCAGCGTGTGGCGGGCGACATCCTTCATATCAAGGCTGTCATCCATCCGTTCAAGATTGATGGCGAGTTGGAACTTCATGCTATCCTCCGGCAGGGCCCCGTTTGGCTGATGATTGAAGCGAACGGTGGCAAGGTGTGTCGAATTTTCGACAAGGTGTAAGGTTTTTCGTCAGGCAAAGGCGGGCGCGATCGCCCGCCCCAATGTCAGCGCATCACAAAGGGGTTGGCCATAGGCTCGGTCGAGGTGTTGATCCACACGGTTTTCGCCCGTGTATAGTCATACATCGCCTGAAAGCCACTTTCGCGGCCATAACCTGACCCTTTCACACCGCCAAAGGCCGCAATGGGCGAAACAGCGCGGTAGGTGTTGACCCAAACGATGCCCGAACGCACCGCCTTGGCCATGCGCATTTGGCGCGCCCCGTCGCGGGTAAAGATACCAGCGGCCAAGCCGTGCTGGGTATCGTTGGCAAGGGCTATCACCTCGGCCTCGGTCTTAAAGCGCAGCACGGATAGGACGGGGCCGAACAGTTCGGTGTCCACAATCTGCAAGTCTTGGCGCGGGCAATCAATGATGGTGGGTTCGTAATAGGTGCCGCCCAAGCCATCAGGTTGCTTTCCACCGCACAGAACGGTCGCGCCTTCGGTTATGGCATGGGCCACCTCGCGCTGGATATTGGCCAACTGGCCTTGGGTGCATAGCGGGCCCATCTGGGTGTCTTCGGCCAAAGGGTCGCCGATGCGGATTTGTTTGGCCAAAGCCACGATCTTTGCCAAGAATTCGTCAGCAATGTCTTCGTGCAGATACAGCCGCGATCCTGCCACACAGCTTTGCCCCGTAGCGCCAAAAATCCCCGCGATGGACCCGTTCACAGCGCTGTCAATGTCAGCATCGTCAAACACGATGAACGGCGATTTGCCGCCCAGTTCCAGCGAGACTTCGGCGAAATTCTCGCGCGAATTGGTCAGCACCGCCCGCGCCGCCCCCGGCCCGCCGGTAAAGGAAATGCGCGCAACCAAGGGATGCGAGGTCAGCACCCGCCCGCACGGCTCGCCAAAGCCCGACACGATGTTGACCACACCGGGGGGAAAACCTGCCGCTTCGATCAGCTCACCAAATTCCAACATCGCGGCCGAGGCGTGCTCTGACGCTTTCAGCACCACCGTATTGCCAGCCGCCAAGGCCGGGCCCAGTTTAACTGCGACCAAGAACAGTTGCGAATTCCACGGCACAATCGCCGCCACCACGCCCAAAGGCTCTCGGCTGGTGAACACGAACAGATCAGGCTTGTCGATGGGCAGGGTTTCTCCCGAAATCTTATCAGCGCAACCGGCGTAAAAGTGGAAGAATTCAGCGATATACTTCGCCTGCCAGCGGGTTTCTTTCAACATCTTGCCGGTGTCGATGGTTTCGGTCCGCCCAAGGCTTTCCGACTTTTCTGCCAAAAGATCGCCCAACTTGCGCAAACACCGCCCGCGTGCCGTGGGGGTCATGCTGGCCCAAGGGCCGGTGGTAAAGGCGCGGTGGGCGGATTGCACGGCGCGGTCGACATCTTCGGCCGTGGCTTGCGGAATGCGGCACCAGACTTGGCCCGTGGTTGGATTGACGCTGTCAAACATCTTGCCATCCGATGCCCCAACCCATGCCCCGTCAATCAGCATCTGGTAGTCTTTGATCGCGCTCATCTGCTTGCCCTCTGGTTCGCTGCCAGCATACTCTGCGGCAGACGGGCTGCAACATGTGCGAATTTTCGCCGTGGCCTGACGAAAAAAACGCAAGAAGCGGCTGAGGGGCAGTGTCTGCTTCCCCCCAAGCGCGGAGGATGTGATGACCCATCGAAAACAGGTGATTGGCGAGCCTTTGGTCATCGGCGGGCGCAAACTGTCTTTGTCACGGGCCATTCGGGCGGGCGATACAGTCTATTTGACCGGGCAAATCCCAATGCAAAACAGCGCGCCAATGACCACCGGCACGATTGAAGAGCAAACCCGTGCTGTGCTGGATGATATCACCGCCACGCTGGCCTTGGCGGGGTGTGAGCGCTCTGATGTGGTGAAGGCGATGATCTGGCTGCGGGATCGGGCGGATTTTGGCGGCTTTAACGCGGTTTATGGCGAATATTTCCCCCACGAACCCCCTGCGCGGTCGGCCATTGTCAGCGACCTGTTGGTCGACTGTCGGGTCGAGGTAGAGGTGGTCGCTTGGCGCCCCTTGACCGAGGCTGGCCAATGATCCGCACCGCTGATGGCACGGCCTATGCGCTGCATGGGCGCTTGGATGCGCCTATGGTGGTGTTGATACACGGCTTGGGGCTGACGCATGAAGTCTGGGACCAGATGGTTCCGGCCCTAGCGGCGCAGTTTTGCGTGCTGACCTATGATATGCTTGGGCATGGGCAAACGCCCTCGAAAGGAAACCCCGATCTGGCGGCCTTGGCAGCCCAACTGTCGGCTTTGCTGGATCATCTGGGCCGCGACAAGGCCGTCCTTGTGGGCTTTTCGCTGGGCGGCATGATCGCCCGCCGCTTTGCGCAGGATTATCCGGCACGCACCCAAGCGCTCGCCATCCTGCATTCCCCCCACCGCCGCACCGATGCCGCCCAAGCGGCCATTGTGGCGCGGGTCGTCCAAGCGCAAAGCCAAGGACCTTCTTCGACAGTGGAAGCGGCCCTGCAGCGTTGGTTCACCGATGACTTCCGCGCCCAAAATCCCGCGATGATGGACAAAGTGCGCGGTTGGGTGCTGGGCAACAATCCGGTGACTTATCCCGATTACTACCGCATCCTAGCCTCCGGCATTGACGAGATCGTGGGCCCCAAACCACCCATCACCTGCCCCACATTGGTGGTGACGGGGGATGAAGACTATGGCAACGGGCCAGAGATGACCTTGGCCATCGCCGCCGAAATTGTGGGCGCGCAAACGCTGATCTTGCCCGGCCTTCGGCATATGGCCTTGATGCAAGCGCCCGACCTAACCAACACGCCGCTTTTGGCGTTTTTAACCAAGGTGCTGCATGAGTGACGCAAAAGGCATCTTGTCGGGCCTGCGGGTCTTGGACCTTAGCCGGATGCTGTCTGGCCCCTATTGCACGATGATGTTGGCCGATCAGGGCGCGGAAGTGATCAAGATCGAACCGGCCGAAGGTGACAGCAGCCGCACCAACGGCCCCTTTCGCGATGATGACCCGAACCACGACTGGGCGGGATATTTTGTCAGTCTGAACCGGTCGAAGAAAAGCATTGTGCTGGATTTGAAGGCCGAGGCAGGGCGCGCAGACCTGTTGGCCTTGGTCAAAACGGCGGATGTCTTGGTGGAAAACTTCCGCCCCGGTGTGATGGACAGGCTGGGCCTGTCATATCCGGTGCTGTCCGCCGCCAATCCTCGGCTTATTCATGCAGCCATCAGGGGCTTTGGCGATCCGTCCTCGGGGGCAAGCCCCTATGCCGATTGGCCGTCTTATGACGTGGTGGCCCAAGCCATGGGCGGATTGATTGGGGTGACGGGGGCGGATGCCACCCATCCCACCAAGGTTGGCCCCGGCATCGGCGATGTCTTTGCCGGCGCGCTGATGGCTTTTGGCATTATGGCCGCCCTGCGGCAGGCCGAAGCAACAGGACGCGGGCAGTTCTTAGACATCGCAATGTATGACGCGATGATCAGCTTGTGTGAGCGCTTGATCTATCAGCACGATTTTGACGGATCAGTCCCCGCGCCCGAAGGCAACGCTCACCCGCTGCTGGCTCCCTTTGGCATATTCGCGGCCAAGGATGGCCATGTGGCGATTGGCATTGTGGATGATGTGTTTTGGCGTGCCTTGGCGCGGGCGATGGGGCAAGGCGATTTGGCCACAGACCCCCGCTTTGCCACACGCGGCGCGCGGCGCATTCATGCGGGGGTGCTGAATGCGATGGTGGGCGACTGGGCCGCTGCGCTGACCAAAGCAGAGTTAAGCGCTGTTCTGGGCGGATTGGTGCCCTTTGGCCCCGTAAACTCGGTCGCCGATATCTTCGCCGACCCCCATGTGGCCGCGCGCGGCATGATCGCCACCGTGCCCCATGCCGAGGAAGGGTTGCGGCCTTGGCGGGTTGCGGCTTCGCCCTTGCGGTTTTCAGCCAATCCCAGCCCTGCGCCAGCCACCCCTGCCCGCTTGGGCGCGCAGGTCGCGCAAGATTTTCTATCCCCCCAACCTGCCATTGACCCGCGCCAGTTGCGCGATGCCTTTGGGCGCTTTGCCACGGGGGTCACGGTGCTGACCGCCCGCCAAGCCGATGGAACGCCGCGCGGGTTTACGGCGAATTCTTTCACCTCTGTCTCGCTAGACCCACCTTTGTTGCTGGTCTGCTTGGCCAAATCGGCCCATTCCTGTGAAACCTTCATGCAGGCCGATCATTTCGGCGTGAACATTCTGGGCCAAGACCAACAAGCCCTGTCAGCCCTGTTCGCCTCGCGCGAAATCGACAAGTTCCAGCGCTGCGCTTGGCACGAAGGGGCAAGCGGTGTGCCGCTGCTGGACGGGTCATTGGCGCAGTTTGTGTGCGTTCCCGACCGCTTGGTTGATGCAGGGGACCATCTGGTGCTGATTGGCCGCGTCGTTGAATTTATCACAGGCGAAGGCGCGCCGTTGGGCTATTACCGCGGTCGCTACTTCTCGGTCGAGGCGGATGCGCAGCTGGTGCAGGCAGTCGCCGCCACAGCGGGGGCCAGCGTGGGCGCGGTGTTGCTGCAAGACGGCGCGGTTCTGATGGAAGTGGCGTCGGACGGCGGTCTGACCTTGCCGCTGTCGCCCCACCCGAATCCCAGCATCGACCGCTTGCGCCACCGCTTGGCCGACGTGGGACTGCACGCCGATGTCGAATTCCTGTATGCGGTCTTTGAAGACCGCGCCAAAGCCAGCCACGGCATCTATTACCACGGTCAGGTGCAAGGCCCCGCCCCGAAGGGCATGGCATTTTGCCCGCTGACAAGTTTGGATTGGGCCGCCATGCGCAATCTGGCCGAACGCAGCATGCTGCAACGCTATGCCTCCGAGACGGAAAGCGGCGAATTTGGCATCTATCAGGGCAATGAAACCGAAGGAAAAGTGCGCCGCCTAAGTGGTGCCTGAACAGGAGAAGATGATGTTTCCCGAATTGCGCAAGGTCGTGACCTATGACGAAATCATCTACCGCGAAGGCCAGCGCCCCGCTGACCCGCCGCTGCGCATGATCGGCGTGGCGGCTGTGGTGAAAAACCCATGGCACGGGCGCGGGTTTGTGCAAGATCTGTCGCCAGAGATCAACCGCATTGCCCCCATTTTGGGCAAGATGCTCACCGATATGTTGGTCGCCCTCGCCGGTTCGGGCGATGCGATTGAGGCTTACGGCAAAGCGTCGATGGCGGGCACCGATGCCGAGCTTGAACATGGATCAGCCCTGATCCACACCCTACGGTTTGGCAATTTCTACCGCGAGGCGGTGGGTGCCAAAACCTATCTGGGCTTCACCAACGGGCGCGGTCCGGCCAACACACAGATCCATATTCCGCTGATGGATAAGAACGACGGCGGACGTCGATCGCATTATCTGACGGTGCAGTTCTCGATCCCCGATGCGCCGGCGCATGACGAACTGGTTGTGGCGCTTGGGGCCTCCACCGGTGGCCGCCCGCATCACCGCATTGGCGACCGTTATGCCGATTTGGCGGCGATTGGGGCTGATGTGAACAACCCCGCTGGCGTCAAAAGCTAACGAAGTTTGGGGGCGCGTTCTGCGCGCGCCTATTCCAACCGCATGGCGGGTGACGGCGCTTGGCCATCATAGCCGCCCCAGACCGATTGGTCGAAATGCACCACCGATCCCGTCATCATGCCGCTGTCATCTGATGCCAGCCACAAAACGGCGCGGGCGACTTCTTCGGGGTCAAGCAACCGGCCAAAGGGCAGGCCCGCTTCGGCCTTGGCCTGCCAATCGGGGTCACCGGATTCGACCAGTTGGATCTTCTTTTCATGGTCTGACAGCATCCAGCCGATATCAAGCTGGTTGACCCGCACCCTGTTGCGCATCAGGGCAAAGCCTGCGTTGCGGGTGAGAGTCGCAAGCGCCCCCTTTGACGCGCTGTAAGCCGCCAAGAACGGCTGGCCTGCGCGCGCGGAAGACGAGCCGATGTTCACAATCCGCCCATCGCCCTTGCCCTGCGCCATATGTTTGACCGCTTCCTGCATCAGGAAAAACGGTGCACGCACGTTCACGGCAAAGATCTTGTCGAACAGCTCGGGCGAAGTATTGAGTAGGTTGCCCCGATCGGTGAGGCCAGCCGCATTGACCAAAATATCAATCTGGCCAAAGCGCGCAAAAGCGCTTGACACCACGCGCATCACATCGCCCATCTCGCCCATGTCAGCGGCAATCATTTGCACCGGCACGCCGCTGTCTTGGGTGATCTGGCGCGCCAAAGCATCGCCTTTGGCCTGATCGCGGCCCACAATGGCAATGCCCGCCGCCCCCGCCTTGGCAAACAGACGCGCTATAGCAGCGCCCAAGCCCTGCGTGCCGCCTGAAATTACGGCGATTTTTCCATCAATGCGGTTCATCTGGGCGTCCTTAGGATTTGTTCTTTTGATCAAGCGCTTCGAGGCTTAGGAAAAACTCGGCCTCTGACTGGCCCGCGCTCAAGGCTTGGCGCAGGTAATCGGCTTGGGTTTTGGGGGCCATGCCGCCCACCGGCGGGTTGCTGTCTAGGTTGGTGGGGAAAGGATAGCCCTCTGCCGTCGCCGCAATGACGTTTTCTAGGTTCAGCCCTGCAGTAGCCCGAAGCACAGGATACAGCGCGCGCACCATGCGGGTGCGGTTCACCGTCTCCATCGCGCGGCCAAAGGCGGACGAGACTTGCAGCAAGTTCACCATGCGAAAGCGGTCGGTGGTGTGGTTGGTGCCAGCCCCGTGCATGACAGCGGGGTTAAAGAACACCAGATCGCCCTTTTGCAGCGGCAATTGCACATAATGGGCGGCGAAATGGGCCTGAAACTCTGGCCGTGAAAAAGCCAGATAGCCTTCGAAGAATTGTTGCGAGAAGGGCAGCAGCATCGTCGGCCCCGTCTCAACCGGCATATCGCAATGCGCCACCGCCCCTTGCAGGGTCAGCGTGGGCGATACGGCGTGGATATGGGCGGGAAACTGCGCCATACGCGCGCCGCTCATAAAGCCCAGATGATAGTCGCGGTGCGGGGTTTGCGCCGCCCCGCCCGGGTTCACACGGTTGACCTGCGCTGTCATCTGATAGGCTGGCCCAAGCCACGCTTCTGAGGCCAAGGCTATGCCGTGCGAACTGTAATAGGCGGCAAAATTGGCAGGGTCGGCCAGACAGTGCTTTTCCAACGAGTTCCAGATGCGGTCATTGGCCCCCGGCTTGGCAAAGTGATCGCCCCCGCCTTTCGCCGCGCGCTTTTCATCGGCGATGATCTGGTCAAACACGGCAGAGGCGCGGTCAATCACACTGTGATCAGCCACACCCTGTTTGATCACCAAAATCCCCGCGCCATGGGCGAAAACATGGGCCCATTCCTCCATCAAGGCTTGGTGGCGGGCGGGCTGCAGGGCTGCTGCATCGACCTGAACACCGTCATAGATTGGAATGTTGCGCACCACCGCACTTGCCAAGGGCGTATCGGCGGGGTTGGCGGTTTGCGAAACGATCTGCCGAAAGGTTTCAAAATCGCCACTGTCGGCGTTTAGCCAAACGGAGGGGCGGTTGGGGGCGATGCGGGTCATGGCGGGCTCCGGTTTGCGATAAGGTAGTAGTGCCCAAAACCGCAGCGACGCGATAGGGGTGTTTCAGCGTAAACCGGACCGTTGCGAAAATCGCTATCTTAGTCTGAAGGGGGCTTGGCGCAGAGTGTTCAACTGCGCCCAGCGCGGGCGACGATGCCAATATTTGTGATCCACCACAGCTTTCGCCAAGACGCCCGCTGTGTGGCGCTGCATTTTGGCATGCATTACCGCTGGATCGATCCCGCCACCACCATCGAGGATACCGAGATCAGCATCGCTTGCCCGATCCCTTTGACATAACGCTCCCGCCTAAGGGCACAGCGCGAGCACGGGGGGATCATGGCCAGATCAGTGGGGGCTGGCGCAACAAGCAGCGAAAGAACACATCCTGCACATAGCCGCCTTTTACGGTTTGGTGCCAGCGCGAAGCGTACTCAAATTGAGAGCGACCGTGGATCCTCTGCGTAACGTCAATAAACTGCGTTTGCTCAGTGGCCATCACCAATCTAAACAACAAGGACTGTTCTGGCGGGGTTTTCAGGATCGCCTGCGTCGTTGCCCAGAAGCTTTTGCGCAGACCTAATCAATCCATTGGCAAACCTCGGCTTCAGGCGCGGGATTGTCCTGCTTTGCTTGCAATTTTCTGGTGTTGCTAAGGTTTAGAGTGAAGCTCTTTGAACCCCCGAATCTGATGAAGTTTTCAAAGGATGTTTGGCGCATAATGGCCCTCAGTTTTCTCCTATAAATGCAATAAAACCAAAAAACTGTTGATATCTCGCGCGGAGCGATGCCGCAGGGTCGACGTCTTTGCCGCCCACGACCTTGACCGCACCAACACCGCAGTGCTGAAGGCCTTGTCGCTTTCAGACACAGTGTTGAAAGCTACGGCTTGGCGTCGTGGCCAAACCGCTGCCCGAACCCCATCAGTTCGCGCGTGTAAGACTGTTCTGGGGCTGTCATCACTTTTTCGGTGGCCCCAGCCTCTACGACGCACCCGTGCCGCATCACCATCAGTTGGTCGGCTAGATGTGCAACGACTTTCAGATTGTGGGTGACAAACAGCAGCGAAAGGCCAAAATCGGCCTTTAGGTCCATCAATAGGTTCAAAATTTGCGCCTGAACTGACACGTCCAGCGCCGAGGTGGGTTCGTCCAGCACCAAGAGGCGCGGGCTTAAGGCCAAGGCGCGGGCAATGGCGACACGCTGGGCTTGGCCGCCAGACAGTTCGCGCGCGCGGCGGGGCAGGAAGTCGAGCGGCAGGCCGCAGCGAGACAAAAGCACTGCAATGCGGTCTTGCATCGCTGCCCCGGGCTTATCGCCGCGCGCCAAAAGCGGTTCGGCCAAAATTTGCGCGATGGTAAGGCGGGGGCTAAGGGACAAAAACGGGTTCTGGGCGACAAAGCCGATGGAATGGCGAGCGCGGCGCAATGCGGGGCCGTGGATCGCCAGCCAATCCTGACCATCAACGGTGATGCTGCCACTTTCGACCGGAACCAAGCGCAGCACCGCGCGCAAAAGGCTGCTTTTGCCGGAACCAGATTCCCCCACCAGCCCCAGCGTTGACCCTGCGGGCAAAGACAAGCTCACTCGATCAACGGCGGGTTTAGCGGCTGCTGCGAACAGGCCACGGGTCTTGTATCGCACCACCAGATCGTGGACCGTGAGAAGCGGCGCGGTCATGGCGCACCTTCTGCCAAATGGCAGGCCCAGAGATGGTCCCCCTGAACCCGTGCGGGCGGAGGCACCGTGTAACAGAGGGTCATGGCCGCAGGGCAGCGCGGCGCAAAGGCGCAGCCTGAAATGGCCTTGGTCGACGGTGGGATCTGCCCGTCGATCGCGGCAAGCCTTTGCCCATGTGGGGCGGCATCTGGCAAGGCCGCCAGCAAGGCTTTGGCGTAAGGATGGCGCGGGCGGGTTAGGATTGCGCTGGCTAGGCCCGTCTCAACCGAAAGGCCCGCGTAAAGCACGGTGGCGCGGTCGCAAACGGCGGCCACAACATCCATGTCATGCGTGATCATCAGAACCGTCAGACCCCGATCCGCGACCAATTGGCGCAAAAGTGCCAGCACCTGCGCGCCGACTGTGACGTCAAGCGCGGTTGTCGGTTCGTCCGCGATCAGGAAATCAGCGCCAGTGGCAAGGGCTTGGGCAATCACGACCCGTTGCTGCATACCGCCTGACAGTTGGTGCGGATAGCTTGTCATCAGTTTGTCAGCATCGGGCAACCCCGTTGCGGCCAGCAAGGCCACCGCGCCAGCCCTGCGATCCGCCTTGGAGTGGGGGCTGTGGGTGCGCAGCACATCGTCCATCTGCCGCCCGATGGTAAGAACAGGGTTCAGTGCGGCGGCGGGGTCTTGCGAGATCAGCGCAATGCGGCGACCGCGCAGGGCGGCGGCAGAGGTTGATAGGGCTATCCCATCAAACTGAAACACCCGCGCCGCCACCTGCGCGCCGGCAGGTGTCAGGCCAAGTAACGCCATTCCAGTCATAGTCTTGCCGCAGCCGGATTCACCGATTAGGCAGTGGATTTCGCCCTTGGCAATGCGCAGATCAATGCTGCGCACCGCCCGAACTGGCCCCGCCTGCGATGGGATCGTGACCGAAAGGCCCTGAAGATCAAGCAGCGTCACGGCGCTTGTCCCCTTCACGGTCGCGCAGCGCATCGCCTAGCACGCTGAAAGCCAGCGCCAAAAGAAAGATGGCGATGCCGGGTGCGGCAGAAACCCACCACCGGTCAGGGAAGAACTTACGCCCCTCGTCCACCATCTTGCCCCAATCCGCGGTGGGGGGCAGAATGCCAAGGCCAAGGAAGGACAAGGACGAGGCGGTTAGCAGCGCAGGCCCCACATCCAAGGCGGCCTGCACCAGCAAGGGGCGCGCCGCACCAGGCAGAATGTGGCGGATCAAGATGCGCCCCTGTGAGACGCCCATCACACTCGCGGCTTCCACATAGGGCTGGCCGCGCAGCACCAGCACCTCGGCCCGCGCCATGCGGGCATACCACGGCCACCACGTGACGGCGACGGCGGCAATGCTGTTCAAAAGCCCCGGCCCTAGCGCGGCAGCCAGAAGAACGGCCAACAGAAGGGCTGGGAAGGCAAGAAAAACATCCGTCACCCGCATCAGCGCCTCATCCGCCCATCCGCCGAAATAGCCAGCAAGAAGGCCTACTGGCAGGCCGATCAGCAGCGAAAAGGCCACGATCAGCAGGCCCGCAGACATCGACACCCGCGCGCCAAAGATGACGCGACTTAGAACATCACGGCCCAGATGGTCAGTGCCCAGCCAAAAGTCAGCCGAAGGGGGCTTTAGCTTTGCAATCACATTCGGGGTGCCCATGCCTTGATCAGGATAGGGCGAAAGCCACGGCGCAAACAACGCCAGCAGCGCAAAACTCACGATAACCGCCAGACAGAGCGTTCCGCCATAGCCCAAGCGCCGAACAAGCGCGCTCATGTCAAAGCCACGCGCGGGTCGACAAGGGTCTGGGTCAGGTCGATCACAAGGTTCATGACCACATAGCACAGCGTCACAACCAGCGTGGTGGCGGCAATGACCGGAAAGTCTTTGGACAAGATCGCCTCGGATACATAGCGGCCAAGGCCGGGCCAAGCGAAGATAATTTCAACCAGAACTGCCCCCGTCAAAGCATAGGCAAACGACAGCCCGATCACGGTCAGCGCGGGGCCCACCGCATTGGGCAAGGCATGGCCGAACAAAATGCGCGGCGCGGAAAGGCCCAGCGCGCGGGCGGCTATGATGTGGCGGCGGGCCAAAATCTCGATCATCGCGGCACGGGTCAGGCGCATGGCGATGCCCGCAGGATAGGCCGCAAGCGTCAGCGCGGGCAGGATCAGATGCGCCAGAGCGTCCAAGACGACTGCGGGACGTCCAGCAATTACGGCGTCGATCAGGTTGAAGCCTGTAACGAACGGTAAGGGATCACTGATGGAAATCTGCTGCGACAACCGCCCCGACAAGGGCAGAATGCCAAACCATTGCGAGAAAACCAGCTGCAACAGCATGGCAAAGAAAAAGGTGGGCATAGCAACCGAAAGAACCGACCCAAGACTGCCCATCCGGTCAAGCCATGACCCGCGCCGCGCTGCTGCGATCACGCCCGTCGGAATCCCCAAGAGCAACGCGAGAAGGGTCGAGAATATCGCCAATTCCAGCGTCGCAGGCAGGTAGACCGCCAAATCTTGCGAGATCAAGCGGCGCGATTTGTAGGATACGCCAAAATCGCCCGTCCCCATCGCGGTGGCAAAGCGCACAAAGCGCTGCGGCAGGGGGGCGTCCAGGTCCAAAGTGACCCGCGCTTTGGCGATCTGTTCCACTGTCGGGCGCGGCCCAGCATAAAGCGCTGCGGGGTCCGAGGGCACAACTTGCGCCACGACAAAGACAAGAAAAGTCACGCCCACGACCACAAATGCCGAAAGCAAGACGCGCCGCAGGGTGTATCGGGCAAGATCCATCGGCGCGCCTCTTCTACTAGCGGCTCAGTTGGTTCAGGAAAACCACATGGCCATAAGCCGGATTGTCCTGATACCCGTTCACATCCGCCCGCATGATATGAATATTGGGCTTGTCCAGCATGAAGACGGCGGCGCTATCGGCAATGACCATCCGCTGCGCCGCCATGAACATCGCTTCGGCTTTGGGGCGATCTGTGCCGGATAAGGCGGCGGCATCGTCGATCATCTTGTCGTAGTCGGGATTGCTGTAATACCCAAGGTTGTAAGCAGGCGCCTCTTCCGAGTGGAACAGGTTAAACAGGTAGTCATAGGGCGTCACATAGGTTGGCCACCAGTACATCACAAAGATGTCTTGCGCTGCAGCGGGATCAGACTTTGCCAATTCCCACTGCGCTTCCCAAGCCATCGGTTGCAGGGTCAGGGTGATGCCCAGTTGCGCGAGGTTGGCCTTCCACAGTTCGCCTGCGGTGGCTTCGAGCGTGTCTGACGTGGCATAGGTCATCACCAGTTCCAGATTGCTATCGGTCAGACCCTCTTCCGCCAAAAGCGCCTTTGCAGCCTCAAGGTCGGTGTTGGGCACAGGTGCATCAGGGTCATGGCCCCAAAGGCCTGAAGGAATCACCCCCTTGGCGCGTGACCCAAGGCCAGACGTGCCCGCCGAGATGACATCGTCATAGGGAAAGGCCAGCGACAGCGCCTGACGCACCTTGGGGCGATCCAGTGGGGCCTTCTTGGTGTTGTACATGCCAAAAAGCGTTTCGAACGAAGGGTTCACCACGACACTTAGGTCAGGGTTGGCTTTCAGCGCATCAAGATTTTCGTAGGCCAAGCCATAGGTCCAGTCGGCCTGCCCGCCTTCGATCATGTTTTGATCCAGCACAGCATCTTCGACGATTTCAAAAACGGCCGTATCGAACGCCCCATCGGGTGTGCCGCCCCAATACTCGGCCACCCGCTTAAGAATGGCGCGTTGGCCGGGTTCATAGCGATCAATTTTGAACGGCCCACTTCCGGCATCATTGCCCGCATTGAACCACGCATTGTCCTTGTCAAAGGCGGCGGGGCTCATGATCCATGCCGCAAACCCTGAGGCTGCAATCACATCCAGCGGTTGGGGCGAGGACAGGGTGAACACCACCGTCAGCGGATCAGGTGCCGTGATGGCCGTGACAGGCGACCAGATGAAAGCCGCACCGCCCGCGATCCTGATCGTGCGCTCGATCGAGCCTTTCACCGCCTCGGCGGTCAGGTCGGCACCGTCGTGAAACTTAACCCCCTCGCGCAGCTTGAACGTCCAGGTCAAGCCATCGGCCGAGGTCTCCCAGCCAGTCGCCAAAACCGGGGCAAGGGTTGCGAGCGCGTCATCTTTGCCGGGGATATAGCGGGTCAGACCTTCATAAACATTGGCCAGCACCGCGCCGTCGTTCGAAAAAGATGTAGCAGGGTCCAGATCGGGAAAGCCTGCTGGATGGGCCAGTGTGAAGATGCGGCTGCCATCTTGGGCAACGGCCATGCTCCACCGCGGAATGGCCAAGGGAGCAGATGCCGCAAGGGCGGAGAGGGCAGCGGATTTCAGGACGTCGCGTCTGTTCATGGCAGGTCTCCTCTAAGGGTTTGAATGGACGGCTTGGCCCGCCAGATAGGCGGCCACTGGGGCAGGTTCGGTCGATTGACCAAGGGGAACAAAGTCAAAATCATAGCCAAAGGCGCGCGGGCCCATTAAGGCAAGGGCGACGTCGGTGCGCAACAGGGCGGGGGCGGGCAAGGACAGGATTGCTACTCGCAAACCGTAACGTTGCTCTTCGGTGCCGATGGGGCGGCCCGTTTCGGAATCCACGATGCAGATCAGGTCGGGGACCATGGCAATGCGCTTGTCGCCCTCGGTTGCCACAAGATACTCGTTCTGGATATCGATCACCAAGGTGCGACCCGCATCAGCGCCAAGCCCTGCCACGGTCAGCGTGCCGCGCACAAAGCCACCGTCGATGCGGCGGCCAATATCGGTGACTTTACCCGTCATCAAGAAGGTGCCACCCGCCTCGGCCAGAATGGCGGCGATCGGGTCGGTCTTGGCCTCGCGCGCGCGGATCACGGCGTCGCCCAGCGTCCAGGCTTGGCTGGTGGTGTGGGCGATGCCGAAACGGCGCACGAAATCGCCTGTCATCGGGGCCGTCGTCATGCAGGCGGTGCATCCCATGGCGACAGTGGCGGTGCGCATCAGTTTTTCCAGCATCTGCGGCGTTTTGGCCTGCGTGATGACCAAGGTGTTGCCATCAGCGTCTGACAGGGCGGCGGGTTGGCTGGCTTGGCCATAGGCGAAAAAGCTGGTCATCTGCACTTCGGGAAAAGCACGGCCCATCCCGTCGGCATCGACCACGGGCAAGTCTAAATGCGCTGCGGTGATCATCGGATAGATGCCATTTCCGCCGCCCACCTCGTCACCCAGCACAGCGTCAACCTTGCGGCCTGTGTGCGCCTCAATCGCTTTTAGAACGCGCACGCCTTCGAAGCCTTCTTCCATCTTCTCGATGGAAACAGTCGGCGCGCCGATGCCCCCAAGACCAATGATCTGCGCGTTTGGGTCAAGATCGGCGGGGCGGATCATGCGGATGCGCTTGCCCTCGCGCAGCAGTTGCTTGGCGATCAGCATCTGCAAATAGGGGCTACCGCCGCCGCCCGTGCCCAAAATGCCAACGCCGATGGCGATGCGGTCGATATCGGATTCTGTCAGGGTCCAGTAGGTCATAGTGCCAAATCCCCCACCACTTTGGCCGCGATGCGCACGGCGTTGCCGGGCAGATATGACAGTGGCGTTTCTTCAAGTTCGGCAATTTGGAGAGAGTTTGGATTTGCCCCCGCCTCAACCGCGCGCAGGCGGGCTTCTGCCACAATGCCCTCTAGCGCCTTTTCGCGGGTTGTGCCTTCTAGCGCCACTACACGGTCCACCTCGCCCGAGACTTGGGCGATGGCAGCGCCAATGGCGTTGGCAGAGCCAAAGTGATCAGGGCGCAGCGACACAGATGTGCCCGCAAGCAGCCCCCCATCAATCATAACCGACCCGCCCCCCACCAAAATCGCCGGAACAGGATCGGCACTAGGTTTCATACGGTCGATCACAGTTTCCAGATCGGCTTTCATCTTCGCTAGCGCCGCCTTGACCAACGCTGCATCCAGATTGCGGACGCGCGACGGGTCGCCCAAGGTGACCAGCCCAGCGGCTACAGCAATGTCGGTGGCGGTTAGGGTGTCACCGCCAAAGCAAAGCGCTTTTTCGGGCAGGCGAAAGCCCACCGATGCCGGGCCAATCGCCAAAGGCGGGCCAGACAGGACCAAACTGCCCCCGCCAAGGCCAAAGGAAAAGACATCCGGCACGCGGAAGTTGGTCGGGATACCGCCGATCACAGCGCCCTCGCTACGGTTGCGCGGAAAACCCGCCACCAGCATGCCGACATCGGTGGTCGTCCCCCCCACGTCGACAACCACGGCGTCGGAAAGGCCAGTCAAGAAAGCCGCCCCGCGCATAGAATTCGTCGGACCCGAGGCGATGGTGAAAACCGGATGCCGCTCGGCAAAGTCGGCTGACATCAGCGTGCCGTCATTCTGCGTCAGATACAGCGGGCAGGTCAGGCCAAGACCCGCAAAAGCCGCACGAAAAGCCCCAACCGTTTCGGCCCCAAGCCGATGCAAACTGGCGTTTAAGATCGTCGCACTTTCGCGCGCCAAAAGGCCAGTGCGCCCGATGCGGTGTGACAGGCTGACGGCGACATCGGGAATCTCTTCAGCTACGATGGCGGCAGCCTGCACCTCCATCCGGCTGTCAACTTGGGCAAAGACTGCACTGATGGCGACCGATGCCACCCCCTGCGCCCGCCAAGTGCGGCAAGCAGCGCGAATGGCTGCTGTGTCCAAAGGGGCGATGGGCGTGCCGTCAAAATTCACCCCGCCGCCCACCAAGGCAGCGCCGCCGTCCACCAATTGCCGCAGCCGATCTGGCCAATCGATCATGGGCGGCAAAGACCGTGTCGCAGCACCGCAGAGCCGTAGGGTACCAACCCGCTCTAGCCGCTTACCCTCGACCACGGCGTTTAGAAAATGCGTCGTGCCGATCATCACACCGCTGACATCGCCGGGGCTGACCTGTGCGGCCAGCAGAACGGCCCGAATGGCAGCGGCCACGCCACTGGTCACGTCGGCCGTGGTACCCGTCTTGATCGTCGCCAGAACCTTTGTTCCGCGCAACAGGGCGGCATCCGTATTGGTGCCGCCAACATCTACGCCTATCCGCAGCATTCCAGTCATTCTGCGGCCTTTCCAGCACGTTCCGCTGCTTCAATCAGGGCGGTCGTTGGTGTTCCAAAGGCCTTATACATCCGCAGAATAACCCAAGGCTCGACACGGCGGACACCTTGCAGTTTTCCAACCGCGTTCTCACAAAAGTCCAAAAGGTCTGCCTGCGAGGCTACCGAGATCGCGGCCGATAGGTTGAAGCGGCCCGTGGTTGTGGCAAGGTAACCCACTTCGTCATAGTCGCCCAACGCCACGGCGACAGTTTCCACCATGCCCGGCTCCACCTCAATCATCACATCGGCCTGAACCTCTAACCCCATGGCGGTCGGGTCGGGAATGGCGCCGATGGTGATCATCTTACTTTGCAACAGCGCCGCGATGCGGTTTCGAGCCGTCCGCTCCGAAACCCCTCCGACGCGGGCGGCAACTTCCGAAGCCGAAAGACGGCCGTCGACGCCCAGAAGGGCGATGATCTTGCGATCCAGATCGTCAAGGTCAGGGCGTTGCATGGCTTTACGTTTACCGAATTGGATGCAGCAGAAGCTCATTACGCGCCTGATGGGCCAATCTGTCAACAGAAACTTGCCGTTTCGGAATTTCGTCCCTTGGACTACAAAGTCGGGCTAAAGACCAAACCCAAGGCGTCCCCGACCGATCAGGATCATCGATACCCTGCGCCAAGCGGTTTGCCCGCCGGTGTTGATCATCAGGCGGGCGAGGACTATCCCCCTTCCCGCACCGCCTCCATGGCAACATAGGTTGACGTGCCCGCCAGATGCGGCAGCGCTGATATCTGTTCAGCCAAGACCCGCCGATAGGCCTGAATGTCGGCGGTGCGCACTTTGAGCAAATAGTCGAAACGACTGGCAATCATGTGGCATTCCTCCACTTCGGCAATCTTCAAGACCGCGCGGTTGAACGCCTGCAAGGCCGCCTCGCGCGTGTCAGACAGACGCACCTCGACAAAGGCGACATGGGCTTGGCCGGTTTTCACCCTGTCCAACCGGGCGCTGTAGCCTCTGATCACGCCCAAACGTTCAAGCCGTGTGATGCGCGCTTGGGTAGGCGATTTTGACAGGCCAATCCGTGCCGCCAAGGCCGTGGCACTGATGCGCCCCTCGGCTTCCAGCACCGACAAGATGGCCTGATCAAAGGCGTCTAGCGGGTCAATCGGCATGCTTATTCCTTTTTTTCAGGTCAATCGCCTGCGCTATCCCCCACTTACAGGGCAATTATACACGCAATTCCTGATAAACTGCCTCAAAGCAAAGGGGAAGCCTGATGACACCTTGGGACAGCATCCAACACGAAAGCTTGGCCGATGAGGCACAGCTTATCGCCCAAAACCTGACGACAGCCGCCCTTGACCCCGCCGCGCGCGCCGCCATCTCGGCCCACGGCGCTGATCTGGTCACCCAAATTCGCGGTTCCGCCAAGCCCGGCTTGATGGAGGTCTTCCTCGACGAATACGGCCTGTCGACCGACGAAGGCATCGCGCTGATGTGTCTGGCCGAAGCGCTGCTGCGCGTGCCCGATGCGCCCACGATGGATGCGCTGATCGAAGACAAGATCGCCCCCGCCGATTGGGGCCGCCATCTAGGGCGCTCGGCCTCGAGCCTTGTGAATGCGTCAACTTGGGCGCTTATGCTAACAGGCAAGGTGCTGGAAGAGCGTGAACCGGGCGTTGTGGGCCACCTGCGCGCAGCACTGCGCCGTTTGGGCGAACCGGTGATCCGCAGCGCTGTGACCCGCGCGATGAAGGAAATGGGCAGCACGTTTGTTCTGGGCGAAACGATTGATGCGGCGATGATCCGCGCCAAAGATGTGGAATCAAACGGCTACACTTACAGCTACGACATGCTTGGCGAAGCGGCCCGCACCGAAGCTGACGCCCGCCGCTACCACCTGTCTTATTCCCAAGCCATCACTGCCATCGCGCGGGCCGCAACCAGCGCCGATATCCGAACCAATCCGGGCATTTCGGTCAAACTCTCGGCCCTGCACCCACGCTACGAAATCGCCAAACGCGCTCAAGTGCTGGACGAATTGGTGCCCCGCCTGCGCGCCCTCGCTGGTCTGGCACGCGCCGCTGGCCTGGGTCTGAACATCGACGCCGAAGAAGCGGATCGTTTGTCTTTGTCGCTCGAGGTGATCGAAGCCACCCTCTCCGACCCCAGCCTGAAAGCGTGGGACGGGTTTGGCGTGGTGGTGCAGGCTTACGGGCGCAGAGCAGGAGCGGTTATAGACTGGTTGCACGATCTAGCGGTGCGGTTGGATCGCAAAATCATGGTCCGCTTGGTCAAAGGGGCCTATTGGGATGCCGAAATCAAGCGCGCCCAGATTTTGGGCCTATCGTCCTTTCCCGTCTACACCAGCAAACAAGCCACCGATGCCAGCTATCTGGCCCAAGCGCGCAAGCTCCTTGGCCTGAGCGACCGCATATATCCGCAATTTGCCACCCACAACGCCCACACCGTGGCCGCCGTGCTGCATATGGCAACCCAAGCCGCTGTGCCTCCCACTGCTTACGAATTCCAGCGCCTGCACGGGATGGGCGAGCGCCTGCATGACTTGGTGATGACCCAAAACGCCACGCGCTGCCGCATCTATGCCCCCGTGGGAGCGCACCGCGACCTGTTGGCCTATCTGGTGCGCCGCTTGCTAGAGAACGGCGCAAATTCCTCTTTTGTGCACCAGATCGTCAGCGCAGAAGTGCCCGCCGCTCAGGTCGCCGCTTGCCCCTTGACCCAGTTGCAATCCATGCCCGCCGTCAATGCCAAGATCCCCGCAGGCACCGCCCTGTTCGCGCCACGCCGCAACGCGCAGGGCTATGATCTGACCGATGCAACCGACCTTGCGTTCATCGAAGCCGCCCGCACCCCCCACCTGCAAACCGTGTTTGAGGCGACCCCCCGCCTTGCTGGCCCCATCACCGGTGCTGCCCGCATCGGCATTGCCAATCCGGCCGATGGCAGCCTGACGGGCCATGTTGTTACCGCCAGCCTGACGGATGTCGAAACCGCTTTGCGCGTGGCACGGCCGTGGACCGCACCACGCACCCAACGCGCCGAAACCCTGCGCCGTGCGGCTGATCTTTACGAAGAAAACCTCGGCCCTATCTTCGCCCTTCTGGCGCGCGAAGCGGGCAAGACCCTGCCCGACGCCCTTTCCGAACTGCGCGAGGCGGTCGATTTTCTGCGCTACTACGCAGATGGGGCCGAAGCCTTGACTGCCCCCGCCCGTGGGACTTTTGCTTGCATCAGCCCGTGGAACTTCCCCTTGGCTATCTTCACCGGCCAAATCGCTGCAGCCCTTGCCGCTGGCAATGCTGTGATCGCCAAGCCTGCGCCGCAGACGCCGCTTATCGCGGCTTTGGCGACCGACCTGTTGCTGCAAGCGGGTGTTCCTGTCACAGCGTTGCAACTGCTAACCGGAGACGGCGACATCGGCGCTGCCCTGACCCGCGACCCGCGCGTCAAGGGCGTGGCTTTTACCGGATCAACCCAAACCGCCCTCGCTATCCGCCGCAATATGGCCGACCACGGCGACCCATCTGCCCCGCTTATCGCCGAAACCGGTGGGTTGAACGCCATGATTGTCGATTCCACCGCCCTGCCCGAACAGGTGGTGCGTGATGTTTTGGCCTCGGCCTTCCAATCGGCCGGCCAGCGCTGCTCGGCCCTGCGCTGCCTGTATCTGCAAGACGACATCGCCCCCGCCATCCTGCCCATGCTGCAAGGGGCCATGGACGCGCTGGCCTTGGGCAACCCTTGGACGCTTGCCACTGACATTGGCCCTGTGATCGACGCCCAAGCGCAGGCCAGTATCACCGACTATATCGCTCATGCGCGCGCCGAAGGGCGGCTGATCAAGGAACTGTCAGCCCCCAAAACTGGCACTTTCGTCGCCCCCGCCATCTTGCAGGTGGAGGGCATCGGCCAAATGCCGCACGAAATCTTTGGCCCCGTGCTGCATGTGGCCACCTTTCCCGCCAGCGCTTTGGACAAGGTGGTCCAAGACATTAACGCCACCGGCTACGGCCTGACCTTTGGCCTACATTCGCGCATCGACGACCGCGTTCAAAGCTTGGTGGCGCAGATTCATGCCGGCAACATTTACGTCAACCGCAACCAGATCGGCGCGATCGTAGGCTCGCAACCCTTTGGCGGAGAGGGGCTTTCAGGCACCGGCCCCAAAGCCGGCGGCCCGCACTATCTGGCGCGCTTTACCCAAATGCCGCCCCCAGTTGCAGGGCCCGAAGACAGCACAACTGATGAAACCATCACGCAAAACGCCCTGCACGAAGCGCCGGCATCCCAAGCACTTGGCGCTGAAACTCTCCCCGGCCCGACAGGTGAATCCAACCGCCTGATCCGCTATGCCAGACCCCCCATCCTTTGCCTTGGCCCAAGTGCCGCCACGGCCCAAGCCCAAGCGCGCAGCTTGCGCACCATGGGAGGTCAAGCGATTGAAGCGCCCGGATTAGACCCAGCCGCCCTGACCACCCTTCAAGGCTTTTCTGCGGTTCTGTGGTGGGGAGACAATGCCCAAGCCCGTGTTTTGGCACAGCAACTGTACCAGCGCAAAGGCCCGATCCTGCCGCTGATCTGCGATCTGCCTGACGCCGCGCATGCCCAGTTTGAACGCCACATCTGCATCGACACCACCGCCTCTGGCGGGAATGCACAGTTGTTGGCGGGGGCATAGATCAGGCCCTGTGATTAGCCTCTAGATTTGAAGACCCTTGCTTGGTTACTTTGGAAGCAGGGAGGACGCGACGCTCGCAAGCGCGATCTGGAACGCGCCTTAAACCAGGCAGATCCGACGCCAAAGCTGGAGATCCACCCCAACCTTGGCTAACTCTACCGCCGCAAGGTCAACGACCTAGAGACCCTGCTGCAAGACGAAGACACCACGCCCCAAGCGACCGACATCCTGCGCAGCCTGATCCAGCGGATTGATATTTCTGCAGGTCCAACACGCGGCCATGCCGAAGTGCGCATCTTCGGCGCCTTGGCGTCGATCCTGGATTTCGCACTGGAGAGTACCCCTACACAAGCCACCGCGGACGGTGGCTTGTGTAGGGTGTTACTGGTTGCGGGGGCGCACAACCTACAATGTCGCAAGTTCGTTTTGTCGGAGAGAAAGCGCGCTTAACGCTAGCAAATCTTGACCTTTCCACCCGGTCATGGGAATTTGTCTCCACATGAAGAGTGGACCTGCGCGTCCCGCCAACCTGCACGACCTGCAAGGTGGTACCCCCGAAAGGGGCATGTGGCCGAGGGGCAACCAAGGGTCATATGGCGCAGTCCCAAGATGAGGGACACGTTAATGAGCAATAAAGAGAATATCTCAGCACTAGGAAGCCAGAAGTTTGGTCGGTTTACTCCGCAGGTTTTCGCGATGATCCAAGCCTAGTGCCGTCCATCACCTCGGCCGTTCCCCACCACAAACGTTATCACGTTGCGGTTCGGCAGCGTAGAAACATCCACGAATAACAATCAAAGGAGATCGCCCCGATGAAAACACCTCGCGTTCCGATGATGGCCCAGCACTTGCCTCAACAACGGCTCTATCTGATCAAGGCCATACCGGCGATCCCAGTCGGCCTTCCGCTGGAAGTGGGTTTCGTAGAGGGCTGTACACAACTACGCAACCAACGTTTGGCAGTTTCGAGGATGGCGGCAGGACTGCGGCTGGTGGTCTACGAGTCGGCCTCTACTGCCCGTCAGGGGGCAAGTGGGGCTTGGGCTGGAAGCTCAGCATAAGGTCCTCAAGGACTTGGCGATCTCGCGAGGTGCCGAGGTCCTCGTGCGCTGCAC
>Ga0209550_10000765_pt1 | contig 30848 bp, 25 predicted proteins | sample LauGreSuBDMM15SN_2_FD_187567 | JGI IMG/M metagenome (GOLD analysis project Ga0209550, IMG submission 187567) | Freshwater lake microbial communities from Lake Michigan, USA - Su13.BD.MM15.SN (SPAdes) (version 5) | ecosystem: Environmental > Aquatic > Freshwater > Lake | place: Lake Michigan... | reverse complement strand
AATCCTATCCGACAGGGTAAATACCGAATGTTGCGCGGGTGTAGCTCAATGGTAGAGCAGCAGCTTCCCAAGCTGAATACGGGGGTTCGATTCCCCTCACCCGCTCCAAATACCCGTATCGCATGATCCCTGCGGAGGGGCCTTTCGTACTGCTCGATGATGCACGGACGCATGGTGCATCACCTGCGCGGCTGTATATACATCCGGTCGAAGTCCTGACAGCTTATGATGCTGACGGGCTAAGCGCTTTACTGGACTCGCTTCGGCAGGCGCGAAAAGATGGCCTGCATGCAGCCGGATTTTTTGGCTATGAGGCTGGCGCGCATCTCATGCCTAACCTGATGCCTGCGCCATCTGGATTGTTGGCGTGGTTTGGATTATTCAATGATTTCAACCCTATATCGGCAGACGCCGTGCCATCACTGTTGCCCGACCCCGTTGGCATGTGGTTGTCTGAACTGCGTCCGCGCATATCGCGCGATGACTATAGCCAAGCCTTTGCCAAGGTGCAGGAGTATATCCGTGCTGGGGATATCTATCAGGCCAATCTAACATTCCCGCTGACGGCTGATTACGCTGGTGATCCCTTGGCTTTATACGCCGCGTTGCGCGCCCGCGCCCGCGCTGGGTATGGAGGCGTAATCTGGACTGGACACACGCATTATCTGTCTTTTTCTCCAGAGCTGTTTTTTGCGTTGAAAGACCAAAGGATAACAACAAAGCCCATGAAGGGGACGGCGCAGCGGCTGAGCGATCCGGTCGCAGACGCAAAGGCCGCCGCGCATTTGCGGATGGACCCAAAGCAACGGGCCGAAAATCTGATGATTGTCGATCTGTTGCGAAATGACTTATCGCGCGTCTGCTCGGCCGGCAGCGTCAAGGTGCCGGAGCTTTTCCATGTTGAAAGCTATCCCACGGTGCACCAGATGACCTCCACGGTCACCGGCGTGCTAGCCGAGGGGCAGGATGCCATTGACGTCATACAGGCATTGTTTCCCTGCGGCTCCATCACCGGGGCACCAAAAATCCGCGCCATGCAAGTGGTCGAAGAGGTCGAAGCTTCGCCACGAGGCATATATTGCGGCTCTATCGGCCGGATAGATGACAATGGCGACGCGGCATTCAACGTTGCTATCCGCACATTTACGGTGTGTGAAGAAACAAAGTCCCTCTCGCTTGGCTTGGGATCTGGCGTGGTGGCTGATTCCATCGAAGCAGATGAATGGGCCGAGTGTTTGGCTAAGGGGGATTTCGCCAAAGTGGAAAATCACGGTTTTGACCTTATCGAAACGATGCGGTTTGAACCCATGACGGGTATCTTGCGGTTGGAGGATCATCTTGAACGGATGAAATCCAGTGCGGCGGCCTTTGGTTTTGAATTTGACCGGCACGAACTGCGCAACCGCTTGCATGCCAGTATTTTCCACCTCGAGCGTCTCTCAAAAATACGCCTGATGGTATCGCGGCATGGCGCGCAGGCAGTTGAGATTTGGCCGCTGGAAGATGTAACCGAGTGGCGGGTTGGTGTGATGCCATTACCCGTCGATGCAGGTGATTTTCGGCTGCGGCATAAAATTTCCGACCGGGGCTTTTACGATGAAGCTCGCAGATCAAGGCCGGATTGCGATGAAGTAGTTTTTGTGGGCAGCGACGGCTTACTTACCGAAGGCAGCATCACCGCTGTCTTTGTCGCGCGCGATGGCAAGTTATTGACCCCGCGCCTGGAAACCGGATTGCTGCCCTCCATATTGCGTCGTGAACTGCTTACGTCGGGAAAAGCGTTCGAAGCCGATCTGAGAATAGAAGATTTGTCTGATGGCTTTTGGGTCGGCAACAGCGTGCGCGGATTGATTAGAGCCAACAGGGTTGCGTAACTTTTGATGAGCCATTAGGGGCAGACACGCAATTTCAGTTCAATAACTCCGCGAAAGTATGATGATGATTGACCATCTGTCGGCTGCCCTCGGGCGGATTGCTCCCTCTGCGACACTTGCCATGTCAGGCCGCGTCATTGACCTGAAATCGCAAGGCATTGATGTCATCGGACTGTCTGCGGGAGAGCCTGATTTCGACACGCCAGACTTCGTCAAGGATGCTGCCATTCAGGCGATCCGTGACGGCATGACGAAATATACTGCCGTCGACGGCATCGCGCCGCTTAAGCAAGCGATCATCGCCAAGTTCAAGCGCGACAACAATATCGAGTATACGCCAAAGCAGATCACTGTAAATTCTGGCGGTAAGCACACTTTGTTCAACGCGCTTGTCGCCACCATTGATGTCGGCGATGAGGTCATCATCCCCGCGCCATATTGGGTGAGCTATCCCGACATTGTGCAATTTGCGGGCGGCACACCCATCATCATCATGGCCACAGCGGCGCAAAATTATAAAATCACGCCGGAGCAGCTTGATGCCGCCATCACGCCAAAAACGCGTTGGCTGATCTTGAATTCGCCATCGAACCCGACCGGTGCGGCGTATGACGCGGAGGAACTTAAAGCGCTTGGAGAAGTGCTGCTGAAGCATCCGCACGTCATGCTGTTGTCCGACGATATGTATGAGCATATCTGGTATGCGCCCAAGCCGTTTGCGACGATGCTCCAGGTCTGTCCAGACTTGTACGACCGCACGCTGACCATGAACGGTGCATCCAAATCTTATGCGATGACGGGTTGGCGAATTGGCTATGCCGGCGGTCCGGCGTGGCTCATTAAAGCCATGGCCGATTTGCAGTCGCAGTCGACCAGCAACCCTTGCTCGATCAGCCAATATGCAGTGTTGGCGGCGTTGAACGGTCCGCAAGATTTCCTGCGCGAACGGAACACGGCCTTCCGCGAACGTAGGGACCTTGTGGTGGCGATGTTGAATGATGCGCCCGGCCTGATCTGCCCCACGCCCGAGGGTGCCTTCTACGTCTATCCAGACGCGTCGGGCGTGATGGGTAAGAAAACGGCCCAAGGCAAAATCATTCAAACAGACGCCGATCTCATCGATTATTTTCTCGACGAATATCGCGTTGCCGCGGTGCATGGTGGGGCTTTTGGTTTATCACCAGGTTTCCGGATCTCTTATGCCACATCATCGGACATTTTGAAGGAAGCATGCCTGCGTATTCAAGCGGCCTGCGCCGCCCTGACCTAAGCATGCCAAATAGGGGAGATGGAACGCTTCAAGCTGCGCTTCATCCCGCCTCTGCTTGAAACTTTTGGGAGTTCTCGTGCGTGGCTGCTGCGGCTTGTAAAATGGGCACCCGAAAAGAGAGATAAAAGATGGACGGCATTTTGAACTTTCTGCGGTCGGACTTGGCCCTGAGCCTCTTAGGCGCATCATGAAAAAGGGTCGTAAATCGCCTAAGCGCATTTTTCATATGCTGAACATTGGGTTATTGTTAGGCTTGGCCACCGCATGCGGATCGAACATCGGCGCGCCAATCGGTAGCGCCCATGCGACTGAGGGTATTGCGATATCCGCGCCTGCCATACGCATCACGGAACCAAAGGCGCAGCAAGTGGCGGTGTTTGCTGGTGGCTGCTTTTGGGGCATTGAGGCTGTATTTGAACGTGTGAAGGGCGTGACCCGCGTCGAGTCTGGCTATTCAGGCGACACAAAGGCAACGGCTGATTATGATCTTGTTAGTGCAGGGCAGACGAAGCACGCGGAGTCGGTACGGATTTATTATGACCCGGCGCGCGTTAGCTATAATGATTTGCTGCACATATTCTTTTCGGTGGCGCATGACCCGACGCAATTGAATCGCCAGGGGCCCGACCGTGGCACCCAATATCGTACGGCCATTTTCCCCGCCAATGCAGCCCAGCGAAATGCGGCAAGCGCCTATATCGCGCAATTGGATAAGGCGGCTTATTGGAAGAAGCCTATTGCTACAAAGCTTGAACCCTTCAGCTTCTTTCCTGCCGAAACCTATCACCAGGACTTCATGGCGAAGAACCCGCGGCATCCCTATATTGTTCAATGGGATAAGCCGAAAATAACCAATCTTAAACGCCTATTTGCTAACCGCCTGCGTTAATCATCCGCGATAGGCGGGGATGGCCCAGCCCTTCCAAATGGCCATGGCGCGTAAGGCAAAGCCTGCTAGCGCGCTAATCCCGGCGGCTGGTAATACTGATAGGCCGAAATACATTAACAGTCCAAAAAGGCCCGAGGCAAGCGCCGCCGCCGTCACGTAAATTTCAGGTTTAAGCAGAATGGAAGGCTCACCCGCCAAGACATCGCGGATGATGCCGCCAACACAAGCGGTGATGACGCCCATCATCATTGCGGGCAATAAAGGCACCCCAAGAGTGATCGATTTCCAAGTGCCAAATACTGCGTAAATCGCGATACCAACAGCGTCGAACCAGTCGAGCGCGCGGTCGTTCCAGACAGTGCGCGGAGTGATCCAGACTAGCCCTGCGGTGATGAGACAGGTGGCGGCAAAGCGCCAATCCTGTACCCAAAATACCGGCGCGCCTATTAACAAGTCGCGCACGGTTCCCCCGCCCACGCCCGTAATGAGTGCGAAGAATGAAAAAGTAACCAACGTCTGTTGCCGATGCGCTGCGGCCAGCGCACCAGATGCCGCAAAAACAGCGATACCAAATAGGTCCAGCCATGAAATCATGGACGGCGCAATTTGGGCCGCTTGCGTCACCATTACATATGGATCGGCTTGCCCGTCACCGCCATCGCCGCTTCCTTCAATGCTTCGGCATGGGTCGGGTGGGCATGGCAGGTATAAGCAATATCTTCGGATGTTGCGCCAAATTCCATCGCAGTGCAGGCTTCGGCAATCATGGCTCCAGCAATCGACGCAATGATGTGGACGCCCAAAACACGGTCGGTTTTTGCGTCGGCAATGACCTTCACAAAACCGTCGGTGTCGCGGTTGGTCTTGGCCCGGCTATTGGCCATCATTGGGAATTTACCGACCTTGATTTCACCACCTGACGCAGCCGCTTTTTCCTTGGCTTCTTCTTCGGTCAACCCAACGCTAGCGATTTCAGGATAGGTATAGACCACCCCTGGAATGACGTCATGGTTGACGATTCCGGTCAGACCGGCGACAAATTCTGCCGCCGCAATACCTTCATCCTCTGCTTTGTGCGCAAGCATAGGGCCAGGGCAAACATCGCCCACGGCATAGATGCCGGGAACATGTGTCTGGAAATCATGCCCTATCTCAATTTGACCACGCGCGTTAACGGTAAGACCTGCCTTGTCCAACGCAAGACCATCGGTGTTCGCGCGGCGACCAATGGCGACAAGGACACAATCCGCTTCGATTGTTTCGCTAGCGCCGCCCGCAGCGGGTTCAACGGTGAGCGTTGCCGTTCCGCCCTTAACGGTTGCGCCCGTGACCTTTGTACCCGTGCGGATATTGAAGCCTTGCTTCTTGAAAATCTTTGCGGCTTCCTTGCGGACTTCGCTGTCCATGCCGGGCAAAATTTGGTCGAGATATTCAACGACAGTGACTTGTGCGCCAAGGCGCAGCCATACGCTGCCAAGCTCAAGGCCAATAACCCCACCGCCAATGACCACCAAATGTTTTGGCACCTTTGGCAAGGCAAGCGCGCCGGTGGAATCGACGATAAGCTTCTGGTCAATCTCGACACCGGGCAATGGCATGACCGAGGAACCTGTTGCGATCATGATATTTTTTGCGGTGTAGCTTTTACCGGCAACATCCAAGCTGTTGGTGGAGGTAAATGCCGCATGGCCCTTCAGCCAATCGACCTTGTTCTTCTTAAACAGAAATTCGATACCGCCAGTCAGCTCGCCAACCGCCTTCGCCTTTTCGGCATGCATTTGGTCGAGGTTAAGCGATACGCCCGTAAAATCGATACCGAATTTCGCCAGCGAACCTGATTGCGCCTCATGAAACATTTCGGATGCATGCAGCAACGCCTTGGATGGTATGCAACCCACGTTCAGGCAAGTGCCACCCAATGTCTCGCGGCTTTCTACGCATGCTGTCTTCAGCCCCAATTGCGCAGCGCGGATTGCGGCAACATAGCCACCAGGACCTGCGCCAATAACGATCAGGTCGTAATCATGTTCTGCCATGGCTTAGGCTCCTTAAAGGTCGATCAACAACCGGGTCGGGTCTTCAATCGCCTCTTTGACGATCTTTAGGAAGGTAACAGCTTCACGACCGTCGATGAGGCGATGGTCATAGCTTAACGCCAAATACATCATCGGGCGCACCACAACCTGTCCATCGCGGACAACGGCGCGGTCTTCAATACGGTGCAGGCCAAGCACTGCCGATTGCGGTGGGTTGATGATGGGAGTCGACATCAGGCTGCCGAACACCCCGCCATTTGAAATGGTGAAGGTGCCACCGGACATGTCATCCATCGTCAAGGTACCTGCCTTCGCCTTTGCGCCAAAGTCGCCGATGGCCTTTTCAATTTGCGCGAAGCTCATGGCGTCCGCATTGCGCACGACAGGCACCACAAGGCCGTTGGGTGCGCTGACAGCAACCGACACATCAAGGTAATTGTGATAGACGATTTCATCGCCTTCAATCTTCGCATTTACGGACGGCACATCGCGTGCGGCCAAGGCGACGGCTTTGGTGAAAAAGCCCATGAAGCCCAAGCGGACTCCATGCTTCTTTTCAAAAAGATCTTTGTAGGTCACACGCGCTTCCATCACGGCTGACATGTCGACATCGTTGAACGTCGTTAGCAAGGCAGCGGTGTCTTGCGCGGACTTCAGACGCTTGGCGATGGTCTGACGCAGGCGCGTCATCTTCACGCGCTCTTCCTGACGCGCGCTTGTTGTTTGGGTTGTTGGCGCAGCAGTGAAGTTGGCGTCGGCAGATGGCGTAGGCACGCCCTTGGCCGCGGCCACAACATCTTCCTTTGTCAGGCGACCGTCTTTGCCCGTGCCCTTGATCTTGCTTGGGTCAATGCCAAGTTCCAACACAAGGCGGCGCACAGCGGGCGAAAGCGGTAGGTCGCTATTTTCTGCTTCAGCGGCAGGCGCAGCGATGGTTGTCACCGCAGGCGCGGTCGCCGCTACAGCCATAATGGGGGCAGGGGCGGCAACAGGCGCGCTCGAACTGGTTCCTGCATCGATGGAGCCGATGACTGCACCTACATTGACAGTCGCGCCTTCTTCGACGGCATAAGCGCCCATGATGCCTGCAACAGGCGACGGCACTTCGACCGCAACCTTGTCAGTTTCAAGGCTGGCGATCGGTTCGTCGATAGCCACCGCTTCGCCCGGCTTTTTCAACCATTGACCAAGTGTCGCTTCTGTGATCGACTCACCCAATACGGGGACTTTAACTTCAGTGCTCATAATCTAATCCTCACGAGGATGTAGGGGTGATTGGTTTTTTGCTGCCTGAACGCTGGCGGCGGATTTCTTCGCGGACATTTTGGCCTAACGCCTCGGCAACCAATGCGGCCTGCTCGGCCTGATGGCGCTTTGCAAGACCGGTCGCCGTCGCGGCTGCGGCCCTGCGTCCGGCGTAACGTGCGCGGGTCGGGCCAACATTGGCTTCGGCAAGGCATTCTTCCAAATAAGAGTCAACGAATGACCAACTTCCGGCGTTGCGCGGCTCTTCCTGCGCCCAGACCAGTTCTTCCAAATTGGTCATACGCTTTAGACGCACGATCAACGGCTCTGTCGGAAACGGATATAACTGCTCAATACGCACAATGCTGCTATTTTTGTCACCCGCTGCGTCGCGAGCTTCCATGAGGTCATAGGCGACCTTGCCAGAGCATAATATCAGTCGCTTCACGTCCGTGTCAGCAGGCGCATTCGTATCGGACAAGATCCGCATGAAGTGGCTTTCGCCTTGGAAATCCTCAGCCTTGGAAACCGCGAGCTTATGCCGCAAAAGCGACTTTGGCGTCATGACGACAAGCGGCTTGCGAAATGGCCGTACCATTTGACGGCGCAGCAAGTGGAAATAATTGGCTGGCGTGGTGCAATTGGCAACCTGAATATTGTCCTCCGCACATAATTGCAGGAAGCGTTCCAACCGCGCGGAGCTATGCTCTGGGCCTTGGCCTTCATATCCATGCGGCAACAGCATCACCAGACCATTGGCACGCAGCCATTTGGCTTCACCCGACGCAATAAATTGGTCGATCATCGTCTGTGCGCCATTCACGAAATCGCCAAACTGTGCTTCCCAAAGAACCAAAGTTTTCGGCTCCGCGCCGGCATAGCCATATTCGAAGCCCAACACGCCAAATTCCGACAAGGGGCTGTCGAGAATTTCAAACCGCCCATGGGGTAACGTCGAAAGCGGCACATATTTTTCTTCGGTTGTCTGATCGACCCAAACACCGTGCCGCTGGCTAAAGGTGCCCCGGCCTGAATCCTGGCCCGACAAACGCACGCCATAACCTTCGGTAAGCAGGGACCCGAATGCAAGCGCTTCGCCCGTTGCCCAATCAAAATTTTCGCCAGAGGTGAACATCGTTTTCTTGGCATCCAACACCCGGTTCAATGTCGGGTGGATGTTGTGGCCCTCGGGTACAGTGGTAAGCGTGCGACCAAGACTGTCGAACAATTTGCGTGTCATGCCCGTTGGCACGTTACGCCGAGCCGTTTCGGGATCAGCGGGCTTGGATAGGCCAGACCAGCGGCCACCGAACCAATCGGCAGCGTTCGCTTTATAGTCTGCTGCACTGGCAAATTCCTGCTCAAGCGCTTGGACAAAGCGCATCGCGTGTTCATTTGACCAATTGGCGTCGATCACGCCCTCGGCTTGAAGGCGCTGTGCGTAAAGAGTACTTACGGCCGGATGGTTCTTGATGACTTTGTACATCAATGGCTGCGTGAAACCGGGCTCATCGCCTTCATTATGGCCAAAGCGGCGATAGCACCACATGTCGATGACGATGTCGCGGTGGAACGTCTGGCGAAACTCAATCGCGATCTTGCACGCGAATGTTACCGCTTCGGGATCATCGCCATTGACGTGGAAAATTGGCGCCTGAACGCCCTTGGCAACATCGGACGGATAAGGCGATGACCGCGCATATTGTGGGCTTGTGGTAAAACCGACCTGGTTGTTCACGATGAAGTGCAAGCAACCACCCGTATTATACCCGCGAATGCCGGAGAAGCCGAGGCATTCCCAAACAATGCCTTGGCCAGCAAAGGCGGCGTCGCCATGTAGCAGCACGGGCAACACTTGCTCATGCTTGCCCAAGTCATCGCGCGCCGTCTGGTTGGCGCGCACTTTGCCCAAGACGACTGGATTTACAGCCTCAAGGTGCGACGGGTTCGGCACGAGGCTCATATGCACTTTGATACCGTCAAATTCGCGGTCGGTGCTGGTGCCAAGATGGTATTTCACATCGCCTGAGCCGCCGACATCATCGGGGTTGGCGCTGCCCCCGGAAAATTCGTGAAAAATGATGCGATAGGGCTTTGCCAGCACATTGGCGAGCACGTTCAAACGGCCGCGATGCGGCATACCGTATACGATTTCACGCACGCCGAGCTGGCCGCCATATTTGATCACGGCTTCCAGCGCCGGGATCATCGATTCGCCGCCATCAAGACCGAAACGCTTGGTGCCGACATATTTGCGGCCAAGGAATTTCTCATACTGCTCGGCTTCGATAACCTTGCCGAGAATGGCTTTTTTGCCTTCGGGTGTGAACTGGATAGCGGCGTCCTTGCCCTCCATCCGCTCCTGCAGGAACCGGCGCTCTTCGACGTCGGAAATATGCATATATTCAAGGCCGACCGGCCCGCAATAATTGGCGCGCAGCGTATCGACGAGCTCGCGGACCGTAGTCCATTCAAGCCCAAGCGTGCCGCCAACATAGACGCGTTTATCCAAGTCTGCGCCTGAAAAACCATGATATTCGGGCGTCAGGTCAGCAGGGATATCCTGCTTTGACAGACCCAGCGGATCCAGATTGGCGGCTAAATGCCCGCGCACCCGATATGTGCGCACCAGCATCATCGCGCGAATAGAATCACTTGCTGCTGCAACGGCGTCGGCCTCTGCCATTGGCTTGCCAGCGGCCTTTGCTGCAGCCTTCACCTCGACTGTCATCTGGGTAGGGTCAAGCGACGCGGTCAAATCGTCTGTCGCCGACAAGGGCCAGTTGGCACGTTCCCAGCTCGGCCCGCGCTCTATTTCGAAATCCTGGTTTTCTACACCCATTTTTCTTCTCCAAATCCTCCCCGAACCGGGGAGGTGGCAGTCCGCAGGACTGACGGAGGGGCATGTGCGTTCAAGCTCTCGCTATTTGGCGGGTGCCCCACCACCATACTGCGCATGGTCCCCCTCCCCGTGCCGGGGAGGAGTTAATGCTTAACCCTTCAACACCTCAACCAATGTCTTGCCGAGCAAGGATGGCGATGGCGATACGCGGATGCCTGCGGCCTCCATCGCTGCGATCTTGCTCTCGGCATCGCCCTTGCCGCCCGACACGATGGCGCCTGCATGACCCATACGGCGGCCTGGAGGCGCAGTGCGTCCGGCGATGAAACCAGCCATTGGCTTTTTACGGCCCTTTTTGGCTTCGTCGATCAGGAACTGCGCGGCTTCTTCTTCTGCGCTGCCGCCGATTTCACCGATCATGATGATCGACTTGGTGGCCTCGTCGGCCAAGAACAGCTCAAGGCAATCAATGAAGTTTGTGCCGTTGACCGGATCGCCGCCAATGCCGACCGCAGTCGTCTGGCCAAGGCCTTCGGCAGTGGTCTGAAACACCGCTTCATAGGTCAAGGTACCAGACCGCGACACAACGCCGACAGATCCTGCCGAAAAAATGCTGCCGGGCATGATGCCGATCTTGCATTCGTTCGGTGTCAAAACGCCGGGGCAGTTGGGACCAATCAGACGCGACTTCGAACCCGAAAGCGCGCGCTTGACCTTTACCATGTCGAGCACTGGAATGCCTTCGGTGATACAGACGATCAAAGCAATTTCTGCGTCAATGGCTTCAAGGATTGAGTCCGCAGCAAACGGAGGTGGCACATATACGACCGACGCATCTGCGCCGGTCACTTGCTTGGCCTCAAGCACAGTGTCGAACATTGGCAGACCGATATGCGTCGTTCCGCCCTTGCCGGGGGTGACACCGCCAACCATTTGCGAGCCATAAGCCAGCGCCTGTTCGGTATGGAATGTACCCGTCGCGCCGGTCATGCCCTGCGTGATGATCTTGGTGTGTTTATTGACGAGGATGCTCACAAACGTCTCCTGAAATTTTTGGGTTGCGCTTAGTTCAGCGAAGGGTCGATGGCCTTGCACGCCACCAGAAGTTCTTTGACGGCATCGACGCTCACGGCGAGGTTGCCCTTCGCTTCGTCGTCCAGCGCAATTTCGACAACCTTCTCGACGCCGCCTGCGCCGATCATCACTGGAACGCCGACATAGAGATTGTCGACGCCATATTGGCCAGTTAGGCGGACCGCTGCGGGAAGGACGCGTTTTTGATCGTAAAGATAGGCTTCGGCCATTGCGATGCCGCTGGTTGCGGGCGCGTAATAAGCAGAACCAGTCTTTAGCAAAGCGACGATTTCCCCGCCGCCGCTGCGCGTGCGTTGGACAATCGCGTCGATGCGTTCTTGCGTGGACATGCCCATCGCGATCAGGTCAGGCACCGGAATGCCGGAAACGGTAGAATATTGAATGACAGGCACCATTGTGTCGCCATGGCCACCTAGAACGAAGCTGGTCACGTCTTTCACCGACACCTTGAATTCATCCGCGAGGAAATGGCTAAAGCGTGCCGAGTCCAAAACGCCTGCCATGCCAACCACCATATGATGCGGGAGGCCTGAAAACTCCCGCAACGCCCAAACCATCGCGTCGAGCGGGTTGGTGATGCAGATGACAAAAGCGTTTGGCGCATTGGCGGCGATGCCTTCACCGACCGCCTTCATCACCTTCAGGTTGATGCCAAGCAAATCATCGCGGCTCATGCCCGGCTTGCGCGCGACGCCAGCGGTGACGATGATGACGTCAGCGCCTGCGATATCGGCATAGTCATTGGTGCCCGTGATGGTGGCGTCAAAACCTTCAACCGGGCCGCATTGCGACAGATCCAGCGCCTTGCCCTGTGGCACACCTTCAACAACGTCGAAAAGGACGACGTCGCCAAGGCCCTTTAATGCTGCGAGATGGGCGAGGGTGCCGCCGATGTTACCGGCGCCGATGAGTGCAATTTTCTTGCGAGCCATGAAAAAACTGTCCTTCCCTTGAGGCTGTAATAGCGGAATTGCGGCGGCGTTACGCCGAATCGTTGTAGATAACAACCCAATAAAGGCTCAAAGCAAAGGGTTTTTGTGATAACAGTTCGCAATAGCTTTAGTGGAGGGAAGGGCAACCGTCAGCTACCCGCTACCCGCCGCAACATGTCCATCCAGATGGCCACTTGGCCGTGAAAGCCTTCGGCCCAGACGCGTTCATCTAACCCATGGGCACCTTCCCGCTGACCAACGATGCCCCACAGGCCGCCAAAGCCATAAACGGGGATACCAGCGGCGCGTAAAAATGCGCCATCGGTTGCGCCAGCGGACTGGAACGGCAGAACGGGCGCATTCGGGAAGCGTGTGGCAACCGCGGCCTGGTAAGCCTGCAGTATGTCATCGCGCATCGGCGATGGTGCAGTTTCGGGGGTCTGCGATCCCTCAACGGCGGAAACGGTTACATCTGGCCCTGCTAGCGACTGCAATTGTTGACGGACCTCTTCGATTTTGACGCTTGGAAAAATACGGCAGTTCACATTGGCTTCTGCTTTTTGCGGTAAGGCATTTGGCGCATGCCCGCCCGATAGCATGGTCGCAACGCACCGTGTCCGCGTGCTGCCGGGGTCCATCGCTTCCAGTAAATCGGCAGTCTCGCGGTCTTGCGGGTCGGCGAGGAAGCGGCGCACCAGTTCGCCATATTGGCCGCTATCGCCCTTGGCGAGCATGTCGTAACTGGCTCGCGTGGCGGCGTTGATCATGGCGGGGAAGCGGTGCCGCTCAACCGCCGTCAAGGCATAGGCGAGCGCGTAGATGGCGTTATCAGGACGCGGCACGCTGCTGTGCCCGCCGTGATTGACTGCCGTTAGACGGAAATCCGCATAGGTTTTTTCGGCAATCTGAATGCCGAAGCCTTCGACGCGCCCGTCTGGAAATACCGACCCGCCACCTGCATCACCATTCAACGCATATTCGGCATCAATAAGGTCGCGCCATTCACTTGCCGCCCGCCGGGCGCCATTGCCGACGGTTTCTTCGTCCCCGGTGAACAGGACGATGATGTCCCGCGTCGGCGCAAATTTTTCGGCCCGCAAATATTGTAAGGCTAGGACAATGCCGGTCAACGCGGCCTTATTGTCATTCGATCCGCGCCCCAAATAATAGCCACCCTCTTCGCGGAATTGAAACGGCGGATATTTCCAATCACTTGCCTTGGCCGCAACGACATCCATGTGCGCCATCAGCAAGATGGGGTTTTTGCCCGACGGTTTGGCAGCTGGCCAGCGCGCAATCAATGTTTGTGTGTTGTCATGATCCTTGACGACAACATTTGTAATTCCGGCTTTGCGGAATTCTGCGGTCAACAGGCTGGTCAGCTTTTTAAATTCTGCAGGTTGCCCCTCGACCGTCGGAATTTCGACAATCTTTGCAAACAGGTCCCGTTCGGCGGCCTGCTTCGGATCCAGTTTCTGCGCGTGTGCGGCACTGGCCATAACCAATAAGCCAGCGAACAACCATGTTTTGTGCCCGATCACCTCTCTCTCCTTCGTATCGCGATGTTAGCGCGGACCATGCCCCTCCGCCAGATAATCCTCGGACTGCATTTCCATCAGGCGCGATACGGTGCGGTCAAATTCAAACCGCCCGTCACCTTGCGGGTATAGATGGTCGGGCTCCGCATCCGCGCTCGCCAGAAACTTAACGCGATATTCGTACAACGCATCTATCAACGTCACGAAACGCGCAGCTTCATTTCGATTATGGGGTCCCAAAACGGGTATGCCGACCATGATGACCGTGTGAAAACGTCGGGCGATGGCAAGATAATCTGCTGCCCCGCGTGCTTCGGCACAGAGGCGCTTAAACGAAAATACCGCCACACCCTTTAGCGCCTTGGGTACCTGCAACATGCGTCCGCCGCCAACGTCCAATTCCAAGGTCGGCACATGCGCGCGGTCTTCGGGTGGATAGTCGGTCATGCGGAAAAAGGTTTCGGACAAGGCTTCCGTTGCCGCAGGGCCATTGGGAACGAGCCATGTCTTGGCTCCTCCCAAACGATCGCGTCGGTAGTCGGTCGGGCCATCCAGCGGGATGATATCCAAACTTTCCTTCACCAGCGCGATAAAGGGCAAAAACAATTGCCGGTTGAGGCCATCTTTATACAGATCATCAGGGTGGCGGTTCGATGTCGTCACAACGGTAACCCCAGCCGCAATCAGGCCGGAAAAGAGCCGTGACATGATCGCCGCATCCGCCATATTGTTCACCACCATTTCATCAAAGCACAACAACCGCGCTTCGGCGGCCAGCGCTGCGACGATGGGGGGGATGGGGTCGCCTTTTTCCTTCACACGCTCGGCCTTTAGCCGCGCATGAATGTCGATCATGAATTCATGGAAATGCGCGCGGCGCTTATGCTGGATTTGTACACTGTCGAAAAACAGGTCCATCAGCATGGATTTACCGCGCCCGACACCGCCCCATAGATACAGTCCCCGTGCAGATGCGGGCTTAGGTCCTAAGAGCCGCCAAATCCTGCTGCTACGTGGCGGAACCGCCTCCAACTCGGATTGTACCTTGGCAAGCGCGGCGACTGCACTCGCTTGGTCGGCGTCCGCTTTTAGCTCGCCTGCCGAAACTAGGGCGACATATTTATCGGTAACATCAACCATAGGCCACGCCATTTTGGATCACGCAGAGGCGCTGAGGACGCAGAGTTTCCAAGTAGCGTGAACACTCCGCGTCCTCTGCGCCTATGCGTGACAACATCATTTTTTTGTCGGTTTACGGATGGTGCCAGAAAATGCGGCAATCCGCCCTTCGTTTTGCGTGACAACGCCGCGGAGAAAAAGCAACCGGCCTGTTTCCTTCAGCAGCTCAACCTCTGCTTCAAGCGGCGTTCCAACGACGCCTGCTCCCATGAATTGCACCGATAGGTCCAAGGTTACGGCGGCACCAGCCTCTATCAGGCCAAACATGCGTGAAGCTGCAAACATCGAAACATCGATAAAGCCAAGCGTGACGCCACCATGGACAGAGTTTTGAAGGTTCGTATGTCGATGCTCCGGAAACATTCGTAACCGGACATCATTATCCCCCTCACGCCGAACGAGCATTTTGCCAAGCACGGTACCGTTGTAGCGGCTGGCGTCTGTCATCTGCCATTTCAGCCACCCGGGATTATCAGGGTCAGGGCTGCTGTTAAAGGCTGGTTTGTCCAACGGCAATCCTAAACGGTCAAAGGCTTTTGATGTAACCTAAACGCCTACAAGTGGCGCTCTGCTACCATCTTTTTCGTTTCCGCAATGGCCTTGGCTGGGTTCAATCCCTTAGGACATGCATTCGCGCAGTTCATGATTGTGTGGCAGCGATACAAACGAAATGGATCTTCCAGCTCGTCGAGGCGTTCACCTGTCATTTCATCGCGACTGTCTGCCAACCAACGATAGGCTTGCAGCAAAATGGCTGGCCCTAAAAACTTGTCGCTGTTCCACCAATAAGAAGGGCAGCTGGTCGAGCAACATGCGCACAAGATACACTCATACAGCCCGTCAAGCTTGGCGCGGTCCTCTGGCGATTGCAGGCGCTCCTTACCGGATGGTTCGGGCGTTACCGTCTGCAGCCATGGTTTGATCGAGGCATATTGCGCGTAAAAATGCGTGAAGTCAGGAACAAGGTCCTTGATGACTTCCATATGCGGCAGCGGGGTGATGGTCACTTCGCTTTTGCAGTCTTCAATCGCAGTCGTGCAGGCAAGGCCGTTCTTGCCATCGATGTTCATTGAACACGAACCGCAAATGCCTTCGCGGCATGACCGACGGAAGGTCAACGAAGAATCCTGCTCACCCTTCATCTTGATCAGGGCGTCGAGCACCATGGGACCGCAATTTTCGGTATCCACCTCAAACGTGTCGTAACGCGGGTTCTCGCCGCTATCGGGATCATAACGGTAGACCTTGAATTTTTTGGTCTTGCCGCTGGTTTTTGCGGCATGAACAGTGCCCTTCTGGACTTTGCTGTTCTTAGGGAGAAAGAAATCGGCCATATCAATATCCTGTGGACGCTAATGTCTTAGTATTCCGTGTGAACAAATGCCCTAAACAAGCGATTAAGCAATCACAAGCCCTCAACTGCGTCTTGTCGGGTTGCTTTTTCTGCAAGTCGCACGCGCAGCTTGTCAATTTTGCGACCATCCATGTCGACCACTTCAAAGCGCCAGCCTTGATCTGTGAACGATTCACCTTCCGACGGCAAATGCCGCAATATGTGCAGCACATGTCCCGCTGTCGTTGCATAATCGCGATCTTCGGGCAGGTCGATTGATAGCGCCTCGGCCATTGCATCGGCTGACATAGACCCTGAAACCAGCATCGATCCGTCATCCAGAGTGATGATATTCGGCGCGCTGCCTTGCGCCTGGTCCGACGCGAATTCGCCAGCAATGGCAGCCAAAAGGTCGTTTGGCGTCACAATCCCTTCGAAATGACCATATTCATCATGCACCAAAAGCATTGGCACATCGGATGACCGCAGGATTTCGAGCGCGTCCATGGCATCCAGTTGATCCGGGATAATCTCGGCGCGGCGCATCAATTTACGAATGTCGAGAACTTCGCCGCGAATTTGCGCCGCGACGATGTCACGTGACTGGACTACACCAATGATGTCGTCGCCGTCTTCGCCCGTCACAGGCAAGCGGGTGTGCAGTGAATTCAAGAGCGAATCGCGCACCGCTTCCTCGGATGCATCCGCGGAAATGCGGTCCACATCGGTACGCGGCGTCATGACTTCACGCACCGGACGGTCGGCAAGGCGGACAACGCCCGCAATTACCTTATGCTCATGTTCCTCAATGATGCCGGCATGCGTGGCTTCGGCAAAGACCATGCGCAACTCTTCGGCGCTCAGCGCATCGCGCGTATCGCGGCGAAGCCCAAGCGCGCGAAAGATGGTCGCGCTTGATTTGTCGAGTGTCCACACGATGGGAGCCGTGATTCGCGCAAGCAGCTCCATTGGGCCAGCCATGATAACCGCGATTCGCTCTGGCGCGATAAGGGCAAATTGCTTTGGCACCAGCTCGCCTACAACCAGCGAGGCATAAGTGGTTATGCTGATAACGATCCCGAAACCCAAGGTTTCGGACCATTCGCGGTCGACACCCAATAAGGCAATGCGATCAGCAACAGGCCCGCCAAGTGTAGATCCTGAATAAGCGCCGGCAATTATGCCAATGAGCGTTATACCGATTTGTACAGTAGACAGGAACTTGCCCGGGTCGCGCCCCAACCTCAGTGCCGCCGAAGCGCCCCGCTTTCCGTCTTCGGCCATAGCTTTCAGCTTCGCCGTGCGTGCGGACACGATGGCGAGTTCCGACATGGCGAACACACCGTTTAAGGCGATGAGCGCTAGTATCGTTGCGGCATCAAACCACGGGAAAGGGTCAAGAGGTTCCATAAGGACATTTCCGTCATAAGGCCAAAAATGGGGGTTTGGCAACAAAATGCACAAAATTGCGTTAAGGTAAAATGATGTCGCCAGTTTAAATAATCATCGCAGGTTCATCATCGGCGTCGTTTAAACGACGCTCTAGCAGAAAGGGAAAATTATGAAGAAAAACCGAATGATAACTATAGGACTGGTTGTGGCGCTGCTCCCGCTGTCGGCTTGTGTAACGGATCCCGAAACCGGGAATCGCACAATTTCTAAAGCCGCCATTGGCGGTATTGGCGGGGCACTGGGTGGCTATCTACTGGGTGATTTGATCGGCGGGCGCCGGGATCGTACGGAAAAAATCGTTGGTGCGGGTATTGGTGCATTGGCTGGCGCTGGCGTTGGCTATTACATGGATGAGCAAGAAAGAAAGCTGCGTCAGCAAACCGCTGGAACGGGTATCAACGTCATTCGTGACGGGGACAATCTCGTTCTTGATATGCCGTCGGAAGTGACCTTTGGCGTCGACAGCGCAAACATTGATGCGGGCTTTCGCAATACGCTAGACCAAGTTGCGTCAACATTGATTCAGTATGAGAAAACCTATGTTGATGTCATGGGACATACCGACTCTACGGGTTCCGACGCATATAACCAATCATTGTCCGAGCGCCGCGCATCGTCGGTTGCCGACTATTTGTCGTCACGCGGCGTTCAATCCGCGCGATTGGCAACTCGTGGTTATGGCGAGAGCCAGCCAAAGGCGAGCAATCTCGACGCCGCAGGCCGTTCGGCCAACCGCCGCGTTGAAATTCGCCTTGTCCCTGTAACGCAGGGTTAATCGGTTTTAGACCGCAACACCTTGAAGCATTTTGGGCAGCGCGCCGCTTTCGCCGCGTGCCTCGGCCATGAAAAACGCCTTGGCCGGCGCAGCGCGCTGCACCATTGCCATCCCGAAACGACGCACTGCTGAGGCCGTTTTACCGGGAATGGAAAATAACCGGTTCAGCCCGTCTGTAGAAACCGCGATCAGCAAGGTGTCGATACTGCGCCATCGGCCATAGCGGTCCAGCAATTGCGCATCGCCAAAATCAAGACCAAGACGCATGCCGTCCACGAGTACCTCAGTTAGCGCAGCGACATCGCGTAGGCCCAAATTCAGCCCCTGACCCGCAATCGGGTGAATGCCGTGCGCACTATCGCCGATTAGCACCATGCGTTCCGCTGTAATCGAAGCCGCATGGTGGAAACCCAATTTGTAAGACGACAAAGGCGCGGACAATTCGACCTTACCTAACAATCCGCCCATGCCCTTTTCAAGTTCGGCAGCATAACCGCGCGGCGATAATTTTAGGTAGCCAGCAGCATCCTTGGATTCAACGGACCAGACAAGCGCTGAACGGTGGCGGCCATGTTCGTCATCCAACATGGGCAGAACGGCAAAAGGCCCTGTCGGATAAAAAATTTCATAAGCGATATTGTTGTGCGGCCGTTCATGATAAATCGCGCCAACAATAGCGTGATGCGCATATTGCCAATGCGCAATGTGGATTCCGGCCTCTTCGCGGGTCTCGCTCTTGCGGCCTTCGGCAACGATCATCAGGTCTGCGGTCAATATTTTTCCACCTTCTAGCGTGACCGTCACTGTGCTGGCATCTCGCGACTTGTGGATGATGTTTGTCGGCGTGTGCAGTTGGATTGCCGCATGTTCCTGCGCTGCCTTGTAAAGCACGCCGCGCAAATAACGGCTTTCAAACATCTGGCCTAAAAAGCCATCATCTTCGGCTGGCGCGAAGTCGAGTGACCCCGGTTTTAGCCCGTCGCTTACCCAAATTTTTTCAATGGGGCAGCCTTTGCCAGCCAAAGCATCGCCAAGGCCCATTGCTTCAAATAATTTGTAGCTTGAGCTGGATATCGCAAAAGTGCGTCCGTCATAACCAGCGTCGAGCATGTTCGCCTGATCGGCGCGGTCAATGACATGGCTGGTGATACCTTGCGATGCCAGCGCCAGAGCTTGCGTGAGACCAATGAGGCCGCCACCGATGATGATTATATCTGCCTTGTTTTCCATGCTGCACTTATGCCGCAAGAAAGCGCGGGATTCAAAGGAGGATTTTGGCCGTATCAAACTAGTCAGGTTCCCCTTTTGCCCTCTAATACTTGACGAGGAGTCCGCTGACGCCGAAAAGGGGCGCATTCGGTCCTTTGCGACTTCATACATATCGGCATTCGTAACATGGCCTTGCGCGTTTCAAAATTTAGCCCGAAATCGAACCTCGCCAATTGGCGTCAGATGATGCGTGCGTCATTGATCCGCAGCGGCGCGTTGTTTTGCGCGGCGGCCTTAGGGCTGTTCGCCATATTTTACGGACTGGCACTGCTCAGCTATTCGGCAGGCGACGCGGCATTTAATAGCGCAGCGGCAGATGTGCAGCACAACTGGATGGGGCAAGCCGGCGCGTATGTGGCGGACGCAATGCTTTTCCTGTTCGGCGTGCCAGCCATATTCTTGTTGCCGCTGATGCTGGTTTTTGCGCGGCGTTTGTGGCGTGATGTTCCACAACCGCAATGGAAACGACAATTATCATTATGCCTGATCGGTATGTTGCTGGTCGGTTTTGGCATGTCCTATTGGCAACAGGGTAGTGGTATCGGGTTTCCGGCGGGATGGGGCGGGTTATTTGCCCTGCTGTTGGGCAATGCTGCCAGTGCGCTTATGATCCAAATTCAGGGCATATTCGGAATATTGCTTCGGGTTTCCCTGATACTCGGCGCTTTGGCGGGCGGTGTGGCGTTGGTCATCCGGTCGCTTCAGCTGGAACGTCCATTGTTGCGTATCCCGACACTGACGATACCTAAATTTGGAAGCGCCAATGCTGGCAATTTGGCCTTAGCGGGCGACGACCTGCCTGCGCCACAGATGGTCGAACCCAAGCCGCCACGCAAGGCTGTGGAACCAGACCAACGCAAGCCGCCGGTGATTGAGGACCGCACGCTCGCGCCCAAAAAAGCAGCTTTTTCCACCGGCGCGCGGCAAGGCGACTTCTTTGGCAGCTTTATTCTGCCATCTCTTGAGTTGCTCGATCCGCCACCTACAATTTCAGTGCCCAAACTCGACAAGGCGGCGTTGGAAGCCAACGCTCGGTTGCTGGAGTCGGTGCTGGATGACTTCCATGTAAAGGGGCAGATTGTCGCTGTTCGCCCAGGCCCTGTCGTCACAATGTACGAACTTGAGCCAGCGGCAGGTATCAAATCCAGCCGCGTCGTTCAGTTGGCCGAAGACATTGCGCGCAACATGTCCGCGCTGTCCGCGCGCGTCTCGACTATCCCTGGCCGGACGGTGATGGGCATTGAACTACCCAATGCGCACCGAGAGGCTGTGGTGTTTCAAGAGATGGTGGGCTCGGATGCTTTTGCGGAGCAAAAGGGCGCATTGCCGATTATCTTGGGCAAGAATATCTCTGGCGATCCGGTTATTGCTGACCTTGCGCCAATGCCGCATCTGTTGGTTGCAGGGACAACCGGGTCAGGAAAATCGGTTGGCCTGAACTGTATGATCTTGTCCCTGCTCTACCGTCTGACGCCTGACCAATGCCGGATGATCATGATCGATCCCAAGATGCTGGAACTGAGCAGCTATGACGACATTCCGCATCTGCTGTCGCCTGTGGTGACTGAGCCTGCAAAGGCCATTCGCGCCCTGAAATGGGCCGTTGAGCAGATGGAGGAGCGGTACCGCATGATGTCCTCGCTTGGCGTGCGTAACCTTGCGAACTTCAACGAAAAAGTGCGCGGTGCAAAGGCTAAAGGCGCGCCATTGGGCCGCAAGGTGCAAATCGGCTACGACCCGATGACTGGCCAACCGCAATATGAGGAAGAAAGCCTCGCTTACGAACCCATGCCGCAAATTGTGATCATCGTTGATGAGTTGGCGGACTTGATGATGACGGCGGGTAAAGAAGTGGAGTTCCTGATTCAGCGTCTGGCGCAAAAGGCGCGGGCGGCGGGGATCCACTTGATCATGGCAACGCAGCGCCCCTCGGTCGATGTTATCACGGGCGTTATCAAGGCAAACCTGCCCACCCGTATTTCCTTCCATGTCACGTCGAAAATCGACAGCCGGACCATTCTGGGGGAACAAGGCGCAGAACAGCTGCTAGGCAAGGGCGATATGCTCTATATGGCAGGCGGCCGCGGATTGACGCGTATTCACGGACCTTTTGTCTCCGACGATGAAGTGCGCCGCGTTGCCGACCACTGGCGTGGCCAAGGGCAGCCTGAATATATTCAAGCCGTGACGGAAGAACCCGAAGATGGCGGTTTCGACTTTGGCGGTATGGGCGGCGATGACAGCGAAGAAGATTCGCAATATCGCAAAGCGTGCCAGATCGTGTTCGAAAGCCAGAAGGCCTCGACAAGCTGGATTCAACGGCAATTGCGCATCGGTTATAATAGCGCGGCACGGTTGATTGACCGGATGGAAGAAGACGGCTTCATCAGCGCACCGAACCATATTGGCCGCCGCGAAGTACTGCGCGACCGCAACGGCGACCCAGTTTAGCCATTAAGATGGGGTTCAAGGCAGTCCAGATAGTGACTGCTGCCACCCACCCTTAGGAAACACAGATGACTTTTTCAAAATATGCCATGTTGTTCGTGCCGATTGCGCTTGTTGCAAAGACGCCTAGCCCTGCGCAGTCTTCGTCCGAGCAAATGGCGCGGGTTGTGCAGCATATGAAAGCCGTGGGCACGATGTCGGCGAATTTCACGCAGACAGACCGGAGCGGCGGGACGCTGACTGGCAAGTTGCTGTTGAAGCGGCCTGGGCAAGTGCGTTTCGAATATCAGAAAGACGTGCCGCTGTTGATTGTCGCCGATGGTCGTGCGCTGACGATGGTGGATTATGAGGTGAGGCAAGTCCAGCGCTGGCCGATCCGCAACAGTCCGCTGGCTGCCCTCCTAGACCCCGGTCAGGATCTTGCGCGCTTTGGCAAAATACTGCCCACTTCCACTAATGACGTTGTCAGTGTCGAAGTCCGCGACCCAAAGCGCCCCGAATATGGCACCATCACGATGATATTCGTGGACAAACCCGGCGCGCCGGGCGGATTGACTTTGAATGGCTGGGTCGCGCTCGATTCCAAAAACAACCGCACCACCATTCGACTCACCGATATTAGCTATAATGGCACGATCGCCAAAAACGCGTTCACATGGAAAGATCCGCGACCGGTTAGGCGAAAATCGTAACATCAGGCGATGAACGGAAGCGCACCACCGACCAGTTGCGCCGTGCTTGAGTGTTGTTCATCTGAACGACAGGAAGGCCTCGGTATAAATATATTGTCAGCGGCCGAATATTCGTGTGGTTTTCCCCCTGTTGCCCACGACTTTAATCATCGCTGATATCGGCGTGACGAACGCAAGCCTAGCCCTCATTCCAAATGCCCCCGGGGTGGGGGCTTTGCTTTTTTAAGGCAAATGTCTGCACCGGCTTGCTCCTGACGCTTCAGGCATCTAGGGGTTTGGTCTTATGTCCCAGACCATTCGCATCGCTTCGTGGAATATAAACTCTGTCCGCGCCCGTATCGACATTGTCGAACGCTATTTGAAGGAAGAAGCGCCCGACGTTTTATGCCTTCAGGAAACCAAAGTCATCGACAGCCTGTTTCCCGAAGGATTGTTCCGCCAATTGGGTTATCGTCATTTTGTCGTCAACGGCATGCCCATGCATCATGGCGTTGCAATCGTCAGCAAACTGCCGTTGATCAACCGCAGGGTTGAGGATTGGCAGGCCAATGGCGAGGCGCGCCATGTCGGCGCAGAGTTAAATATCGACGCAGCCAAGGGCGTACGGATCGACAATGTTTATATTCCCGCCGGGGGCGAAGTCCCCGACAGCGAGGTTAACTCCAAATTCGGACAGAAGCTGGCTTTCTTAGAACGTATGGCCGAATGGTCACGTAACGTCACGCAACCGACCATCCTCACAGGTGATTTCAATGTTGCGCCGCTTGAGCAAGATGTCTGGAGCCACAAACAATTGGTCAACGTCGTCAGCCATACCCGCATTGAAATTGAACATCTGGCGGAAATTCAGGCAGCGGCAGACTGGGTGGATGTTGCGCGGCATTTTGTCGATCCGTCGAAGAAATTATATACCTGGTGGAGCTATCGCGCGCAGGATTGGGAAACGTCCGACCGCGGACGCAGGCTCGATCATATGTGGGTTACCCCTGATTTGAAAGAGAAGGCAAAGGCGCATAGCGTGCATAAACATGTGCGCGGCTGGGGCAAGCCATCCGACCATGCGCCGATCGTCACGGAATTCAACTTTTGATCGCGGCAAGCGCAGCGTTGGGAGACTCACGCCGCGCAGCAATGGCGATTGATGCGCTGCGTCGTGGTTGGCCAGTGACGGTGCAGCATTTGGACAAAGCGCTTACCGTGCTTGCGGTCGAAACAGCGCAGGGTATTTCCGGCGCGCATGCAATATTGCTCTCGGCAAGCCGGGCGGCGACGCTAAAATTAACGAACCAACGCGCTGCGGCAGATGGCGACCTTCCGGTGCTTATCAAGGCGCCTGCTGATCTCGACCTGCGGCTCGCTTTGGCGGTAGCGGACCCAAGCCTTGACCTTGCCTATCCGATGAAGGGCCCCTTTGCGGCGCTGCCGCTGGATAATGGCCCATCAGCGACGGCGGCTATCGAACTTGCGCGTTTGGCAGGTTTGCTTCCGGCATTTCTGGTGTTGGGGGACGCAGGTGAGAACCCCGTTTACGTCAGGCCGCAAGATGTCGCTGCCTTTGACGACAGCGGCGCCTTGCGCATTGCCGCGCGGGCCAAGCTTCCCGTTGTCGCCAATGCCAAAGCGGAAATTGTAGCGTTCCGGACAGCCGTAGATGCGTCTGACCATGTGGCGTTGTTGATGGGTACGCGCGATTCTTCAACTCCAGTTGTCCGGTTACACAGTGAATGCCTGACTGGCGATGTTCTCGGCAGCCTGAAATGCGATTGCGGCCCGCAATTGCACGAAGCTTTGCAACAGATTTCGGACGCAAATTGGGGGATATTATTGTATTTGCGACAAGAGGGGCGTGGCATTGGCTTGATCAACAAGCTGCGCGCTTATGCGCTGCAGGATCAGGGATTTGATACCGTCGATGCCAATACCCGTTTGGGCTTTGCGATTGATGCCCGCGATTTTTCGGTAGCCGCACGGATGCTGGAATTACTGGGTGTAGAACGGGTGCGCCTGTTGACCAACAATCCTGAAAAGGTGGATGGCCTACAAAAAGCGGGCATCACGGTCGCCGAGCGGCTTCCGCTTAAAATCGCCGCCAATCCTCACAATGTCGATTATCTTGAAACCAAGAAAAGCCGGACCGGCCACGCACTGTAAGCTCCGAAGGGACGAAACTTTCAACGCGGATCGCCGCGCCCTTCTTCTGGTGTTGGTCGCTGATCGCGCCGACCGTTTAGGGCCCTTTCGATAAACACATCATCCAGCGGTTCCGACTCTGGCTCCGTCGTTGGCGCAAGGTTCGGGTCTTCCATTAGGGGGTCACCTTCAATCGGCATGCCATTTTCATCGAACAGCAGCATTTCGTCTGCGCCAAGTAAGGACTCCTCACCTTCAAGGGCTTCTGGGAAAGTGACCTCCGTTGCGAATTTCTCTACGGGGCGTCCGGCCACAGCGACGCGCATATAGGCTGCCCAGGCTTGCGCAGGCGCGCGGCCGCCTTCTAGGCCACCAATTGACTTAGCGTCGTCGCGACCCATCCACACGCCCGTTGTAAGGCCGCTGGAGAAGCCTAGAAACCATCCGTCCTTATTGCTTGACGTTGTCCCGGTTTTGCCCGCGGCGGGCCGCCCAATATTTGCGGCCCGCCCGGTGCCCGTGGCGACAGCGGTTTGCAATAAATCGGTCATTGCGCCTGCAACCCAATCGTCAACCAACTGCACCGTGCTTGACGGCTTCGCCGCATATAGAATTTCACCATCAATCGTCGTGACCTTCTTTATGCCATAAGGGGTGACAATACGTCCACCGGCTGCAACCGCGGCGAACGCCTGAGTCATATCGATAACGCGGGCATCTGATGTGCCCAGCACCATCGACGGCAGCGTGTTGACAGGGGTAGTGATCCCGAACCTGCGTGCCATATTGGCGATGCTGCTGGTGCCGACGTCTTGCCCGATTTGGGCAGCGATGGTGTTTTTGGAATAGGCAAAAGCGGTACGAAGGGAAATTTCGCCAGCAAAATTGCCACCGCTGTTTTTAGGCTGCCAGCCTTCGATTTCGACGGGCTTGTCTTCCACCAGGTCTTCAGGCCGGTAACCCGCCTCCAGTGCGGCGAGATACACGAATAACTTCCAGGCCGAGCCTGGTTGACGCACCGCGGTAACCGCACGATTGTAATTGCTGGTCACATAATCGGTCCCGCCCACCATCGCCTTCACCGCACCGTCGCGGTCAATCGACACAAGCGCGCCTTGTGCCCCGCGGGGGGCATTTGCCGCAATCGCTGAGGTCGCAGCGCGCTGCATTTTCAGGTCCAGCGTCGTCCAGACATCGATTGGTTTTTCAGTTTCGTCAATAAGGCCGTCCAACTGCGGCAAAACCCAATCTGTGAAGTAACGTACGCTGTCTTGGAGCGCTTGAGCGGCCAAGCGGACTCCGGTCAGGTCAACGCTCGCAGCCTCAGCCGAGCTAATCATCCCTGCATCCTGCATGACCGCAACCACCACCTTTGCCCTGTCCAAGGCGGCCTGCGCATCGGCGGTTGGTGCATAGCGTGAGGGGGCTTTTACTAGACCTGCGATAATGGCGGCCTCGGCAAGGCTGATATCTTCTGCGCCATGGTCAAAGAAACGGCGACTTGCGGCATCAACCCCATAAGCGCCGCCACCGAAATATACTTTATTCAAATAGAGCTCGAGGATCTGGTCCTTGGAGAATTTGGTTTCCATAGCCAGCGCAAGGATGACCTCGCGAATTTTGCGCCCAAACTCCTTGTTGCTATTCAGATATATGTTGCGGGCCAATTGTTGCGTGATGGTTGAACCGCCTTGTGTCCAGCGACCTTCAATTGTCCTTACATATACGGACCGCGTAATGCCAATGGGGTCGACACCGGGGTGCAAATAATATCGGCGGTCTTCGACAGCGACCATCGCGTCCTTCATTTCCGACGGCAATTGGTCGATGGTCAGCCAACGTCCGAAACTCGGGCCAAGCGATTGAATGACAGTGCCGTCTGCGGCACGTATGCGGATCATTTGCCCGTTCGGCGAGGCTTTCAGATCTTCAAAACTGTCAATTTCGCCACGTGCAATCGCGACAAAAATGCCAAGCACTATGACCCCTAGCAGTGCGGCGATCACGCCCGCTTTGACGATACGGAGCATCCATGTTCCCATTGGGCCACGTTCTTTCGAAATCTTGCGCGCGCGTACCATAACAGCTGTGTTACCCAGTCCCATAACCGTCGACAAGCACCTTGTTATTCAGGATCGAATGCAAGCGCTGCGCTGTTTATGCAGTAACGCAGGCCCGTCGGTCCAGGCCCATCCGGGAAGACATGGCCCAAATGCCCCTCACATGCGGCACAGCGCACTTCAATGCGGACCATGCCGTGTGATGTATCGCCGTGCTCTTCGACAGCCTCATTATCTGCGGGCGCGGTAAAGCTTGGCCAACCCGAGCCGCTGTCAAATTTCGTGTCCGAAGCAAACAGGGTAGTGCCGCAGCCCGCACAGCGAAATTCGCCTTCGCGCTTTTCATCGGTCAGTTTACCCGCAAAGGCGCGTTCAGTGCCAGCCTCACGCAAGACATGATATTGAACGGGGTCCAATTCTGCGCGCCATGCCGCATCGGACTTGATAATTTTTTCCATGAAAAGATACCTTTCGTGAGAATGATGTGGGGGCTGCAGCAAAACGGTGCAAGGTGCTGGCGCAACAGTGGTGCCTTTAAATATCCGCAAGTCGCCCACGGTGGTTAGCCGCGACGTGCTGCTGCGCGGGCAATGCGGACGAGCTCTTCTTCCAATATCGTAACGGCAAGCCCGTCGCGGACGTGCATCAACTTTGACTCAACCTCGAGCAAATGGCTGTTTAGCCCGGCAAGCCGAACGGCTGGCCAGCGCATAAGTTGCTGTGCGAAGCTGTCGGCATCTTTCCAGAATATCGAACGCGTGGCTTTAACCACTGCCCCGGGATTTGCACCATTGTCGACCTTTGTCCGCATCGCGGCGAGTGTTGTCGCGCGGCGTTGCATGGCGCGGATGATGCGAATGGCGTCCACACCCATGTCACGTGCGGCGGCCAGTTCGCGGCCCGTACCGCGCAAGTCACCGCCCATCACGACATGGACGAGACCGTTGATATTTTCTTCGCCAGTTTCCGCCGATAGGGCTTCGAATATAGCTATTTCGACCGTGGCGGGACGCTGCGGTGACGCATCATAATATAGGGATAGCTTTTCGATCTCGGCCTGCGCCAACTTGCGGTCTTGCCCTGTGTAGCGCGCAATACGCGCGGCAAGTGGTCGATCGATCTTCAACCCAGTGGTGGCCGCATAAGCCATGACTGCGGCCGCGGCGTCGCCCTCTTCGGGTAAATAACAGATGTGGGTCATGGCGCGGGGATGCGCCTCCAGCAACTTCCGCAATTTGCTCGCCTTGGTCAAATTACCAGCACTTGCGATAACCGGGTTTACGTCGCCTTCAAGCGCGAGCAAATTCTCGACTGCCGCTAAGCCCTCATCGCGGCGGAAATTGAGGCGGATGTGCCTTTTATCGCCGAACAGCGATAGCGCAGATGCCTCGTCCGCCAACAAGGCTGGGTCATTGCGGATACGGTCGCTGTCGATATCAATGCGTTCCGAGCCTGCCAGTTGCGCCGACATTTGCCCGGCAATATCAGCGACCGCCGATTCGTCCTGCCCGAATATGAAAAACAGCCGGACGTCAGGGCGTGCACTGATGGCATGGATAAAGCTACGCTCTTTTGCACTGCTCATTCGTCGCGCGCGTAAATGGAAAGCCGGGTGACAATATGATCCGCTACCTTTTGTGTCAGGTTTTCAAGCGCACTGTTTTCGCCAGCTATCGTTGCATATTCCGAGCTGACTACGTCAATGCCAGCGTCCGATCCTGCGGTCATATCCAGCACAGTCACACCCGTCGCGACCGAAACAAGTTGATAGCGTGCACGCAAAGTCCGGCGTTCCCGCGTGATCGTATCATCCGCGCGCACGCCGAAACCTTCAATTTGGTCATCCAGTACAACAACCAAGCGGAATTGGGCAGAATTGCTGTCTTGAGCGCCAAGCCGGTCGGTCAATGCATTGCGCATCAGCCAACCGTTTTTGCCTTCGATTGGTGCGACGCTGATGGTTCCCAATGCACGCGCGACCGCCCCCTTTGACCCACCGCTATACAATGGCTGCAAACTGCACGCAGGCAGCAGGAAAGCAAGCATCAAGGGGGCGAAGAAACGGTTCATAAGACGATGTTGACCAGCCTATTGGGAACAACGATGATTTTTTTGATATCGCCGCCGTCAATGGCAATCTGAACCTTTTGGCTGGCCAGCGCAAGCGCCTCTATCTCGGCTTGCGGCAAGCCCTTGGCGACCGTCAGCGTATCACGCAATTTGCCCCTCACTTGAATGGCGATGGTAACCTCGTCCTCTTCAAGCAGGGCCGGATCTAACGCTGGCCATGCAGCGTCAGCGATGAGACCGCCACCCAGTTCTGCGCCAAGCTGGGTCCACGCTTCTTCGGCCAAATGCGGGACCATGGGTGATGACAGCAATAGGATCGTGCGGATGGCAGAATCGCGGCTGGCCGATGGCGGGGCTTTTTCAATGGCGTTGGCCAGATCGTAAATCTTTGCCACGGCCTTGTTAAAGGCCAGCGCCTCGATATCTGCGCCGACGCCAGCTATAACCTGATGCGTTTTGCGGTCCAAGGCTTTGTCCGCCCCATCCGCACCGCTCACTTGTGATGTCAGCCGCCAAAGGCGCTGCACAAAGCGCCAGCACCCCTCGATGCCTGCTTCGGACCATTCCAGATCGCGTTCGGGCGGGCTGTCGGAGAGCATGAACCAGCGCACGGCGTCAGCGCCATATTGATCCACAATGTCATCTGGATCGACGACATTCTTTTTGGACTTGGACATTTTCTCGATACGGCCAGCAACCGCAGAAGCGCCACTATCGATGATGGTCCAGATGTCCCCTTCGCGCCGCACCTGATCGGGGCTCAGCCAACTGCCCTTTGCGTCTTGATAGGTTTGGTGCGTGACCATGCCTTGCGTGAACAAGGACGCAAAGGGCTCCCTTACGTCGATCAAGCCAATATGGCTCAATGCGCGCGTCCAGAAACGGGCGTAGAGCAAATGTAGAATGGCATGTTCAACGCCGCCAATATACTGGTCTACCGGAAGCCATTTTTCCGCAACCGTGCGATCAAATGGCTTGTCATGTGGCTGGCTGGCAAAGCGAATGAAATACCAGCTTGAATCGACAAAAGTATCGAGCGTGTCGGTTTCGCGCCGCGCAGGCTGACCGCAGCTTGGGCAATCGACCTTGCTCCAGCTGGGGTGCCGATCCAGCGGGTTGCCGGGAATGTCGAAACTGACATCTTCGGGCAAGGTTACCGGCAATTGGTCATCCGGCACCGGCACTATGCCGCAGGTCTGGCAATGGATGATGGGAATGGGTGTGCCCCAATAACGCTGACGCGAAACGCCCCAATCGCGCAGGCGATATTGCGTCTGGCCAATGCCCCAACCTTCGGCCTGCGCGCGTGCGATGACATCGGCCTTCGCCTGATCAATCGTCATGCCATTCATCCAGCGCGAATTGACGATTGTGCCGGGGCCAGTGAAGGCAATATCGCCGGCAAAGGCGCTATTGATCAAATCGCCATCAGCGACAACGCGGGTGACGGGCAAATCATATTTGCGGGCAAAATCAAGGTCGCGTTGGTCATGTGCGGGGCAGCCAAAGACGGCGCCGGTGCCATAATCCATTAACACGAAATTCGCGACATAGACCGGCAAATGCCAGCTTGAATCGAGCGGATGTTCGACGGTCAAGCCTGTATCAAACCCACGTTTTTCAGCAGTTTCAATGTCGGCGGCGGTGGTGCCGCCCTTGCGGCATTCCTCGATAAATGCCTGCAAATCGGGTGCATTGGCGGCCAGCGTTTGCGCGACG
>Ga0209550_10000764_pt1 | contig 30862 bp, 18 predicted proteins | sample LauGreSuBDMM15SN_2_FD_187567 | JGI IMG/M metagenome (GOLD analysis project Ga0209550, IMG submission 187567) | Freshwater lake microbial communities from Lake Michigan, USA - Su13.BD.MM15.SN (SPAdes) (version 5) | ecosystem: Environmental > Aquatic > Freshwater > Lake | place: Lake Michigan... | reverse complement strand
GGTCCAACCATCATCACCGAAAGAGGTACGTTTGCCATACGCATGCCTTCATTGATGGACATCCGCGGAATAGAACAGTGGTATCGATTTAATAAAGCAAAAAATTTCACAGAGTTTAAGGCTGCGCTAAACATGTTGGCAATACCTGGATATAACATCGTGTATGCCGACAGGTACGATACAATTTATTATGTGAGCAATGGACGGATTCCTGTAAGAGATACAAAGTACAATTGGAGTTCAACTGTTCCTGGAAATACCAGTGCAACATTGTGGAGTGAACTGCATCCGTTGTCTGATTTGCCGCAAGTGCTTCAACCTAAAAGTGGATTTGTTTACAACACCAATCATTCTCCTTTTCATTCAACTGAAGGTCCAGAAAACCCAGTCATTAAGTTTCCAAACATGGGTTATGAAACCCTGGAAAACAACAGGAGCAAGCGTTTTGAAGAATTGGTTGCACAGCACGACAAGGTATCTTATGAAACGTTCAAGAAGATAAAATTTGATAGGCAGTTCCCTTCAAAGTTTGCATTTCCAATCAACATCGACAGCATGTTTTTGATGAAAGCGGAATCATATCCAGAGGTTGCAGAATTGATTACGAGTTTGAAAACATGGGATAAAAATTCAAATGCAGAAAGTGTTGGAGCAGGTACCTTTTTGAAAGTATATGAGAATATTAATAAGTCAAAAGGCTTATATGCAGCAACGGGAATATTAACAACTGGACAATCATTGAAAGTATTGTTGGAAGTGAAGGCAAAGATGATGGAACAATTTGGAAGAACAAATCTGCAACTTGGCGAGTTGCAAAAACTGGTTCGTGGTGACAAAGTATTGCCACAACCAGGATTGCCTGATGTATTGGCACCAATGTATTCTGTGGCATACAAAGATGGCATGGTGAAGGGAAATCAAGGTGATGCATTCATTGAGTTGGTAAGGTTTACAAAAGATGGCCCGATCATTGAAACGTTGAATACGTATGGTGCTTCAGCCAGAAAAAATTCACCGCATTATACCGATCAGATGGAGATGTATACAAAGCAACAAACAAAACCGATGACGTTGAACAAAGCGGAAGTGTATAAAAATGCGGAGAAGATATATCACCCGAATTAAATGAAAAATGAAGAGTGAAACAGCCGTGGCTTATTTTCTCTCCCCGTCTCGCGTAAATGTATTTCTCAATAGCCTGGGGTTTAAACCCTAGGCTATTGAGCATGAATGTTGAATAATCCTAACAACTTTTATAAAACGCATTCGGTTGCTCTTCCAACTGCATCTCAATTTTTTTGGCTGATGCTGTGATTGATAGTCCGCCTAAATTGGTGCATCTCAATGTATGATGAATTTGATCTCCAACTGCTTTCATGGTTTCTATCACTTCATCCAAAGAAATCAGTTGCTCATAATCTGACAATGCCATATTCGCACAAGAAACTGCGTTGCTAGCTGCCATCACATTCCTGCCTAAGCAAGGAGCTTCCACACGATTACCGATTGGATCACAAATAATGCCCAATGAATTTTGCAATGCCAATGATGCAGCTGCTATGCTTTGCTTAAGCGTTCCGTTTTTCATCACCACAATGCCGGCTGCTGCCATTCCGCCACCAGAGCCAGTTTCAGCCATGCATCCACCTACTTCAGCTGCAAAGGTTGCATGCGCTGCTATGAATACGCCGATGAGTCCGGCCGCCAACATACCTTTGATGATTTCATCCTCATGCACTTGCATGGAATGTCCTGTTCCAAACAACGCGCCTGGCAATGCTCCACAGGATCCTGCTGTTGGCGCTGCTACTATCACACCCATGGAACTCTTCACTTCCATGATCGCGGATACATACATGATGATTCTGTTGTTTGCATCGCCTCCCAACAATTTTTCTGCTTCGAAATTCTCTTTGAACTGTAGCGACTGACTTCCTAAAATCCTGTCATGATAATGCGTTCCTTTCAATCCAGTTGAAATGGCATCTCCCATGATATGAATGATTGCGCGCATTTTTTCAAATACTTCTTCACCAGAAATATTTCCTCTTGCACTTTCGTAGTCAACTGCCAATTCCCACAATGATTTGTTCTTTCCCTCATTGTATTTGAGCATTTCGTTGCAGGTAATGAACGGGACTGTCATGTTTTTTCTTGCCATCACAGGCAACACAGGATTCAAAAACTTAATCGCAGTAATATCTTCGAATGCTAATAGTTCATTTAAGATGGTTTGACTTGGAAATGTTTGTGATTTGATTTGAATAAATGATGAATTTCCTTTGTGTAGTATGATGTCATCAAACTCAATGCTCGATTGCAAGAAATTGATAATCAATTGATGGTTGCTGCAATAGACCAAAGTCTCAAAATAATCTCCAGCCATTGAAACAGCATTTCCATCTATTTCAATCACTTCAATCATTCCACCACCTGTTGAAATGGCTGTTAGTTTCCTGGTTTCATTTTCGCTGCTGAGCGTTATTTTATAGGTATTTGGATGATCTACATCAATGTTTACAATCTTGATTTCATAGGTAATTCCAGCCGTTTCCAAATATTTTTCTGAGTTCGGAAGCCTCTCATCATAAGCTTCCCATCCGAGAAATCCGCCAAAGAGTCCCATGTCTGAACCCTGACTTTTATGCGTTGTTGCTAATGATCCATTCGGATCAAATTCAATCAGGATATGCTTAATATGTCCATCCATCAAATCACGGCAAAGCCTTGCTATGCGCAGTGATGCAGCACAGTGAGAGCTTGAGGGGCCGCGCATAACCGGACCAATCACGTCATTAAAAATACTTGGGAAGTTGCTCATAATTATTGATGAATCTTGAATAACAAGTTACAAATTTTTCTTCCAAAATGCTTCCATTGTCCTGCGCATTTGGAGGGTTGTGTTTTCCCGCTGACTGATGCCATGATCGCGCATGGGATAAGACATCATGCTGAATAATTTGTTGTTCTTGATGAGTTCATTGACGAGCAGTTCAAAGTTTTGATAGTGAACATTGTCGTCTGCCGTACCATGCATGATCATCAGGTTTCCTTGAAGTTTTCCTGCATGTGTTACAGGTGAGCCTTCCTTATATCCTTCTTTGTTATCGTCTGGCAAGCCCATGTATCTTTCTTGGTAAATATTGTCGTACAATGTTTGCAGTGAAACGAAAGAAACTGCAATGGCCGTTTTAAAAACATCACCATGTCTGAAGATGCAATGAAGCGACATTTGTCCACCGCCGCTCCATCCCCAAATGCCCATCCTACTTGCATCTATAAACGAATATGTTTGTGCAATTTTAGTAGCAGCTTTGGCTTGGTCATCTGCTGAAAGCAAACCAATTTGTCTGTAGATAATTTTCCTCCAATCACGCCCCCTCGGAACCTTTGTCCCCCTTGAATCCACGCTCATCACAACATACCCTTGGTTGGCCATGTATTGATGCCACAAGTTATCGCCGGTGCTCCAATTGTCTTGCACCGTAGTTCCTGCTGGTTCGCCATAGACATGAAATATGACAGGATATTTTTTTTGAGGATCGAAGTTGATGGGTTTGATCATCCAAGCATCAAGGGTGATATCACCAATGTCAACTTTGATGAATTCCTTAGGCCTCAGCCCTAATTCGTTCATCTTGTTTTTTTGTGCTGCATTGTCTTCCAGCAACTTGATTTCCTTGTGCGTATTCAGGTTGATCAAGGAAATTCTTCTTGGTGTTGATGCATTTTCAAAAGAATGAATTGCATACTTGGTATCTGCAGAAATCTGGTATGAATGATGTCCTGTAAGATTCATTGGCGAAACCCTTTCTGCCTCACCGGTTCCGTCGATCCTGCTTCTATACAAGTACCTGTGGATGGCGCTTTCAGGCGATGCAATATAATATACATAGCCACTGATTGGATCAATGCAATTGATGTTTACCACATCAAAATTTCCTTTGGTGATCAAGCTCATTTCCTTTCCATTTCTTGACACTTTATAGAGATGCAGCCATCCATCTTTTTCGCTTGTCCAAGTAAAAGCTTGTGCATTGTCAAGCCATTGGATGTTGTCGTGTATATCAAGAAAAGCACTGTCTGTATCAGTAAGGATGCTGTAAAAAGACATGTTTTTTGCATTGGCAATCCACACCCTATTTGTGTTTTGAAGCCTGTTTAACTGTTGAATCATCAGCTCATTGGAACCAGGAATATAATCCATCCTTGCGAGGTAATTATTCCTAGGATCACCTGGTATGTTGAACCATTTTGTTGTTCCACCCGTTGCTGGAATCACCCCTATTTTAACAGCTGAATTCGCTGTTCCAACCTTGGGGTAGGGCAGTGGTATTGGTTTTGAATAGATTGAGTCAACGTTGTTGATCATGTAGAATGTACCAACACCTTTTGTGTTTGACTGCCAATAAGCGATGTTCTTACCGTCTGGACTCCACCTGAAACCATCTCTGCAATCAAGTTCTTCTTCATATACCCAATCAAAAGTTCCGTTGATGATATCACCACCGCCATCTTTTGTAATTTGGGTGATGATTCCTGAAGCGATATCTTCAGTATAAATATTGAGCTTGCTAACGTAGGCAACTTTTTTTGCGTCTGGAGAGAATTTCGCAAACATCAAAGTAGCTTCTTCTAATCCTTTGCCAACATGGGTTAGCTTGTTGTTGGACAAGTTCAATATCCAATAATCGCCGCGTGAATTCTGACGCCATACTTTTCTTGTGTTGGTAAAAATCAGCACTTTGCTGTTGTCATCAGACCAGGTGTAATCAGCAACAGAAAGTGATTTACTAGCGCCTTTAGGTGTGAGTTGCGAAGCACTGATCAATACTTTTTTTGTACCAGTTTCAACATCATACAACATAATATCCATGCCCTTCTGAGCAGCATTGTATTCAAGTGTTGAATATCCTTTGTTGTTTTTCATCCACCGCAATTGTCCAACACCCCGACCGCCATAAACGTTGTTTTTGTAGATGTCTTCCAGGGTGAGTTGTTTTTGGGCAAAGGTTGGAAGTTGAAATAAAAGGGAGATGGCAAAGAGTAGGGTTATGAACTTAGTTTTATTCATGATGATGATTTTTTTCTGATGATATTATTTTAATTTTTCCTCAACACATCCATTTCAAATATAGACCAATTGTACTTTTCATCAGTTTCATTTTGAATGATTTTTATGAAACGTGCTTTCTGCCTAGGAAAAACAATATGTGTAATCCCCAACGGTCCTGTTCCTTCTGCGATTGTATTGCTCCAGTTTTTTCCATCATTCGAAACAAGCACTGAATATTTCTTTGGCGAATCCCACAAGGCCCATGTATTGTCCAATACAATCTTGTCAAAAGTTTGCATTTTTTTCATGTCAACCATAAACCATTGACCACCATATTGTTTTTTTGTCATGTCTCTCCAACCTGTCCAATGATCTCCATCTATTGCATTTTCTGCAGGCACTTCAATGGGAATTTTATCTCCGCTGAATAGATACAAACTGTCTTTAACAGATGCTGTTGCAGTCCAATTTTTCTTTTCCAGTTTTGTGTATTTTTCTGTTGATACATTTTTTATTTTTGGTGAACTGATTGGTAAAATGCCTTCTCCTACAAAATTCCAAGTTCCTGCTTCGGCCCAGAACATCATGTAGTCTTCAGTTTCAGCTTCCCAGCTGATTCCTTTTACACCTCCAATGTATTTTTTATTCAAAATTAGTGTGCCATTGACTTTGATTGCATTCAATATTGAAAATGATTTTTTGGGGATGCCTATCAATGCTTTTGTACCTATTGGTGCATTGACTTTTATTGAATATTGTGTTGCTGTTTTGTTGATTGATACATTGATGTTTCCTTTAATGGATGGCACCACAACATTTATCTTTTTAAGAAACGCTTCTTTTGGCAACACATGGAAACTATTCCATCCTGGTTCTATGGGTGAAATTCCTGCGATGGTTTGTGAGAGGTTGATCACTGGTGGATTCCATCCGTGGTTCAGCGAAGAAGCATCATCAAATGCATCAATCCATGACGCCCACCACCTGTCGTAATGTTCCCAAAGCGTTGTGAAACTCGCTGGTATCATGGTTCTGTACCTGTTTGACATCCTCAGCAATGCATATTCTTCTTTTCCTATCAAACACAATGCTTCAAATACCCATCTATCGAAAAAGGAACTTGAAAATGTTTTTTTGGTGAGCACATTTTGATAAATTGACTCCCAAGTTGACTTATCTGCCAAGCCTGCATTGATGGCCATTGCATTGGCTCTGTCGTCTGGTTCTTTAACTTGATCCGACATATAAAAACTGCCTTTCCAAAATCGTTTGTGGAACATGTTTTTGATGCTGTCCAACTTCGCATTGATTTGCATTGTATCTGATGCGTGTCCACTGATTAACGCAATTTTTTTTAGTGTTCCTAAATCAATATACATAAAACATGTTTCTATTACCGCAATGTCTTTGTTGTCTTTCCCCCAATCATACCACTGTTTTTTATTCCCTGGTTTGTATGTTTTGAAGAGGAATGATTTGGTGGAATCATAGACAGACTTGATGGATTCTATGTCTCCCGTTTGAAGGTAATAGTACCAAAGTCCATACTCACCAAGAAATTCCATTTGCTGACCTGGATAAAATTTTGCATCAAGAGGTCGCAATACCAACTCTTTTGCAAGTCGATGTGATTTTGAATCGAAGGCATAAAAACATTGATTCATTTCTGGTGTTCCATCGCCCCAGAAACCAACACGTTCGCGGTCTGGACAATCATAAAACCAATCACGCATGCAGAGATATGCAGTGCGTGCACCTTTCTTCCACAAGATATTATAGTCATCGTCGTCACATTCAAATGAGCCTGCAAATTCAGTGTCAAAGCCTGTTTCACGGTATTGTACTGATTTTACTTTCACCCCTGCGGGGATGGTATACATTGCACCTTCACCACTTACCCAGTTTTTTGCTTCATAGGTTTGATTGCCTCCTTTTGTGACAAATGATTCCGTTGGTGTAAGGTATAATACAAGCGGATTGCTTGAATTCAGTTTGATGCTATCACCTGCGTTTCCTTCTAATTCAATCCATGGTTGAAAGTGACAATTGTAGGGCATTTGGCAGACTAGCTTCCATGATTTATTTTCTGAATGCGGAAGATCCTTTGATGTATAGATGTATTTTTTTAGTCCATAATCTTTGATGGTTGAATTTTTTTTCAGCTTGCTTTCAAGACTTTCTTGTTGACCATAACAGAATTGAATTGCTGAAAACAGCATGACGCTTAATAATATTTTCATCTATCAAATTTTATTCTATGGTATAAGATGCTCCCTTCACAGTAATGAATTCCGCGATATTGTTTGGAAGCAATTTGTATTTTATCAACTTGCCTCCTGACTTTATTTTCATACCAGGTTTGTTTTCAATTCTACAAATTTCACCTGCTTTTGAAAGTATGTTGAAGGATGATATCCTTTTATTTTCCCACTTATAGTTGAGTTCAAACCCGCCCCTGGCGCATACTCCATTGATGTTTCCATTGGCCCATTCTTCAGGTATGGCAGGCAATAGTTTGATGTATCCGTCGTGTGATTGCATCAGCATTTCTGTAATTGCAGCAGTTGTTCCAAAGGTTCCATCTACTTGAGGGGCTTTGCCACACAAGGCGAAAAGTGATTTACAACTTTGGTCTTTCAAATATCCTTTGTAAATTTTATTGGCACGTTCGCCGTCATTTAACCGTGCCCACAATGCCATCTTCCAAGCCCTTGAAAAGCCCGTTGCTCCATCACCTCTTTCGTTCAATACTTTTTTATACGATTCAATCAATTCAGGAGTTCTTTTTTCATACAAAATTTTACCAGGATATAATCCATACATGTGCGAAAAATGACGGTGATTTTTTTCTAATGATTTCCAATCTTCAGTCCACTCTTGCAAAGACCCGTCAGATCCAATTTGCGGCGGCACCAGTTTCTCCCTTGCTGCTTTCACTTCATCAACAAATTCTCTGTTCACTAGTCCCTGGCTGTTTTCCCAGGCTGTTCCTTGTCCCCTGTCCCTCGTCCCTCGTCCCTGGCTGTATTGTTGTATTCCTTGTCCCCCGTCCCTCGTCCCTTGTCCCTGGCCTAAAATCTTTGATGCCTCAGAATAATACCCAAATAAATCATACAGTATCTGCATGTCGATTGACGAACCCGCACAGATGGTTGTTCCTTCTCGAAATCCTGCGGTTACTTCATCGAAATACGGTTTGTTTCCACCGCCATCAGGAAAGTTTTCTGGCGAAGTGGAAGGGTTCGTAACAAGCCACTTGCCATTGGGATGCGGTACCAAGAAATCCATGAAAAACCGAACGGATCCTTCAATAACTGGATAAATTTCTTGAAGATATTTTTTGTCCATCGTGTATTGATAATGCTCCCAAAGCTGCGTGCAAAGCCAAGCGCCCCCTACCGTAAAGGTTCCCCAAGTTGGACCATCCATAGGCGCTGCAACCCGCCATATATCTGTGTTTTGATGAAGCACCCAGCCTCGTGCACCATAGCTTTCACGGGCAACTTGTGAGCCTTGGTCTTGTAGTTCTTTAACCATCGTTATTAGTGGCTCGGCGCACTCAGAAAGGTTGCTGCTTTCTACCGGCCAGTAGTTCATTTGCGTGTTGATATTGGTGGTGTATTTTGAATCCCATGAAGGATTCATGTCGTCGTTCCAGATACCTTGAAGGTTGGCCGGTTGAGTGCCTGGTCTAGACGACGATATCATGAGGTACCTGCCAAAATTATAACTCAATGCAGCCATGGAAGGATCTGCTTCTGTTTGAATTTTCAACAACCTTTCATTGGTGGGTAGAAATGAATTTTTATTTGTTTGAAGATGCAATGATGACCTGTCGTAATAGCTTTTGTAGTCCTTTGTTGCAGCTGATAAAACTGCATCATATTTTTTTTCTTTGATGATGTTGAGTTGGTCATCCACTTTTTTATGTTGGTTTCCGCTAACATCTTTGTAGTTGACGAAATTGGTTGCCGCAGCAAAATAAAGTGTTACCGAATTTGCATGGTCAATGATCAAATCAACACCATCGGTTCTCACAGAACCCCCATCAGCAAAGGCTTTTACGCGTGCTTCATATTTTAATTTTCCTTCAACACCCATGTAATCTGCTGATTTTCCTGTTAGTATCAATCCATCATTTCCATAAGGGTCCATCCTGAAATAATCAGTGGCATAGTTAGAATGTGTTTGATTTCTTACACCACGCAAATTGGCTTTGAATGAAATGCTTCCGGGTTTATTTGAAGTGATGCGTACCACAATTACTTGATCAGGTGCTGAAGCAAAAACATCACGTTGGAGTGTAACACTATTTGCAATGTATGAAACGCTTGTAATACCTGTATTCAAATCAAGCCAGCGTTTATATTCCGTGATTGAATCTTGGTCGTTGAAAAACAGGTGGAGGTTAGCTAGCCCTTGGTATTTTTGTTGTTCAACGGGATAACCCATGAGGTTTCTTCCAAAGAGGTTATGGGCTTCTAGGTATTTACCTTCAAATACTTTTTTTTGGATATCGGGCAATACCTTGAAGCCATCTTTTACAACAGTAGAGTATGGACCACCAGACCAATAAGTTTCTTCGTTGAGTTGAATTCTTTCTTCTTTGTATTTCCCAAAAACCATCGCACCCAATCTGCCATTTCCAACCGGAATGGCCTCCTCCCATTTTTGTGCAGGTACGCTATACCACAAGGTAGCAGCAGGATCAAAGGAATTGTTGTTTGGTTGATTGATGGGGTTTTGGGCGAATATTAATTGAGGTAAGAAAAGTAAAACATGAATAATGGATATATTTTTCATTTGTGCTTTTGATTTTTTCTTGAACAAAATAGCGTTTTGAATTAGTTGTAAATTAAGAAATATATGGGGGTTTTGGATTGCTTGGGTTTTATTTCCCCTTACCTTCTCTCGAAGAGGAAGGTGAGGTTTTCTTTTGTCATCCTGAATGGTTTATAGGGGGACCCTAAAAAAAGGTTATGACGTTATTGTGAGTAGAAAAAATGTGCTGGTGAAGCAACAAGCACAAGACTCCCCTCCTGGACAGGAGGGGTGCCGAGACAGATGAGCGAAGCGAATTTGGCTCGGCGGGGTGGTGGAATAAAATTAAGGAAATCCACCACCCCGGCCTCTGTCTCGTCACCTTCGGCGCCTCGCCAGAGTCCACCCCTCCTGTCCAGGAGGGGTGTCTTTGCTGGAGAAAGCCTGTATTTTAACATGCTGATTTTCAATGAATTACAAAGACGTCATTATAAGCGAAGCGAGGGAACTCCCTGTCATTCCGAGCAACGCGAGGAAACTTCTGTCATCCTGAATGGTTTATAGGGGGACCCTAAAAAAAGGTTATAACGTTTTTGTGAGTAGAAAAAAATGTGCTGTTGAAGCAATACGCACAAGACGGGGTGGTGGATGTTCCCAGGTGTGAATGTTTCCTCAAGTTAATTCCACCACCCCACCTCGTCCGATTCGCTTCGCTCATCGGGCTCGGCACCCCTCCTTGCAGGAGGGGAAATTTTGGAAAGTTATTTCCTGTTTACCTGAAACGGATGCTAAAAATGTAAAATCAATGACAGGATTAATTATTTAAACTCTAAACTTATTTTAGGGCGATTCATAAACCGGTCGATCCATCAAAATTTCCCCTCCTGCAAGGAGGGGTGCCGAGCCCGATGAGCGAAGCGAATCGGACGAGGTGGGGTGGTGGAATTATGAAAAAAACCATCACCATACCAATTGTGAGACTGGCTAGTAATCAAGCCCATTCAAACCCTCCCACCTATCAAAATATTCTGTATTTTTAAATCACCTTAAACTAATCCTTTATGATTCCATCTATCAAGAAACCGCTTTTTGCCTTAATACTCATCATCTGCAGCTTTTCATCATTTGCACAACAAGTTGATTCACGCTTCTTGGGTGGTCTCTCTTGGAGAATGATTGGTCCACACCGTGCTGGTCGAACCGTTGGCGTTACCGGTGTTCCGAGTCAACCAAGTGTTTTTTATATTGGCGTCAACAACGGTGGTGTTTGGAAAACCAACGATTTCGGTCATACTTGGAAGCCGATTTTTGACAGTGAAAACACTGGGTCTGTAGGTGATGTGCTGGTTGCTCCTTCAAACCCCAATGTGGTTTATGTGGGCAGCGGTGAAGGCATTCAGCGCCCCGATCTTTCTGTTGGAAATGGATTGTATAAATCAAGTGATGCTGGTAAAACCTGGACCAACATGGGATTGAAAGATGCCCAACAAATTGGTGGCATTACTGTTGACCCTACCAATGAAAACAGAATATTTGTAGCCGCACTCGGACACCCTTATGGTCCAAATAAAGAACGTGGTGTTTATAGAAGTTTGGATGGTGGAAAAACCCTCGAACAAGTGCTTTTTATTAATGAAAATACAGGTGCCATTCAGGTTACCATCGACCAAAATAATCCTAAAATTGTTTACGCTGATATCTGGGCCGCACGCCAAGGTCCATGGGAAAATGGCGCTTGGAATGGTACAGAAAGTGGATTGTTTAAATCTGAAGATGGCGGAACTACATGGAGGAGATTAACCAAGGGATTGCCCACCACTACTGAAGATGGTTTGGGAAGAATTGGATTTACCATAGCTCCAAGCAACTCAAACAGGATGTATGCGACTGTAGATGCTGAAAAAAATGGTGGTATATATAGAAGCGATGATGCCGGAGAAAGTTGGTATTTGCTGACCACTGATGGTCGTTTTTGGGGCAGAGGCAGCGATTTTGCTGAGGTGAAAGTGGATCCTAAAAATCCTGATATCGTTTATTCAGCGAATGTGGTAATGTGGAAATCGACCGATGGTGGTAAAAACTGGACGGGCATCAAAGGTGCCCCCGGAGGGGATGATTACCACAGGATTTGGATCAATCCAAATGATCCAAAGATCATGGCATTGGGAATAGATCAAGGTGGCATTGTTACTGTGAATGGCGGCGAAACCTGGTCTTCTTGGTATAACCAACCTACCGCACAATTTTATCATGTAAGCACTGATAATTCTTTTCCTTACAATGTATTAGGTGGACAGCAAGAAAGTGGTTCTGTAGGCATTGCTTCTCGCTCTAATGATGGTAATATCACCTTCAGAGAATGGCATCCTGTTGGGGTTGAAGAGTACGGTTATGTGGCTGCTGATCCTCTTGATCCAAACATCATTTATGGAGGAAAAATTACGAAATTTGATAAACGAACTGGACAAGTTCAAAACATATCACCAGAGCCTGTTAGAAGCGGAAAGGTGCGTTTTATCAGAACCGCTCCTGTTATGTTTTCGCCGGTAGATCCAAAGACATTGTATTTCGCTGGAAACGTTGTTTTCAAAACAACAACAGGTGGACAATCTTGGGAGACCATTAGTCCAGACCTAACCCGCGAAACCTATGATATCCCTGCTAGCGTTGGTGTTTTTTCTAATGATAAGATGAAAACCATGCCACGAAGAGGGGTCGTTTATTCATTGGCGCCATCCTATCAAAATGTAAATACGTTGTGGGCTGGAACTGATGATGGCTTGATCCACATCACCAACGATGGTGGAAAATCTTGGAAAAATATCACTCCAAAAGCTATCACTTCTTGGAGTAAAATTTCTCAGATTGATGCAAGTCATTTCGACAACCAAACTGCTTATGTGGCTGTAAACCGCATCCGTTGCGATGATCAGGCTCCTTATATTTATAAAACCAATGATGGCGGAGCTACATGGAAAAAAATTGTGGTTGGACTTCCAAATGAACCCATCAATACTGTTCGCGAAGATGCTGTGAAAAAAGGATTATTGTTTGCGGGTTCTGAAAATGCGGTATATGTTTCATTTGATGCAGGAGAACATTGGCAAACGCTTAGGTTGAACATGCCAGCAACTTCGATCCGCGACCTAGTAATTAAGGATGATGACATTGTGGTAGGAACCCATGGAAGAAGTTTCTGGATCCTAGATAACATCACGCCATTGCGTCAAGTACAAGCTGCAACTGCAGTCCAAGATGTGGTGATGTTTAAACCCCAAACGGCGATGAGGATTCGTTGGAACATGAATACAGACACGCCATTGCCACCAGAGGAACCAGCCGGACAAAACCCGCCAGATGGCGCAGCCATTGATATTTCATTGAAGGCTGACGCAAAGACACCGGTAACCATTGAGATTCTTGATCAAAATAACAAATTAATCAGAACGATTTCAAGTACAGATACTTTGTATGCAATACCTCCAGTAAACATTCCATTGTATTGGATTCGTCCACAACAGTTGTTGTCTGTAAAAGCAGGCTCACAGCGGATCTTCTGGGACATGCGTTACACGCCTTTGAATGAGCCAGTGAGTTTTCCAATGACAGCAGTAAAGAACAATACTGCACCAGAGCCAACAGCACCATGGGTGATGCCAGGTATGTATAAGGTGAGGTTGAAAGTAAATGGACAAACAAAAGAGCAGCCATTGAAAGTTGTTATGGACCCTAGGGTTAAAACATCGTTGAAAGATTTACAAAGACAACATGATTTGTCCATGATCTGTTATGAAGGAAAGAAGAAAACAAAAGATTCAAATCCAGATTTGTATAGAAAATTTGATGCATTGTTTGGGATTTTAAGCCAGACTGATATGGCACCAACAACACAGATAGAAACTGCTGTGATGGCGGCTCAGAAGGAGCTTAAAGGTAAGTAAAACCTTCTTCCCATCCCCGTCTCGCGCAGCGGACGGGGATGCTTTATTAACAAAAGAATGCCTCACCTTCCTCTTCGAGATAAGGTGAGGGGAAATTGCTAATTCCCCAATGTCGAAAATCAATAGTTTCTTCCCATCCCCCATTTATTAATATAAGAATACATTTAAGTTAACATTGATTTCACATGAAAATTTCAAATTGTGATGTTAAATGTTATTGTGATTTAGCCGCCTTTTCAGGTGGCTTTTGATTTCAGATTCTTTTAAACAGATTAATTTGGATTTTAATGAGCACAGCCATATTATATGCAGAGAGTGAATTCACTCCATGGAAGGAGAATATTGATTTGGAAACTGTTGAAACAATTTTTTCAGTTTTACCCAATACAAGCAACATTGAAATCATCCACATGAAAAATCCGGATGATGCTTTTGGCAAGTTATTGGCTACATACGATTCTGTAATTAACATGTGTTATGGCTATTTGAAATATTCACAAGCTAATGTTGCAATTTGGCTTGATGAATTTCATGTGAGGCATCTCAGTTCGTCTGGCTTTGCTCAGAAAAGGGTGGAAGATAAAATGTGGGTTGAGAAATGTTGCCTCTTACATGATATTCCTGTTCCCAAATCCGTTTATTCTGTAAATGATCTCGATGAATCCTTGCATATAATTAAACCAAGATTCGGCAGTTGTCATCGCGATATGGTCATAATAGAAGGTCAAGAACTTAAAGAGACTGTTTCGAAACTGAATACAGAATTGTTTATTTGTCAGCCTTATTTGTTTGGCAGGGAATTTTCAGTAGCAGTAATTCCTTCTGATAATGGTTTAGAACATATTGCTTTGCCTCCTGTTGAAATTGTTCCAGTTCCAAAACGAGATTTGTTTGTGGCTGGCAATTCTTTTGGAATTACACAGAGGGAATTTTCTTTTGATTTAAATCATAGGCTTGTTAGGAAAATGATGGACTTGGCTGTAAGGCTCCATGAGTTGGCAGGACTACGATATATGTCACGTTTAGATTTTAGGATATCAAATGATGAAGTCTACGTATTGGATTTGAATGCAATGCCTAACCTGCACCCAACCAAAAGTTTGTTGCCTTTAATTTTAGCGCATAACAACATTAGCTTAAAAGAATTATTCAGACGCAAGTTGAAAATGAAATCAATCAAAGAAGGGTTCTCTCGATTTGCTGTTTTGGGTAAATAATTTTAGCTAGGATGAAATAAATTTCAATCTATGCGAAGTGTATAATTTATTTTTTTATCATGTTATTATTTAATGCAGAATTTTTTGATTCCCCCCAACACCTCATCCAAATTCCTCACCATATCATCCGCATTCTTTTTTGAGAAAACAATGGGTGGTTTTATTTTCAACACATTGTAAAGTGGACCATCAGTGCTGAGTAAAAATCCCCTTTCTTTCATTAATTCCACAACCTCGTCTATCTCCGGAACTGCTGGCTCCTTGGTATTTCTGTTGCGTACCAACTCTGCGCCAATAAACAATCCATGTCCACGCACATCTCCAATAATGGCATGTTTTTTCATCAGTTCTTTCAACCCTTCCATCAAGTAATTTCCTACTTCCAACGCATTTCGTTGAAGTTCCTCCTGTTCAATAACTTCCAACACAGCAATACCTGTTGCCATTGAAACAGGATTCCCCCCAAAGGTGTTGAAGAACTCCATTCCATTGTTAAATGCCGCGGCAATTTCTTTTGTAACCACCACCGCTGCCAGCGGATGTCCATTTCCTATGGGCTTTCCCATCACCACAATGTCTGGAATAACATCCTGAAGCTCATAGCCCCAGAATTTTTCGCCTACGCGACCAAAACCTACCTGCACCTCATCGGCAATGCAAAGTCCGCCTACAGCCCTTATATGCTTGTAAACCTCTTTTAAATATCCTGGAGGTAAAGGGATCTGTCCACCCACTCCCAGCAACGTTTCACAAATGAATGACGACGGTGCCTTGTTTTCTTTTTTGAGATCTTGTATGATGCGTTCTACATCGGCTGCATATTTCTCGCCTGCTTGTGGATCATCATATTGATACGGACCTCGATACAAATCGGGATTCAGTGCTTTGTGTATCCAAGGCATTTTCCCAAAACCACCCTTGCCGTCGAATTTATATGGACTCATCTCCATGGATGCTGTGGATGTGCCATGGTATGCATGATCGAGCACAATCACATCTTTTTGTTTAGTGAAATGTCGGCTCATCCTTATCGCCAAATCATTTGCCTCACTTCCACTGTTGGTGAAATAACAAACCGACAAAGATGGATCCAATGTTTTTTTCAACATCTTGGCAAAATCAATCATGTTGTCGTTTAAATATCTTGTATTGGTATTTAACGTTGCAATTTGTCGCTGCATTTTTTTAACTACAGTGGGGTGACAATGTCCAACATGACTTGGGTTATTTACACAGTCCACATAAGTTTTACCTTTATCATCATACAAATATTGCAAGGCCCCTTTTACAATTTTTAATTTCTTTTTGTAGCTGATGCTGAGGTTGTATCCAACGTGTTCTTTTCTTTCTTGCAGGATGTTTTGATAGTTGTCTTCGTTGATAATTGGTGGTAATCCTGTTGCTATTCTTAGCGCATGTTGAAATTTTATGGGGTTGATTTCAATGAGTTGAAACAACAGTTTCCATGCTGGCATTTCAGTAATGAAATGATGTTCGTTGTTACTTGATAGAGATGCATTGTAAGCTGATTCCGTTACACTGATGCATAATCTGGCAGCTACAAGGTAATACACTAAGTGCACTTCTTTTTCCTTGAGTGGCGTTTCTTTTGAATAGCCAGTTGCAATCAATTCTGCTGCGCGCATTGGATCATCATTGTTCAGCATAGCATACGTGCAGGCGATTGCTACATTGTTTATTCTTGCCGTATAGACCATGTCGCCAAAATCAATCAACCCACTTACATGATTATCATTAAGCAACAGGTTATAATCGTTTGCATCATTGTGAACATAAGCATGTGGCAACGATGTGATTTCAGGAAGCACTTCTTCTTCAAATTGCATCAAAAAATAACCTGCTATTCTTCTTCGTTCATGATTTTTGATGTGCTTTAATTTCTTAGATGCATCTGCGGCTGTGCTGATGTCCCATGTATACTTTCTGTGCATGGCAGGATGTGAAAAATTTTCCAACGCTTTGTCCATCTGACCAAGGAACGATCCCAGTTCATGATACAGGTTATCTTTTTTTGATGACTGATCTACCCAAAATGTACCTTCTAGGTATGTCAAGATGCGCAAATAATAATTTGTATTATCGATGATGATTTTTGTGATTTCAGTTCCTTCTCCGTTCAATACAAAATGCTGAAACTTGCCATTCAATTTACTTTCTGCGAGGTGATTGATTATTTTTACCTGCGCATCTAAGAAATAATAATTATGTGCATCTGTGGCAATTTTTAGCACAAACTTTTTCCCTTCATTGCTTTCTAATAAAAAATTTTGCTCATCATATCCATTCAAAGTTGATGCAACTGAATTTATGCGATAGTATTCTTGTGCTAGTTTTTCTGCTTCTGCAGTAGAGAAGGTTTTCATCAACAACTTATTTTTTATAAACCGGTTTAATTGTAAAGGTGTATCGATAGCCTTGATAAGGTAGGGTATATTCTTGATGCGTTTTTGCTCCCCAACTGTTATCTCCGCCAACACCCATTTGCTTGTAGTCTATATTCCACCAAATCATGTCTTCATTTTGAATCGAGCCACCATGGTTGTTTTCTATTGCATTTCTATCGAATTCAAGTTTATCCATCCCAAAATGAAGTACACCTGAACTTAACAGTGATTCTGAAAATACCATCAATCCAACTCCATTTTTATTGGTTTGTGAAATCCATCGAACATCAGTTCTGTAGCCACTTTCCTGAGCCCTTGCATAAGGGTGGAACAATGAGTCTGATGGCATGGAATATACCGCCACTTCTGATGCATAGTTTCTGTCCCAATAATTGTCAAATGGTCCTCGTCCATACCAAGTTGTTTTGTCGAATGCTCCTTGTAAAATCATTCTCATGCCAAACCGTGGAAGTTCAGGCATCGATTTTTTCCCTGCTATCATTTCTGCATCTATATTAATCAACCCCTCACCATCTATTTTGTAAATTGTGATGTAATGTGCATCGACTGGCGTAAAGAAGTGGACTGTTTTAATTTCTATTATACCGTTATTATCATTTGAAGTAATCGAATCTAATGTTGATTTTTCAACTGCATCCCGCCAAACTCCTGCCCTCATCTGTAAGCTATTTCCAATGTCATTGTCTGTAGGTCCTCTCCAGAAATGTGGCTGTAGATTTTCTTTGATGGTTTCAATTCCGCGTATCTTGTATGACTGCATCCAACCTGATTTTTTGTTTATTTCAACGGAAAATAATTCATTGTAAACCAAGATGCTTTCATCCGTTTCCTTTTTTTTCAGGTTGATTATTTTTGAATCTTTTTTTACTTGCTGCTTTATAATTGTAGGGATTTTGAATTGATCGAAAGCTACTGTAAATCCTGCATTGATCGAATTTGAACCCGAAATTTGATTTGCTTGAAAATGTAAAAAATATTCCTCTCCGGGAATTTCAATGAATTTGGGAATGGGTAGATGTATGTATTTGGATTCATGTGGTTTGATATTTACTTTTGGCAGAATTCCATTAACAATATTTTTTCCATTCGATTCGATTGTCCACTTTATTTCATAATTCCCTAGGTCAATAAAATCATATCGATTCGTGATGTTGATTTTTTTGTTGATAAAATCCAATGAATCAAAATAGATATTCTGATAAACTTTTTTTACTTCAAATGCTTGTGGATGTGGAGAACGATCTGCAGCAAACATGCCATCAGCACAAAAGCTTGTATCACTTGTTGCGCCTACATTCCCCATGTCTCTTCCATAAGCCCAAATCCACCTTCCATTTTTATCTTTCTTCTTAAAAGCTTGGTCTGAGAAGTCCCAAATAAACCCGCCTTGCAATTGTTCATGCTGATACATCAAATCCCAATCATCTTTTAAATTCCCTCCGCTATTCCCCATCATGTGAGCATATTCGCATTGGATATACGGACGATCATGTTTTGTTTTTACATATTCCTGCATGATTGTTGTTGACTTATACATTGGCGCAATAACATCAGTGTATGGGCTGTCTCTTGCCTCTTCGTACTGTACAAACCGTGAGCTATCCCTCGATTTTAAATAACCATGAGTTGCTATAAAATTATTTCCCCAACGGCTTTCATTGCCCAACGACCAACCGATGATGCAGGTAAAATTTTTATCCCTCTCAAACATTCTTTTGGTTCGGTTCATATAGGCTGCCATCCATTCGTCTTTATCAGACAATGTTTTTATTGGATGAAAATCCATGCCATCACATTCGATGTTCGCTTCATCAATCACATACAATCCGTATTCATTGCAAAGCTCATACCATTCTTCACGATTTGGATAATGTGAAGTGCGCACCGCATTGATGTTGTACATTTTCATCAACTTAATGTCATCAATCATGCTTTGGTGTGTTATCACTTTTGCTGCATACATGTCGTGCTCATGCCTATTCACTCCTTTGAGCTTAATCGCCATGCCATTGATCAACATCAATCCTTTTTTTATTTCAACTCTTCTGAATCCAACCTTGTTTGATATGACTTCTACGGTGTTTCCTGATTGATCTTTTTGTATGATGAGTAGGGTATACAAATTTGGCGTTTCTGCATTCCATTTTTTGATGGAAGCTAGCTTAGCTTTGAATGAAATTGGTTTTTCATCAACAATTTTTTTACTCAGCGTTAGAATATTTTTCCCTTTATTGTTTTCGTCAATTAAATTGATTTCAATCGAGCCTATTTTTTTATCAGTTTTCTTCATTTCCACGTCAACTTCGAGAGTACCATTCTCGAAATTATCATCTAATCCTGCATGTATGTAAAAATCGCTGATTCCATTTTTAGGCCTCGCAATCAGCATCACACTTCTCTCTATGCCACTCAGTTTCCACATGTCTTGCCCCTCTAAATAAGTGCCATCGCTGAACCTGAAAACCTGCACCGATAGACTGTTTATACCTTTTTGAATATAATGTGTAATGTCGAATTCTGCAGGTGTTTTACTGTCCTTGCTGAGTCCAACATATTGCCCGTTAATCCATAAATAAAAAAACGAATTAACAGCACCAAAGCGGAGTATGATGTTTTTGCCATCCCAACTTTCTGGTATTGTAAATTCCCGTTTGTAAGATCCAACGGGGTTATAGTCTTCTGGAACATAAGGTGGATTTGGCTTTATGGGATATTCAACATCTGTGAAGATAAATTTATCGTACCCCTCTGTTTGCCAATTGGCCGGAACCTTGATTTCTTTCCAATTGCTTACGTTGTAATTATTATGTTGAAAATCCATTGGGCGTTGAGATGGGTTATCCACCAACTTGAATTTCCAAAGGCCATCAAGTGATTTTGTAAACGGAGAAGCATTTTTTTGGAGGGCATCTACTTTGTTGAGGTAAGGAATAAACCAGGCATGAGGTTCTAGGGTATTTTCAGCAACCAAACTGGGATTTTCCCAGTCGTTTTTTTTGCTTTGGGAAACGCCAATCATGCTTAATAACAATAAGCCACCTATGAGTAGAGATTGAAAAGAATGTTTCATCCTAAAATTTCAGGAATAAAGATATTTGATAACTTGATATGGTGATTAAATAAAAAATCAACCCTTATATTTAGATTTCAGTCTAACAGAAGTACATTTGTTACTTAAATTATCAATTATGCAACCCAACTGGATAGGCGTTTATCCCGCAATCACAACTAAGTTTAAAGACAATGGAGATTTAGATATAGAGATGAATGTGAAGGGACTGCACGCGCAGGTGGATGCAGGTGTAAACGGGATTATCCTCAGTGGTTCTTTGGGTGAAGCCAGTACAATCACTGAAAGTGAGAAAGAGATCTTGCTGAAAGAGGCTCTTGCGGCAGTTGGTAGTAAGATTCCTGTGATACTCAATATTGCGGAAGGTTCTACTGCTGAAGCGGTGCATCAAGCCAAACTTGCAGAAAAATGGGGTGCCAATGGATTGATGTTGTTGCCTCCAATGAGGTACAAGAGTGATGACCGCGAAACCGTTCTTCATTTTATGGAAGTGGCCCAAAACACGGGACTGCCAATCATGATTTACAACAACCCAGTTGATTATAAAATTGATACGACACCGGATATGTTTGAGGTGTTGCTCAAACAAAAGAATATAGTAGCAGTAAAGGAGTCTACAAGAGATATTACCAATGTAACGAGGTTGATCAACCGTTTTGGGACTGATTTGAAAATCCTTTGTGGTGTAGATACCTTGGCAATGGAAGAATTGTTGATGGGAGCAGACGGATGGGTAGCAGGACTGGTATGTGCGTTTCCCGCAGAAACTGTTGCAATTTATCGCCTTGTGAAAGCAGGACGAATTGCTGAAGCCACCGCTATCTACCGCTGGTTTATGCCGTTGTTGGAGCTCGACATTCATCCAAAGTTGGTTCAATACATCAAATTTTGTGAAGCAAAAACAGGATTGGGTACCGAGACTGTTCGTGCACCAAGATTAACAATTATAGGGGAAGAAAGAAAGCGTGTTGAAGCTGTTATAGATGCTGCATTGGCTGTAAGGCCTACCTTGCCAGATTATTTGTCAATCGTTTTATAGTTCCTGAGCTTGTCGAAGTAATAACTAATCAACTCATTACAATGAATGTATACACAGACGCAACTGCAATTGAGATAAATGAAACAATGGATGCAGCGAAGTCTGCTGCAGCTACCATGCGCAAGCTTTTGCTTACAAAGCGGGCCGCACTTATGAATTCTATTGCAGATGCATTGGAAAACAGCGGTGATGAGTTAATACAGGTTGCCATGGCTGAAACAAACCTGCCTGAGGTTCGATTGAAAGGCGAGCGTGGAAGAACAGTATTTCAGTTGCGCAGCTATGCAAAGGCTTGTGAAGAGGGTACTTGGCTCGAAGCTTCAATTGATACTGCTATCCCAGATAAGGTTCCTGCAAAGCCAGACATCAGAAAAATGCTCGTGCCATTGGGACCAGTGGTTGTTTTTGGGTCTAGCAACTTCCCTTTTGCCTATTCAACGGCAGGTGGTGATACAGCTTCTGCCTTTGCTGCTGGTTGTCCAGTTGTCGTAAAAGCCCATCCTGCCCATCCTCAAACCAGTGAAATAGTCGCCAACATCATTCATGAAGCTGTCAAATTAAACGGTTTGCCACCAGGTGTCTTCGCCCATGTTCATGGTGCTTCTTTTGAAGTAGGAAAAGCTTTGGTGATGCATCCTCACACCAAAGCAGTAGGATTTACAGGATCTTATGTTGGTGGAAAAGCATTGCACGACATGGCCAATCAACGCAAAGAGCCGATTCCTGTTTTTGCGGAAATGGGCAGCGTGAATCCTGTTTATTTGCTGGAAGAAAAATTGTCATCAGACGCTGAACAAATCGCCACCCAATACGCAGGATCGATCACTTTGGGTGTGGGACAGTTTTGCACAAAGCCGGGATTGATTTTTGGTATTAAAGGTGAGGGTTTAGCCAGGTTCATGACGGAATTGTCAAAACAAATAGGTTCAATGCAGCCTGGCAATATGCTTCACGCAGGCATCGCAAAATCCTATCAACAAAATAAAGAAACTGCATTGGCGCAAGAAGGGATATCGATTTTAGCAACTTCTTCAAATCAAGCAGGAGAGAACCAAGGGGCACCCACAATTGCAACAGTAAAAGGGAAAGATTATTTGAGCAATTCGTTGTTGCATCAAGAAGTATTTGGTCCATACTCATTGGTGGTTGAGTGTGCAGATGAAGAAGAGATGTTGGAGATTGCGGAACAAATGGAAGGACAACTCACCACAACTGTTATGGCAACTGATAATGATGTTCTCTGGAATGAATCACTGATTGATGCAATTGCAGAAAAATGTGGTAGAATGATATTGAATGGCGTTCCTACTGGTGTTGAAGTATGTTTAAGCATGCACCATGGCGGTCCATTCCCAGCCACAACAGACAGCAGGTTTACCTCTGTAGGAGCAGATGCCATCAAACGGTTCGCTAGGCCTATGTCGTTCCAAAATTTTGCAAATCACCTTCTTCCACAGGAGTTACAAAACGAAAACCCACTAAAAATACTGAGAACTGTGAATGATAATTTGGCATATGATAGTATTTCTTAATATCAAAAAAAAGATATTAATGATAACATAAAAAAAGGGTGAAATAACTTTTCTTTTATTAAATTTGTTATAAGCGATTTAAAAGAATTATTTCAAGCATAAAGTAGAAATAGATATTATTTTGGACTTGAAATTTTATTTTTTGAAACAAGATTTCCAACCTATGTGCTAAGTTTATAAAAAACCAAATGCAAATAATACCAGATATCATCAAAGAAAGCGGTTTACAAGACATCGGTCTTTTAAGCACGCTATATTTATCTAGACCTAATGATGATTTTTTTGCAGGAATTTTTCAATCAGAAAATAAGCTCTTTATTGTTGTGAAAGTAAAAGAGGATATGTTTTTGAAATTGCCCGTCGCTGAAAGAGAAATTGAAATGATTTTTCGTGGAGAATCAAGCTTGACTTCAATATTAAAGCGATTTGAGGGTCCTACCTTTTTATCTTCTTCTGAAAAGAATATCAAAGCCCCGTCTCGAATAAAGTTGCTTATTTCAACACTCTTGTTGGAAACAGCCAATAGGATCTATTTGATTCCCAATGCTTATTACTATTGGAATGAATTTTATTACGAAAGGCAATTGCTGAAATAAGTTTTTCGATTTTGTGTTTAATGGTAATTTTCGTAGCTTCTGCTTTCTAAACGTCAGCATCTATGGCATTCACCAAAAAACCTTTCGGCAGGTATCAAATTCTAAATAGGCACCTCAAACGAAATAATGGCTTTACCATCAAGGACTTAACCGAACTCGTGAATGAGGAGTTGCGGGAACTAGAATTGATAGAAGATGGGGAAATTACAAGAAAATACCAAGTTTCAGAACGGATGATCCGAAATGACATCGCCGATATGCAAGATTATTTTCCGGTGATTATTTCAAAGAAAAACGGCAAATATTTTTACGAAAGCAAAGAAGATTCGATCGATAATATAGATATAAGGGAAAGCGATAAGAACACCATTGAATGGGCATTACAGGTATTTTCAAGGTACAAGGGTACGCCACTTTTTGAAAAATTTGATGATGTCATAACAAGAATCATGTCTAGCTCCGTGTTGAAGAAAATCAACCATACCAAGCTTCGGAATTATGTTCAAATAGGAGAAACTTCAGAAAACACTGGCATGCAGTGGATTGAAATCATTTATAATGCTATTTCCGAAAAAAAGGCATTGAAATTGTACTATAAATCTTACGGCGACAACATGAGCGTGAGAATAATTAGTCCATGTCTTCTCAAGGAATACCGCAACAAATGGTATATGCTGGCTTATGTTCATGAGAGCAGCAAATCAGAGAAAACGTTGTTGCACAAGCTAAGCAGAATTCAAAGAATTGATGAATCTGATGAGCCATATATGCAAGACAAATCATTTAATGCCAATGATTATTTTCAATATACGCTTGGAGTTTTTCACATGCATAATTCCCCTCCGATAACAGTATCAATGAAAATAAAGGGAAAGAACTTGATTAAATTAATATTGGAAGACAAGTTACATCAGAGCATGGAAGTACTTTCAAAAACCGAAGAAGAAATGTTGATTGAATTTACGGTGTATGATAGTCCAGAATTGGAAACCTTGATTTTAAGTTATGGGGAAAATGTGGAAGTATTGGCTCCTTTGGAGCTTAAAGAAAAGATCAAAGCGCGGGCGTTGAAATTAGTGGATTTGTATAAATAGGGATTGATTTTTCGCTGTGTTTATAGTGATGGCGTTGTAATACATTGAAAATCAATTACAAATGTATTGTTCAATAGCCTGGGGTTTAAACCCCAGGCTATTGAGAAGTGAGAACGGAAACAAAATTTCCATTCAACCATGGATATTGCATGAAATTAAACTCGTGGTTTACATCATCTCCTTCATCATTGTTTTTTGTGGTATTGCAATTGCTACTCACAGTATTGACAAGGCTTACCATGCGCCGTTAAAGGGCATCAACAGTTTATTATTAAGGCGAACTATTCGATTCATTCACATCACCCTGCTCTCCGTAGTACATATGATTGGAATTATATTGGCAGTTGCCTTAACTGCATCATTGATGTCTAACAAGAAAAGGAGATAAGAAATGGATTCAAAAAGGCTTTTAATCAATTGAATTATATCGTATGCAATTGTTTTCAATGATCATATATTTCCCAATGGTGCCTAAGCAATCAATCAAATGATAACGTCCATTGGTAATTTTTGCAACTGCTTTGATGTCATTTATTTTTGTATGTCCAAATACCTGAATGAACTTGGATGTTATGGTTTCGAAATTTGCTTTAATCAAACTCTCTGGCCTTATCCATATTGGAGATTGCTGAACATCATTTCCTGTAGGATCGATCCCACAAAAAGCAAATGCTAATGGATTTTCAATAAAAAGCTTGTTTAAATCCTCTACCAATGTAGTTTCATTCCAACGATTCTTGCCAAATGTTTTGTCCATAAATACCGTACTCACTCCTGCATGGGAAAACAAAAAATTTTCCATTTGATATGCCATTTGCAAATGTTTTCTGTGTGCATCAACCACGGCTTCAAGTTGTATTTTTTCTGACTTTTGATAGCCAGAAGTAAATGTATTCCCAACTTCAGGAAAGTAATGGAAGTCGTGGTTACCAATGAGCATAATTACTTCTACATTGGGGCTGCTTTTTTTATAATCTATGATCTCTAAAAAATTGGCAATTTGTTCATCAGCGGTAAATAAAACATTGTCAAAGTAATCGCCTATAAAAATTACGCGCTCAACATCAGTTACCTGAGCAAGGGCTTTCTTCCAATGCGGCCGACCATGGGTATCTCCTAAAATGATTGTTTTCATGTTATTGGTTTGATTTAAAATAAACGAAGAATGAAAAATGAAGAATGGATAATACAGAATGAAGAATGAAAAATGAAGAATGAAAAATGAAAGGCATAAATACAGCCATTAAACTACTGGCTGTTAAATTCTTCATTTTTCATTCTTCATTTTTCATTTGTATTGGCTGCTCCCTCGTCCCTAGTCCCTCGTCCCTTGCTGTATTCCCGGCTGTATCCCAAGCTTAAACCCAATCACATTCCCTCCATTCCTCAACGAAAATTCCTCCTCACAAAGCGTCAACAAAGCATCATCAGCATCCAACTCACTTTCAAGCATTTCTTTAACAATCATCTTTTTCTTGATGTTTGTAATTTGTCCTCCTGTTAGTTTGTAATCCCTGTTGATGTCTTGCAACAGATGATCTTCAACAGATGGAAATGCAGATTTTAAAATATTAAATCTCACCTCTTCTTCGGGTTGTTTGAACTCCAATTTATAAAGCAGCCTTCTGTCGAATGCACTGTCTAAATGGCTCACTAAATTGGTGGTGGCAATAAAGATTCCTTCGAAGTCCTCCAGCTCTTGTAACAAAATATTTTGAAGAGAATTGTTCATTTGATCAACACTGTTGTTGACGTTGAAACGCTTTCCCAGCAAGGCATCGGCTTCGTTGAACAACAAAATTGGGTCTTTGTCGAAATGTTTTCTGCTGTCACGATACTCCTTGAATACTTTCGATAAATTTTTTTCACTTTCGCCAACCCATTTGCTGTGAACCTTGGGGATTTCAACCATAAAAATATGTCTCTCAGTTTGCTTTGCAATGTTTTTCACCGATGAGGTTTTTCCTGTTCCTGGGTAGCCATGCATCAGCACGGTAAATCCAGCCAACATGTTGTTGTTGATTAGTTTTTTTGAAACATCTTTGTAATTCTCATGGTCCAACGCTTTCATCAAAGTGGTTATCTGCTTCGACTCTTTCTTGTTGTAAAAAAGTTTCTCGTCTTTGATGGTTTCATGGTTAATAAGCATTCCCATCCTCGGTTTAAATTCCTTTTTTGCAATCTCGTTCAATTGTCCAAACATCTTCGTCATCATTTCATCCGAAAGCTGCACCATGTTAAACATGGCAAACTGACTACCGCTGGCTTCAATGTAATCTTTGGTATAGAGGATACATTTTCCTTGTTTGATTTTTTGTTTGTAAATCATCCTTTCTGTAACACAGTCAAACACCTCTTTTGTCATTTTATCCATGTCAACCTCATCTTCACCGTTGCTGTGTTCAACACAAATGTTGAGAAAAATTAGCAGGTCTTCGCTCCTCAATTCCTTTTGAGAAAGCAGCCACCTAACTTCAGGCATTTCTTTGTTGACATCCATCAGACTGTCTACTTCTTCAAAGAGCGACATGGTATTGATCATTTCACGGATACGTTGGATGAGTAAATCGTTTACTTCCAACAAGAAATCATTGAAGTTTTTTGAGGGTTGAAAATTCAACAATTCAGGATTACCTTCAGACATTGCAATGATAGCCCTGGGATGAGCAAGTACACTTTTGAAGTTTTGTTTTGACCTCCTCATGTTGCTACCTTTCATCAGGAGTAATTTTTTCTCAACAAGCTTTTCGATTATTTCGTACACATCTGCGAGGGCACTGATGTCTTTCCCAAAATGCTTTACAATGCACTCCCTATCGGGTTCACTGTCATTTATGTGTGCATTTAGGAAATAGGCCATAACGATAGATTCATCGTCGTCAATACCAAAAAAATCAGCGATTGGTTGCATCGGTTCAGCGATGGATTCAACCAGTGATTGAGTGAATTCTTCCTCGTTGGTTGATTTTACTGCAATTTGGATTCCAGTGAGCAGTGCCTTGTAAACAGCTTTGTTGCGCATGACGAGATGGTTTGGTGTAGGCGCAAGTTACCCGGGGTTATGGAAATTTTGTTTCCGAAAAAATGATCGTCATTTGCTCAATAACCTGGGGTTTAAACCCCAGGCTATTGAAAAATACATTCCAATTTGATTTTCAATGAATTCAAAGAAGTCATTAAAAACAATGGAATACATATGCTCAAAGCCTGTCATCTTGAGCGTAGCGAAAGAACTTCCCTTCAAAGACCCTTTTTAGTATAAAAAACCTCAATATTTGTTGCTATTTTCCAACATTAATAGATATTTTATATGTTTGTGGTGGAAAAAGCCAACATATATTCATTTTTCAAATGTTGGCAAAAATCAACATTAAGCAATACTTATACGCTTAAAGATGGAAAAAGGCATCAAATATTGGCACGCTATGAGCGACCCAGCATTGTTAGCATTGTTGGGTAAGTTTATTCAACAAACAAGGTTACAACAGAACAAAACACAACAACATGTTGCCACTGCTGCAGGAATCAACCGTTCTACATTGGTTCAAATTGAAAATGGAGGTGGTGGCACAATGCTTTCATTTATAATGATAATAAGAGCATTGGGGCAGCTTGAATTGTTTCAGAATTTTGAGATAAAGGAACAGCAACTAAGTCCTTTACAACTGGCAAAATTGGAACAAAAAAAACGTCAGAGAGCTAGTGCGACAAAAGATACTCAGATTCAAAAACCCCAAAGTGATTGGTAATGATTTCAACAGCAATTTGATAATTTTTGATATATTTTTTTGCATTTGTAAAAAGGTTAATTGCATATAACTCAATTCTAATATTTCTTTCTAATTATTCTGTAAGCACTAATTATTCCCGCAAAGGAATACGCTTACGCCTATGCGTAAACCTGATAAAATCATTAATCATTTTATGAGGCTTTAAATTGCCTATAATAAAAGCTTCATAGTCATTGAATATATCCATATCCAATTCAATATGAAATAACTGCAATGCTTTTCCAGACACACTTGTAGGTGAGTACAGATATTTGCTTGGATCTTCTACCTCCCCAATAATATTTGGATCATAATACCATTTATTATCAATCCTTCTTGTAACAATTCTCCAAACATCATAACAGCCAATATATATTCTATACTGTAGGCTCCAATGAAGGTCCTGATCACCCCAAAAATGAGTATCAATATGAATAGGCCACATCCTGAGGGGATTTCGTTGGTAAATATTAGCCCAAACGCCTCCATGGCCTTTGTCTTTGCCATATAGACCTTCTTTTACTATGTTTAACCTTTTCATATAGGCATAGTAATTCTCATCTACATGAATTCCTCCAGTATGATCTAAATGATATAAATAGCGAGGCGGTTGAATTTCTTTACCTAATTCTGACCAAAGTTGGAAAGGCTTCTCGCGTTGAAACGGTATGTACTTCATGAGCATAAATTGTTTGTGAGACCTTTTACGATCTCGGGTTATTACAATTTTAATGCTCAATGAAAGTTTACATCGTTTATTATTTTAGCGTGAGTTTATTAAAAAACTTTATCGATTGATGTAATTATAAAACAGGAATTTTGATAAAACAAATTTATTTTTATTAATTAAAAATAAATTAAATCTTAAGTTGAATCAATGACTATTGAATTGTCAGCGAAATTTTCCGACCAAGACCATATTCGATAAGCTTATAAAGGGTTTAGAGATGGATATCGCTGTGTCCATTTTCTATTCTTGAGATGAAACTCTTTTTAGTTCCGGTCTTTTCTGCTAATTGTTCTTGTGTCATTGAAGCTAGTCGCCTTTCTGCTTTGATCACTTCTCCAATAGCAAATGCCTTTGCTTTTATATCAAATTCTGTTCTCTTAGCAGTTCCAACTTGACCATAACGATTGTTAAGGTGCTCATCAAAGGTTGTAATTGTTTTACTTGTCGATTTTTTGTTCATAACAACGATTTAAATTGATTTATCTTTTATTTTGGCTCAATAAGTGTTTCGACCCATTGAAAATTTCTACTATTGTAAATCCAAGTTTTAATCTGTTACTTTTCTAATTTTATTTCCAATCCTTTGGTAAATCAATGACTAAAAAGGTCTTATTTCAGCTCCAAAATTGAGTTTAAAATTTTTTCAACAGAAGTAGTTTCCATTTTAGAAAATGCAAACCATTTTTTTCCTAAATCTTTAAGGGAAGCGCCTAAGTGATAAACTTCTGTTTCGTCAATAATTAAGAAGCGATCATGGCTTTTATCAAATGATTTAAGTGTAAAAGCACTATACTGCTCGTTTATTTTTTGTACATCTAAATTTAATTGTTTGCTTGGATTTTTTGTCAGCATCAGCACTTTTACATTTATGTTTTTTTTAGTTAAAAGTGTAAGTGTACTTTCATCTATATAATTGTCAATTAAAGTAATCATGTTTTTGGCAGACCTAATAATTCTAGTTGCTAGTTCGTATGCATCAAATACTTGACCGTCAAAGAAAACACCTTGGCTCGGTAAAATATCTTTACGCTCTAAAGCTTTAAAAACTTGCTCAATTTTATTTTCAGTTTCAAAATGTTTTCGTTCAAGAGTGTCTAATCTGGAATAAATCAAATAATTTTCTTGTATGATTTTTCTCATTGCTACAAAAGCACGAATGATGGTTACATGCACTTTAGCAGCTGTATCACTCTTGAGTACTCCAGATAGTCCTGCTACACCTTGTTCGGTAAATACATAAGGTAATTTTCTCCTTCCTCCATGTGAACTTGATATCGCATTTTGCGATTTCAAGTTGTCCCATTCTGATTTTGTAAGTTGATACATAAAATCAGGAGGGAAGCGATCAAGATTTCTACCTACCTGCTCATTAAGCCTTCCTGTTGTTACATTGTATATTTCAGCCAAATCAAAATCAAGCATTAGTTGAACACCACGTAAAGTGAAAACTTGTTTTTCAATTTTATGTTGAGATATCAACATTTCATTGCTCATGTCAATTAATTGTTGAGTTGTATGAAATATGTATTTTGATTGATTTTTTAGAAGTCCTGATAGAATACGTGTTTGAACTTGTTGATCATTTCAAAGTTAATAATCTTATTCCTTCGTTTCCAACATTTCTTATCAT
>Ga0209550_10000763_pt1 | contig 30879 bp, 31 predicted proteins | sample LauGreSuBDMM15SN_2_FD_187567 | JGI IMG/M metagenome (GOLD analysis project Ga0209550, IMG submission 187567) | Freshwater lake microbial communities from Lake Michigan, USA - Su13.BD.MM15.SN (SPAdes) (version 5) | ecosystem: Environmental > Aquatic > Freshwater > Lake | place: Lake Michigan... | reverse complement strand
CAATCTGGCCTGTAAAAACGTCGAGGAGGCATCACCGTGCAATTAACCGAAAAACATCGGACCTACTGGCAAACAAATTTAAGGATCACATCGATCTTGTTGTTTATCTGGTTTGTGGTCACCTTTGTCGTGAGCTATTTTGCGCGCGACCTGAACTTCACTTTTTTTGGCTGGCCTTTTAGCTTCTGGATGGGGGCGCAAGGGTCCTTGGTGGTGTATTGCCTAATTATTTGGTTTTATGCCAATTACATGAACAAGCTCGACGTGCTGCACGGCGTGAGCGAAGACGAGGACGAATAACATGGCCGGAATGACACCTAACGAGGGTGGTGTGTTTGCATCAAACACCACTAACTCGTCGTTTAAAAAACAGCTTAATAAAGTTTATACCTGGTACACCGGTGGCTTTATTGCTTTCGTTGCTGTGCTGGCTGTTGCTGAACAGATGGGCCTGACCCGTGCCTGGATCGGTTATGTCTTTTTAGCAGCTACCGTCTTGTTGTATGCAGGCATTGGTTTCATGAGTCGCACCAATGACGCTGCAGAGTATTACGTTGCGGGTCGCCGAGTGCCCGCCTTGTATAACGGCATGGCGACTGGGGCCGACTGGATGTCGGCAGCCTCATTCATTGGTATGGCCGGTACGTTGTATTTAACTGGCTATAGCGGTCTTGCCTTCATTATGGGGTGGACAGGCGGCTATTGTTTGGTCGCGCTGTTTTTGGCACCCTACCTGCGTAAGTTTGGGCAATTCACCATCCCCGACTTCTTGGGCGAGCGCTACGACGGCAACCTGCCAAGGTTACTGGGTATTATTGCCGCGATCTTGTGTTCATTTACCTATGTTGTCGCCCAGATTTATGGCGTGGGGTTAATCACCACCCGTTTGTCTGGCGTGCCTTTTGAGATTGGTATCTTTTTGGGCTTAGGCGGCATTCTGGTTTGCTCGTTCTTGGGCGGCATGCGTGCCGTGACCTGGACTCAAGTTGCCCAGTACATTATCCTGATCATCGCCTACTTGGTGCCTGTGATTTGGCTCTCAGTCAAACAAACCGGCAATCCAATTCCACAGGCGATCTACGGCTACCAGCTTGAGAAGGTCACAGCAAAAGAAGCACAACTGCTGAAAGATCCTAAAGAGCTTGAAGTGATCGCTGCGTTTAAAAAACGTGCAGATGATGCCGACGCCAAACTTAAAAATGTGCCAGCCGCAATGGCTGCCGACAAGGCTGCAGCAGAAAAAGCTGTTGCCGGTTTGAAGTCGGCCAACGCGCCTAAAGCACAGCAAGACGCCGCTGCGAATGCCTTGGCAGCACTTCCTGCCACTGAGGCCGCCGCCCGGGCTCAGTACACCAGAGATAAAACAACCAATATGGCACGCACTGCACCGTTGGGTGGTATGCCACGGCATGCCAATCAGTTTGCAGGCGACCCGAACGGCGATGAAAAAGCCAAAACAGCGTTCGACACTTCGCGTCGTAACTTCTTGGCTTTGATTTTTTGCTTGATGGTTGGCACGGCCGCTTTACCGCACATTCTGATGCGCTATTACACGACACCTTCAGTCAAACAAGCGCGCGAGTCTGTGACATGGTCGCTGTTCTTCATTTTCTTGCTGTACTTCACCGCACCAGCGCTCGCCGTGTTGGTTAAGTATGAAATGTTCCATGTCTTAGTGGGTACGCCCTTTGATAAGCTGCCCGCTTGGATCTCACAATGGAGCACTGTCGACCCCAACCTGTTGTCAATTATTGACATCAATAAAGACGGCATTCTTCAATTAGGTGAAATCCGTATCGGTGGTGACATCGTCGTGTTGGCCACGCCAGAAATTGGTGGCTTGCCCTACGTGATCTCAGGTATGGTCGCTGCAGGCGGTTTAGCTGCTGCGCTGTCAACGGCAGACGGCTTGCTGCTGACGATTGCAAACGCTTTGTCGCACGACCTCTACTACAAGATGATCAATCCCAACGCACCCACTGCGCGTCGGGTCTTGATTTCTAAAATCTTGTTACTAGTCGTCGCTTTAGCTGCAGCCTATGTGGCAGCGCAAAAACCGGCGGATATTTTGTTCTTGGTGTCTGCTGCGTTCTCGTTTGCGGCTGCAGCGTTTTTCCCGGCACTCACTCTGGGTATTTTCTGGAAGCGTGCGAACAAATGGGGTGCAATCGTTGGCATGACCGGTGGTTTGGGCGTCACGTTCTACTACATGGTCACCACACAGCCCTGGCTGCGCGGTATCTTTGGCGTGACCTCGCCCATCGAGTTGTGGTACGGCATTCTGCCAATTTCTGCCGGCGTCTTTGGTGTACCGCTGGGTTTCGCGCTGATTATCGTCGTCAGCTTGTTGACCCCTGCCCCACGTAAAGACATTCAAGATTTGGTCGACCACGTGCGCTACCCAACGTTGCGCGGTGACTCTGCCAGATAGCCTGTAAGCGTTCAATCGCAACCGACCACCCAAGCATTTTTATGTAAGGGTGTCGTAAAAAAAGCCCCTAGGGGCTTTTTTTACGACTACTAAGCACCGCGCTAGGCCTTGGCAATGGATAATTTTCGACGTAAGCCCCGCAACACTGCACCTAACACCGGAATCTTTTCATAGAGTTCTTGCGCGGCATCCCAGTAGTCGCGATGAATCGTAATCAACCCCTGTTCGTCAAGAACGAAATGAGTGCCCCCCTCGATCGCGTAGGCCTTGCCGCGGAGCGTGAACAGAAAACGCCAGGTCATGAAAGCACTGGCAGAATCGATCAGCTTGCTTGTAATCACGAAGCGCGGCTCAACAAGTGTCTCGAACATGTGTTGGTACACCTGACGCACACTCGCCACTCCGCGCAAGTCATTGAACGGATCGCGAAATGTCGCGCTCGGGGCATACACCTCAGCAATACGCTGTAAAGATGTGGGGTTCAGGGTTTCAAACCACTCAGCCAACTCGTCAAAGCGTGCATGAAAAGACTGCATCACATTCCAGTCGTCTTATGTAAAAGAGCAAAGCGCAAGCGATCGGGCAGCATGCCAATGACTCGAAGGGCAAGTGAAAACGCCTTGGGGAATCGAATCTCAAAGTGCCCGCGCTCGAAACCAAGCATGATTGCGCGAGCGGCCGCTTCGGGCGTCATTAAACCAGGCATTTCAAAATCATTGGCTGAAGTCATAGGGGTTTGCACAAAACCAGGGTTGATTAAGTACACCGCAAGACCTTTTGGCGCCAATTCAAAATAAAGTGTCTCGCACAAGTTTTGCAAAGCTGCTTTGGTTGCCCCATAAATCAGCGCGCGCGGCAAACCGGTGTAGCCAGAGATACTGGCGATCAGAGACACCCCGCCATGACCTTGTGCTAACAACTGAGGCACGATCACTGACAAGCCGCGATAGACACTGACCACGTTCAGATCAAAGCTTTTCTCGGCCTGCTCGATATCAATTTGCCAACTATGTGTGGGGTCATAGCGTGCCGCACCCAGAATGACCAAGTCAATCTGACCTAAACGTTCTAAAACGTTCGTCAGCGCCGCTGGCCAAGCCTCAGTCTCTGTCACATCAAAGGGCACAACGCTCGCATTTGAATAAGGCGCGGCAACAATGGCGAGTTGGTCGGCGCGTCTTGCCGACAACGCCACGATTGCGCCAGCCTGCAAGAGGGCTTGTGCCAACGCTGCACCAATACCGCTTGAAGCCCCGACAAGCCAAACGCGTTTGCCCGTCCAAGAGGTGATCGGTGTATTCAGTGGTTTCATCATGGCCGAAGAGATGCGTGACTTATTGATGACATCAGCGTGAAATAAGCGACAAGCAATATGTTTGCTTTGATCACGGACAAAGAACTAGGTGGCGTATTCGTGGTCGTCATGAAGGATTCGGCGCGCCGCGCTTACGGAAAAATAAAGTGACTTCGCCAAGGTCTATACCAAACTTTGACATCGTTGATCGATTCATCATCGAGGACTCATCCATCTGCCACATCCAGTCATCAAAGTTCACTAGGTACTCTTTACCATCAACTGGCAAACGTAAGACGTAGGTCCAGCGTAAGGCATTACCCGACACGCGTCCGGTTGCCACACCGACGACATCGTCGGCCGTCCCCTGCCAGGTGCCGTCGGCCTGACGCTTGAGTGTCCAAACACGTCGTTGCTTTTCGCCGTCAGAATACGTAAAGCGCTCGTCTAATGTCCCCTCATTGGGGCTTACCCAGCTTGCTTGAATTTCGACATTGAAGCGGCGCGCCACTTCACCGCTGCGCTTTTGAAAGATGCCCCAAGCATCAATCGTGCCGTTAAAAAAAGTTGGTAGTTCGAGCGTTGGCTTTTCTGCCGCGTAGTGCGCAACATCAACACTTCCGCAAGCGGTCAATAACGCGGCAGTCGCCGAAGCGATCCAGGTTTTTAATCTCATCATGACTCCTTACGAGCATGGGCTCGCGTAAAAAAATGTTCAAAGGCGCTAGAAAATAAAACGCCCATCGCTATCAGCTTAAAAAACAAGGGTAACAACGTGTACAACAGACTCAGGGCTAACACCGAGTCTGTACGCCCGGGTTGATAATCAAACCATTGCAACGCAGGTAATGCCAGCCCCGCAGCCAACGCCAGCGCTAGCTTGCCGAGCAACACCCAAATCCCAAAGTACAACCCGGTGCTTTGACGATGGGTGGTCGGTATCGCATCGGCCAGTAGCGCGGGCGGTAACGCGACATCCGCCCCCAGTCCGGCGCCTGCCACCACGCACACCAGTCCATAAAAAAATATATCGCCAGCACCCACCCAATACGCGCACAACAATGACACCGCAGCCAGACCACTGCCGATCAGCCAAGCGGGCGCTTTGCCGATACGATCGGCAAGCATGACCCAAAGGGGCAAGGCCAACATGCCCGCTAAAAAATAGAGCCCTAAAAAGAGCCCAGCCTGTTCGGGCGACTGCACCACGTCAGCAATAAAGAACAACACCAAGGTTGCCGGCACTGCCACTGATATGGCGTTGAACAAATAAAACCACAGCACCCGACGTACCTCGGGCGGAGCCAAGGCCTCGCGCCAGTGCTGCAACGACTGTTTAGGTGCCGCTTGTGGTGCGGGCGACCAACGCAGTGTGCATCCCAGAAAAATGAGCAGCAGCGCAGCAAACAACCAAGCAAACCACTGATACCCAACCCGCGCGCCATGCTGTGCCACCCAAACTGCAGGCAACACCGAAGCCGTGACCACGCCTACCAAGCCAAAGGCCTCGCGCCACGCCGTGACGCGCGCCCTGCCGGCCAGATCATCGGTCAGTCGCGCCCCCCAGGTCAGGTAACAGACGCTTAGTACACTGTGCGCGCCGTACACCAACACCAGCGCACCTGCCAGCCAAACTAACAAACCCGCATGTGACCACGCAGGTGGCGTAAACAGCAGAACAAAACCAATGGCCAAGGCGCAGGCCGCAACAAACATCAACCAAGCCCAAGCGTTCTTTCTACCCTGTAAACCATCGACTAACCGTCCAAGCCAAGGGTCTTGCACGGCATCAAGTAGGCGCGTGGCAAACAACACCGCCCCCAGGGCAGCTAACTCAAGCCCCAGCACATCGCCATAAAACTTAGGCGAAATCATATAAATAGGCATCATCGACATGGCAAGCGGCAGACTCAGCGCCGAATAACCAAGCAGGCCAGACTTGTTCACCGTTTAGCGCCTAGTAGGGCTTGACGCAAATTGGGCTCGCTTGTGCGAGGGTCAAGCCAAATCGCAAAAAAATGCTTCGCTAACTCATCACTAATTCGCCCAGTTTGCCGCTCACGATGAAAAAATGTTGCTCCTTGCCCCGGTTGATACACGCCAGTAATCGTGTCGCCTGGAACGACATTAGGCAATACGCGTTCAAGTGCCTCACGCCATTGAGTATTTTGGGCGACCGGTACCTGAAGCTTTTGCATCTCGTCAAACGAGGCCTGCACTAACCGCTCACCCGCGATTTCACGCGAGTAGGTCAACGACAGTGCGAAGGGCTCATCCTGGGTGTAACGCCCAAGTGGGCCCCATAGGCGTGCCTCGTAAACTGAAAAACCGAAACGCGTAAACTGGCCCTGCCCCACTAATTGGGCGCCTGGCAAAAACGGCGTCGAGCCGCTCGCCACAGCCTGCGTGCAAAGCGCAGCAAGCATGAATACACTACAGATTACTTTGCGCAAAGTGTCCATTGTTTAACATCCGTTCGTTGTTCTCTAAATCCTGCTTCGCAGTACGCTAAGTACATCCGCCAGATGCGCACAAAGGCGTCGTCATAGCCTTGTTCGCGAATCGTTGAGATTGACTGTTCAAACTGCTGCGCCCAGCGCTTAAGTGTCTCGGCGTAATCTAGGCCAAAAGATAAATTTTCTTGTACACCGAGCCCGGCTGCTTCACACTCTTTCTCAAAGCGCGTCGGACTCGGAAGCATGCCACCCGGAAATATAAACTGCTGAATGAAATCAGTGCCGCGTCGGTAAGCGTCAAAGCGTTGGTCTTCAATATCGATGGTTTGCACCACCGCGCGACCACCAGGCTTGAGGCAGCGACTCAGCATTTGAAAATAACTTGGCCAATGCAACAAGCCAACCGCCTCGAACATTTCAATTGAAACGATATGATCGAATTGCTCGGGTACATCACGATAGTCTTGCAACCTCAAGTCAACCTGTTCGTGCAATCCGGCTTGAAGCATACGTTGTGTGGCCCACTCAAGTTGGGCATCTGACAATGTGACACCAACCACTCTCAAGCCACGCTGTGCCGCGCGCTCTGCAAAGCCGCCCCAGCCACAGCCAACTTCAAGTACCGTTTGCCCGGGTGTCGCCTGTAATTGGTTCAAGATGCGGTCGTATTTAGCGTCTTGCGCGTCTTGCAGCGTGCGCGTCATATCCCCTTCGAACCAAGCTGCCGAATACGTCATTGACGGATCAAGCCACAGTCGATAAAACGTGTTACCCACATCGTAGTGACTTAAGATGTTGCGTCGACTGCCACGACGGCTGTTGTCTTTCAGCACCCAGTGCGACAATTTCTTTAGCAACAATGCCCACCAGTGCCCGTCAACCGCCTCAGACACCTGCTCATTACGCAGCGCTAGTGTGAACAACGCCAATAAGTTTGGCGAATCTACCCACCCTCGGCGTAAGCTTTCAGCAAAACCGACATCACCTTGGCGCAAAATCAAACCCGCTGCGCGCCAGTCGTGCATGTGTAACTCGGCATGCAAGCTTGAGGTGGTCTGTCCGAAGAGCACGCTCGATCCCTGTGGGTCAACCAGCTTGAGCGAGCCGTGCGTCAGACGCTTCAAGAGTTTAATCAACAAGCGTCCAGACCAACGCAAGCGCGTCGAAGCGAACGAAAGCTGTTGTTCGTTTAAATTCATTTTCGAGCCGTAAAATTATGAGTGACTTCGTCGGTTGGCAAGGCCGGTATCGACCGGAAGGTTGCGCCGCGTCGCCAAAGTTTAAATGCTTGCACATGGATCCGTAACATCACCCCAAACGTCATCATGGGCATTGTCAAAAAAGCCGCCAACAGCGCAGGTGTGCGCAAGGGTTGGGGCTGCACCACAATTGCTGTACGCAACAAAGCTTGAGTCTCGTGCGTGCCCCGCGTCTCGTGCGCGCCTTGAGTCTCTTGCGCATGATCAAAATAATCAATTGCTAAGCGCGGCTGCCCTGCGCGCTCATCAAGCTCGAACTGGTAGCTTCCTTGTACGTCGCAAAAGGGCGATACGTGAAACACCTTTTGACAGCCCAGTTTGACGGTCGGGTCGAGCGGCCCTAGGTTTGGCGCAGTCAGTACGTATTGATGGCGCTGTCCAAAGGTATTATTCACTTCGGCCAACAGGGCTCGCAAGACGCCTTCGCGGTCATGCACCAGCCAAAAGCTGACGGGATTAAAAACGTAACCAAGCACCCTAGGGAAACACTGTAACCAAACCGCCCCCACCTCAAAGCGTACGTCGCTCGCCTCAAGTGTGCGTTTAAGCCATTGCATCAAGTCAGAGCCATCGCGTGGACCATGATCGCTGCTTCGAAAACTCACGGGCCGCGCACATTCAAAGCCAAACAGCCAACTTGTATATCGCGCAAGCTCAGTGGGGCGGTCGATCCGTAGGCGCAAACAAAAAACGCGGTAGACAAAGCGGTGCACAAAAGGGCGCAAGCGCGCGTGCATGACGCGTCCACGGCATAGCAAGAGCGCGCTCTCAGTCATAGACCGCCCGCCAAGGGGGCGCGACCCCAAAATCACGCGCAACGCGTAGGGCAGATTTCAAACCATCCTCATGAAAGCCAAAGCCGCTCCAGGCGCCGCAAAACCAAGTGCTTTGCTGACCTTGTAGCGCAGACAGCTCTCGCTGCGACACGCTGGCGGTTTGATCCAAGACTGGATGTTCGTACGCATAGCGCCCGAGCACTTTCGAGGCCTCTGGCGCTTGATGCGGGTTGAGCGTCACAATAACGGGCGTTTGAAAAGGCAAGGGCTGCAGTTGATTAATCAAATAACTGACAGCAACTGGCCGCTCAGCGCCCTGCCCGCCAACGGCCAAGTAGTTCCAGGCTGACCACACTTTTTTTCGCCTTGGCAACAAGGAGATGTCAGTGTGCAAAATCGCTTCGTTGGCCTGATAGCCAAAGCCCGCCAGCACACGTTGCTCGTCGGGCGTCGTATCGAGTAACGCGAGTGTGGTGGGTGCATGACAGGCCATCACGATCGCCTCAAAGTTCTCGACACCGGCGGCCGAGGTGACTGTGATGGCGTTGTCGCTACGCCGCACCTGCATCACGGGGCAAGCCAAACGCGCATCAGTGAGGCGTTTGAGCATTGCGAGCACATACACGCGCGAGCCACCGAGGATCGTTTTCCACTGGGGCCGATCGTCGATTTGTAGCAAACGGTGGTTTAAACAGAAGGCAAGAAAAGTTTCGGCTGAAAACTCAAGCACGGCACTCACAGGCGTGGACCAAATCGCAGCGGCCATCGGCAACAGATACCAGTCTTGCATCGTCTGACCAAACTTCTCACGCTTGAGCAGGCTGCCCAGTGTCATGGGGGTGCGTCTTGCCTCGAGCAGATAGTGCTCGGCTTGGCGATTAAAGCGCAAGATATCGCGCAACATCCCAAGAAACCTTGGCCGAAAAAGATTACTAGGCTGCGCAAAGACAGAACGTAAGTTTGTACCGGCCCACTCAATATCAGGCTCACGAATCGACACACCAAAAGACATATCGCTGGCATGAACCGGCACGCCTAAGTGCGCCAAAAGCGGCACCAAGTTTGGGTAGGTTACATCGTTGTGGACTAGAAATCCGGTGTCGACAGGATGCGTCACCCCCTCTAGCGTGACGTCAACTGTATTCGAGTGACCACCAAAATAAGCACCCGCCTCAAATAGCGTGACGCGATACTTGTCGGCCAATAGCCAGGCAGTAGATAGCCCAGCGATCCCGGCCCCCACCACCGCGACACGACTCCCTGGAGCAGGAGGCGTTGTTGAACCGGCGCGCAGAGCACCGTCAGCAGAGTGTTCGCCCTCAAAAAACTTGACGCGTTGGTCAACGGATTGGCTCACGCTGAGACACCCTCCGCCCCTAGCAACGCTTCACGCAACGCTGGGCGCTGCGTGCGCGGATCAAGCCAAATTGCTGAGAACGCACGTGCGAACTCTGGGTCAAGAATTGAACCGAGCGCACGATGGGCTGAGAAAAAATAGACGCCTTCGTCGGGCTTAAACCACCCAAACAATCGGTCACCGAGGCTGACATCAGGCACGATTGACTCAAGCGTCTGCCGCCAGTTTGCTGCCCGTGCCGCTTCGGGCGAAGCGAGTCGCTCGATTTCTTGAACAGTGATCGCCACAATCTGCTGAGCAGATAGCTTACGCAAATAAGAAAGATCAAGGATATAGGGTTGCGTCGGGTCAAAGCGCCCGCTAAGTGTCAGCAGACGGATGGTGTAAAACTTAAAAACGCTCCAGCTAAATATCCCCTGCCCACAAAGCGCCCAACCACCGCCCGCTTGCTCATGCAAGTGCCTAGGTAAATCTTCAGACTTGCTCTCTGAAGAAAATTCCTCAAACGTCACTCTTGGAGGCATAATTGGGCTCGGAAAGGTCAATGAAAAGCACGTGAGTTATTTTAAACTATAAAGTACAAAAAAATACCGATTGGTAATAAAATATACTTATCAGACATAATCGTCCAATTGACAAAAACTCGAATGATTGAAACCTCCCCCACCAAACTGTCATTCAAACAACAGCAACTACAATTTCGTGAAAACGCGATTTTAGACGCCGTGAATCGGCTATTGGCACAAAAAGGCTTTGATCTCATGACGATGGATGAGGTCGCGGCAGATGTAGGCATTGCCAAGGCCAGCCTCTACAAGCATTTTCAATCCAAAGAACAACTGGCTGCGGCCTCGATGACTCGTCTGCTTGAGCAGGCGATCGCCTTGGCGCACGGGCTGCCCGAACACCAGACACCCCTCGACAAACTTAAAGCGGTCATGCGCTGGGCCGTCACAGAGCACCTCGGTGGCACCATGCCCCTATTACCCTCAACCCGTTCAAGTATCCAACAGGCCTTGCTTGGCTACCCCCCTTACATCGAGCGCCTCGGCGCCCTGACTGAGCAACTCGGCGACTGGATTGAGCAAGCGCAAGCCTCACGCAGCCTATCGGCCTCGCTTCCTGGCGAGGTTATTTTGTACACAATCTACGCCCGCTCGTGTGATCCGGTCGCCGACTTCTTAAAGATGGGCGGCGCGTTCTCAGATCAAGATATTGTTGATCTGGTGATTCACACCGCCTTTCAAGGCCTGACTGGACAAACTTGACCTACAGCGCAGTCCGTTTCACTTAACGCATCGGCTAGAATCGGTTTCTTTTTTGGGGATGCGTCATGTGGTTTAAAAATCTTAAGTTATTTCGCCTGTCACCCTCCTTCACCCTGACAGCGCCCCAACTCGACGCACTTTTGGCAAAAGAACAGTTTGTATCTGCAGGTGCTGCGGCCCCTCTTTCAATTGGTTGGGTGCCCCCGCGCGAAGAAGACGTTCGCTTTGCCTATGGCGTCGGCCGCCAAGTATTGTGCGCGTATCGCACCGAAAAAAAATTACTCCCAACAAGCGTCATCAATCAGTTCGCTAAGGTCCGCGCCCAAGAACTCGAAGATCAACAAGGCTTCAAGCCAGGCCGCAAGCAGCTGCGCGATCTCAAAGAAGAAGTCACTCAAACCTTATTGCCACGTGCGTTTAGCCTTGCGCGTGACACGCGCGTCTGGATCGATCCGGTCAATCACTGGCTTGTGATTGATACCGCCTCCGCATCAAAATCCGAAGAAATCCTGACTGCGCTGGGCAAAGCCATTTACCCGTTTCCGGTCGAGCCCGTACACGTCACCATTAGCCCTGCCGCGGCCATGACAGACTGGGTGCTTGGTGGGCACGGGCCGGCAAATTTTACGGTAGATCAAGATGCCGAATTACGCGCAGGTGGCGACAAAGCGGCAGCAGTGCGCTACGTCAAACATGCTTTAGATAGTGACGATATTCAAAAGCACATTAAAGGTGGCAAGCAATGCATGCGACTCGCCCTCACCTTTAATGATCGCATCTCGTTTGTGTTAACCGAAAATCTTGACATTAAGCGAGTGGCTGCCCAAGACATCTTGGATCAGTCTGAGCAAAATATGCCAGCCGATGCCAACGAACAATTTGATGGCGACTTTACCTTAATGTGCGCCGAGTTGAATCAAATGCTTTCGGCACTGCTCGAGGCGCTTGAAGAAAAGGTCGTCATAGCCAAAGCTGCTTAACTTGCCCTCGCCCCACGGGGCGAGCTGAATACAGTGCCGCGCGGTGACCACGCTGCCGTGTCGCTCAACATGTAAAGGACCTCTCCATGGATCTTATGATTACCAGCAAAGTACTCGAGACCATCAAGGGAGGAGTCTTGCTTGAGGTACAAGCCGACGATTTGAAGGTGCAGGCCTATATCGTTATCTCAGATGTTGACATGGCGGTGGTCGAAGCGCTTGTGCCGATGTCAGTTTTTGAAAGTGGTGCCCAAGTTCACGTCGCCGGAGTTGAAGCCTTGGGTGACGGCACAGAACAAGTTGTGCAAGTGCTCGAGAACATGGACCCCGACGACATCGTGGTGTTTTTATGCGAGAACGCTGTGGTGTACGCCGAGAGTCTAGCCGTGTTGGGCCTGAAACACTAGGCTAAGCACGAAGCACTCAGCCCCAACTCAGCAACTAAAAAAGGGCGGCGTCATGCTGGCGCCACCGCTGCGCGAATGCACAAGCGCTTATCACCCAGCGCTTTTTTTAGAAAAATGTGTAATGGCCAACGCTACAACGCCAACAGCCATCACGAGTAATGAAATATAAACAGCCCCCTTGCTGATCGCATAGGTCACACTTGAATACGTCAAAAAACCGCAGGTCAGACAAAACAGAATCGGAGTCAAGGGGTACAGCGGCACCTTGAACGGGCGTTCTACGTGGGGATCTTTGACGCGCATAACGAAGAGTGAGACGCCCACTAAAAATAGAAAGGCCCAAAATACCGGGGCTGTAAATTCGACCATGACCTCAAAGCCATCGGTTTGCCAGACGCCTAAACCCACTAACGCCAAGCTCAAGATCGACTGAACCACATAAGCGGCCACCGGTGATCCACGCTCTGCGTGCCAGTTGCCCATAAAACGCAGGGCGGGCCAATCGCGCCCTAAGGCGTAATTTGTGCGTGCCCCCACAATCATGGTGGCATTAATACTCGTCAAGGCAGCCACGGCCACAAAAATGCTGAGCATTTTTTCGCCCCAAGGGCCAAACGCCTTACCCATCAGATCAGCCGCCACCGCTTTACTGCCAGCCAAGCCAGACAAGCCCAAGCCAGCCAACACCGCGATATTGAACAGCACATAGATCAAGGTCAAAATCATGATACTAATCACAATCACGGGCACGATTGCGCGCTTGCCGCCGCGTACCTCGGCCGAGATATACGCCGCTTCGTTCCAGCCACCATACGTCAACAGCACGAACACCATGGCCAAGCCAAACATCCCTAGACTTGGCGAAGAAGAAAACATACTAGGTGATGCAGGTGCATCGCCCGACAACACAATCCCTGCGACCGCTACACACAACAAGCCTGTGACCTCGATCATCGTCAGGCAAGTTTGCACCCACGAGGCTGCATGTAAGCCAATCAAATTGATCAGGGTCATGGCGACCACAACGCCCACGGCCCACAGCGCCGTTGAGTGGGGCCCCAGATTCACCACTTTACTCATGTAATCGCCGAACACAAACGCCAGCAACGCGATTGACCCCGTGTTGATGACGGTTGCCTTTGCCCAGGCGTACAAAAAAGAGGCAGGCTTGCCAAAGGCGCGTGCTAAAAAATGATAATCCCCACCCGCATGCGGATAGGTGGTGGCAAGCTCTGCGTAACAGAGCGCGCCCGCCAAAGAGATGACGCCCCCAAGCACCCAGGCCACAATTAACCACCCAGCGTCACCCGTGACGCCGGCCACCATCGAAGGTGTTTTAAAAATACCTGCACCAATCACAATGCCAACAATGATTGCGATCGCACTAAAGGTGCTAAGTTGTTTCGTCGGTTGATTGCTCGGGGTAGTTGGGGTAGTCATTATTAATTACGCGTACCAGTAATAGAATAAAGGGGTGAGTTCTCAAACACCTGACCTGATAGCTCGTTACCGTTCAGCGTCACATCGGCGATCCGCGACTGGTTACTTTGGTCCAAGAATGAAAACTTCAAACGATTACCGGTCAGGCTAGCCGCAAGAATCGGCTGTGGTTTACCGTAAATGTTTAAGATGCCTCCCACTTTTTGATAACGCTGGGTGAGCTCGAGCGTAACCGGCTGCTGTGAGCCCTCAACCCCTTTTATCGACCACTTGCCCGCAGCGTTTCCGGGCACAACCCAGAAATGCCCCTGCGCATAGCCGGTACCGACCTTATCATCAGGCTCCCAGTCGCCCATGTTGAAAGAGTTGGTCACAATCCTGGTGCCTGGCGCCATTTTCAAGATCGTTGGACGAATCTTTAAATTTAAATCGGGCAACAGATACATCGTTACGACCGTTGCTTTTGAAAAATCTTCAACAAAAATGTCGCCATGAATGATTTTGACTTTGTCCGCAACGCCAGCGCGCTGAGTATTGCGTGTCGCAAGATCAGCCATCTCTTTGTTGTATTCAATACCCACCGCAGTGGCACCATAGTTTTTAGCTGCTGCGATTGCGATCTTGCCATCACCGGCGCCTAAGTCGTACACCAGATCGGTAGGTTTGACGTTTGCGACTTTCAACATCGCATCGGCAACCGCGTCATTGGTCGGCACCCAGATCACATCCTTACCGCTTTGACCGACACGCGGCTCATACTTTTCGTCACCCAACTTGGTCGACTCTGCAGACTGGGCAAACACTGGGTTGACAGCCAAGGCAACAGCTAGGGCTGACACATGGAAGAGAACACGAAACTTCATAAGCACCTCGACAAAAAAGTTTAAGAAAAACTGCACAACGAATCTTACGAATTTTTAGACGTAGCAGATCCAAACTCTGCGCCCGCCCAACCCTCTATATGTTTAATAATGTTGGCATAATCTTTTGGGCCATCGCCCTGCCCGATCGCAAACGATAAAAACTGGCGAGCAGCCGGGCTAACCGTCATAGGCACGCCCAGCTTTTCAGCCTCTTCAACGCAAAGTTTAATATCTTTATGCAATAAGTCGGTGGTGAAACGGGTAGGAAACTCACGCGTCAAAACGCACTGTGGCATTTTTTCTTGCGTAATAAATGAGCGACCGCTCGACACGTTAATCACATCTAGCATTGTTTTGGCGTCTAGCCCAGCTTTGGCACCATACACCAAGGTTTCGCAGCTTGCCACGATGTTGACGGCACACAGGGTGTTATTGATGATCTTCATCGTCTGGCCTAGGCTTGCCTGCTCGCCCAGATAAAAAATATTTGTACCTAAAACCGACAACAAGGGCTCGACCCGCTCGAACGCTGCAGTCGGGCCCGATGCCATCAGGGTGAGAGTGCCCTTCTCAGCGCCGGTGGTGCCGCCGCTCACCGGGGCGCCCACCCATTGAATCTGTGCGGCAGCAGCAGCTGCGGCAACCGAATCGGTAACCGAGGGGCCCGTCGTGGATAAGTCAACAATGACTTTAACTGCCTTTCCAGAAAGGACACCGGCCGGGCCTTGCACTACAGACTGAACGATCGAAGGCATGGGTAAACAGAGCAAGACAAACTCGACCTCGTCTGCCATCGCCTGAGCACTTGCTGCCACGCGCGCGCCTTTTTGCGTTAAACGCTCTAAGGCTTGAGGGTTATTGTCAAATACAACAAGATCATGGCCAGCAGCTAAAAACCGGTTACCAAAATGATGGCCCATGTTGCCAAGGCCTATTAAACCGAGTTTCATATTTTATTATCTCCGGATATGTTTATTTTTTCGCTATCAATTTCTCTATCTGGGCGTGCATCACTGCTCTGCCAAGGCTCCGCTCACCGGCCGAACGAAGCCGCTCACTAGCATCCCTTAGGGGTCACTGATCAGTACGACTTAGACTGGACTTGCGGCCTTAGCCTACGCCGCGTCTGCGGGATCCCCGAGCAAAATAGACTCGTAGGCGTGCAGAACAGTCGCGCCGCCAGTATGCAAAAACAAAACATTATCAGTCGGCTTGAAATAGCCTTTGCGACTTAAACCAATCAACCCAGCCATGATCTTGCCGGTATAAACCGGATCCAGCAAAATCGCCTCAGTGCGGGCCAGCATTTGAACGGCCTCGACCATCGCGGGATTTGGCACTGAATACTTGGGGCGCCACCAGTCACCAAAACTCAACACGGCCTCGGCTGGGACTTGGATCTTGACACCCAGCAAATCTAAAATTGCTTGCGCTTCTTTATGCACTAAGGGGTTTTGATCTGAAGGGTCGCGGCTTACACCAATACCGACCAACGGGATTTGGATATTGTTGCCAAGAAAACCAGCCACCAACCCCCCGTGCGTGCCTGAACTACCCGAGCCCACCACAAAATGATCCATCGGCTGCCCCATCTCCAAGAGCTGCTGCTGCAACTCTTGGGCGCAGGCAACGTAGCCTAAGCCACCAATCGCGTTTGAACCACCACCGGGGATGATGTAGGGCTTGCCACCACCAGCACGCACCTCTTGTGCAACTTTTTCCATCGCCTCGGCCATGTTGCTGCCACCTGGCACAACCGTCACCGCCTCAACGCCTAGCAACCGAAACATAAATTGATTGCCTGTCGCATCAAATTTATAGCTGCCTGGCACTCGCTCTTCAATCACAAAACGACACTTCAGGCCCTCTTTGACGGCGGCCGCCAGCGTGATGCGGCAATGATTGGATTGTGGCGCGCCGCAGGTCACGAGCGTATCCGCACCTTTTGCCAGTGCATCACCCATCAAAAACTCGAGTTTGCGGGTTTTATTGCCGCCAGGCGCTAAACCCAGCATATCGTCACGCTTCATCCACACGCGTGGGCCACCTAGGGCTTTGGTGAAATTAGGCAAAAACTCGATGGGCGAAGGCCCTTGCGAATAGCGACGACGTGGGAAACGACTGAGATCCATGAGTTAAGTCCTAAAATTTAATAAAAAGAAAGAGTGATGATGATGATATTGCCCGACATAGTGCCTGATGGCATATCACTAAGCAACCATCTATCTTACTTTTCGACCAAAGGCGTCGGACCCGTATGTAACTTCAAGCGCATATGATCAGGCACGTCTTGGCCTGCATCGGTAAAGGCTTTACGCATCGCCCCCATGTGTGGGCCAAAGATGCCGCTACGATTGTCACTGACCCACTCCCGTGAAGCAAACAATGAATCCATACTGCCTTGAAACTTAGGCATGACCCAACGCGCAAAGAGTTCATAGCTGCGCATCGTTTGCTCGCGTGTGGCCCACTCGTGTGAACGGAACATGACCGCACCTGCACCACCGCCGGTGAACTCGAGTAAACGGGCAATACCAGCTGCCACCGTTTCGGGCGAACCCACAATCGTCGTGCCCGCCTTCAAGCCATCGCCCAAGGGATCTTCGCTGCGCATCGGTGGACGACCAAGTGTTTCACTAAAGTAGCTCAGCGTTTCAACCCGCTCACGCGCACGCACGTCACGCATCGCGGTTTCGTCGTCTTCACCCACATGGATGTTGACCACCAGGCGCCAGTCTTCGCGATTCATGGTCTTGCCAAATTTTGCCGCCTGCTCTTCGCCGAGCTTCCATTGCTCAGCAAGCTTTTGCGGGCCGCCCGGTAAGCCAGCACCTAAGGACAACATACCGACGCCATACTTGCCGGCAGTCAATACGCCAGACGGTGTGGTCGAGGTCGCGACGGCAATAGGAAAACAACCTTTGGTATACGGGGCCAAATGCAGGCGTGCTTCTTTCAGTGCAAACCAGTCAGTCTTTAACGTGACGGGCTCTTTGCCCTCAAGCAGGCGCATGATGGCGCCTAAAGACTCATCCATCATAGTGCGTTGTTTTTCAGCTTCGATGCCCATCATGTAGGCATCAGACACGAGCGCTCCTGGGCCGCAACCCAGCATCGCACGGCCGCGTGTCATGTGATCGAGCTGAACAAAACGCTGCGCCACTAAAAAAGGATGGTGATAAGGCAAGCTTGTGACGCCCGAACCGAGCATGATCCGCTTGGTGCGTTGAGCAGCTGCCGCGATAAAGATCTCTGGCGAGGCAATGATCTCCCAACCGGCCGAGTGATGCTCGCCGATCCAGGCTTCGTCATAGCCTAAATGATCGAGCCACTCAATTAGTTCAAGATCGCGCTCTAACGCCAAGGTGGGATTATCACCTAGTTGATGAAACGGGGCTAAAAAGATACCGAAACGCAAACCCGCGTGAGCCATGCTTTGTCTCCTGCCAAATTAATTTTGGATTTTTTTGAGTGTACCGGATCAGACCGCGGCCGGTGCGTCACCAATCCACGCAATGCGCAATAAGTTCGTGGTCCCTGACACGCCAAAGGGCGTGCCCGCGATAATCAGCAGGGCTTCGCCCGGGCGACCAAACCCATTTTTTTCGGCCGCTTGCGTGGCGCGTAACACGATATCTTCGGTACTTTGCACAACAGCTGCCTGAATCGAATGAACGCCCCACACCAACGACAATCGACGCGCTGCCGCAGCGTTTGGTGTCATACTTAAAATCGGTGCCCGTGGGCGCTCGTGCGCAACACGTAACGTTGTCGAACCCGAAGACGTATAAGCAACAGTTGCAGCAACCGGCAAGGTCTCGGCAACCGTGCGAATCGCCGCTGAGATTGCGTCACGGGCATCGCGATGGCGGCGTCGAAAGGTCGCGTCCATCGTTAGACGCTGAATTGGGTCACGCTCTGTGCTTTGCAGAATACGATCCATCATATTGACAGCTTCGATCGGATACGACCCCGAGGCCGATTCGGCCGATAGCATGACAGCATCGACCCCGTCGTATACGGCGGTCGCCACGTCACTGACTTCGGCACGCGTGGGCACCGGTGAAGTAATCATGGATTCAAGCATTTGCGTCGCGACAATCACCGGCTTGCCGGCTTCGCGACAGGCTCGCACAATGCGCTTTTGCAGCACGGGCACTTCTTCGGGTGGCAACTCAACACCCAAATCACCGCGCGCCACCATCACGCCATCTGAGGCCGCCACAATCGCTTCAAGCTGGTCAATCGCAGACGGCTTTTCAAGTTTGGCCATGATCCAGGCACGGTCTTGCACCAACCCCCTGAGCTCGGAAATGTCTTCTGGTCGCTGCACAAACGAGAGCGCCACCCAATCGACCCCAATACTCAAACCGAAGTCTAGATCTTCGCGGTCTTTGGCCGTGATCGGCGACAAAGGCAAAATCGCCCCCGGCACATTGACACCTTTACGGTCTGAAATCACGCCAGCATTGATGACCTCGACATTGGCATGGGTGAGGTCACAACTCACCACGCGCACACGCACTTTGCCATCATCAATTAACAAATCGTCGCCAGGCTTAATGGCTGCAAAAATCTCAGGGTGCAAAAGCGGCACGCGCCCGTTTTCGCCCGGAGTAGGATCCAGATCAAACCGCAGTTTTTGACCGGCCTCAAGCGATTGCTTGCCCCCAACAATTTTGCCGACCCTAAGTTTTGGCCCTTGCAGATCTAGCAAGATACCCACTGGTCGGCCCACATCAGCCTCAATCTGGCGAATCGCGTCATAGCGTAATTTATGATCCGCATGCGTGCCATGGCTAAAGTTCAAGCGAAACACATCCACACCCGCATCAAATAACCGACGAATCATGTCAGGCTCGCTGCTGGCAGGGCCCAGAGTCGCTACAATTTTGGTATTACGGTTGCGGTGCGAGATCGCATCGAGTTTCATGTTTCGTTGAACCTTATTGGATTAAATTCAGGCACTATTACGTATAGTTAATAGGTTACCTGATTCACCCACATTATTTACGGAGTTTTTAGATGTCTACTGTTTCTTTAGCGCCACATGCTGCGCTGCGTATTGATGGGCCTCGCCTCTGGAACAGTTTGATGGCGCTCGCGCAGATCGGCGCCACTAAAAAAGGTGGGGTATGCCGCTTGGCGCTCACCGATCTTGACCGTCAGGGACGCGATTTTTTTGTGGCGCAAGCCAAGGCAGCAGGCTGTTCAATCCGCATCGACAGCGTCGGCAATATTTTTGCCCGTCGCGCCGGGCTCGACAACAACTTGCCTGCGGTCATGACAGGTAGCCATATCGACACACAGCCCACCGGCGGCAAGTTTGACGGTAATTACGGGGTGCTAGCTGGCCTTGAGGTGTTCAAAACACTCAACGATGCGGGCGTCACCACTGCAGCGCCGCTTGAGGTTGTGGTTTGGACCAACGAAGAAGGCTCGCGCTTTGTGCCAGTCATGATGGGATCCGGAGCCTTTATTGGTGAATTCAAGACTGACTTTATTCTGGCGCAAAAAGATCGCGATGGCATCACCGTTGGGCAAGCGCTCAATTCGATCGGTTATGCCGGCCAAGACCAAGTTAGCCCAAAGGGCATTGGAGCCTACTTTGAGGCGCATATTGAGCAAGGCCCCGTGCTTGAAGCACACGACATCACCATCGGTGTTGTCACCGGCGCGCTTGGGCAGCACTGGTTTGATGTGGTGATCACAGGCTCTGAGGCCCACGCCGGGCCGACCCCGATGCCCTTGCGTCACGACGCCTTACTGGCCGCCTCACACATGGTGCAACTCATCAACGAGCTGGCGCTTGACCACGCCCCCAATGCACGCGGCACGGTCGGGATGCTTGATGTCTACCCAAATTCACGCAACGTCATCCCAGGCTCGGTCAAAATGTCGGTCGATCTTCGCGCAGACTCAGACGCGACCTTGACCGCGATGGTCGACAAGCTCAATGCTCGGGCGCAAGAGATTGCCAAGCTGGGCAAGGTCAGTATCGCTATCACGCAAGTGGTGTATTTTCCGCCTGCGGCCTTTGCCCAAGAGTTAGTGCAAGCCGTGCGCTCAGGCGCACACACCATTGGGCTCTCAGAAATGGATGTGGTGAGTGGCGCGGGTCACGACGCCGTTTATATGGCACGTGTGACGCCCACTGCGATGATTTTTGTGCCTTGCAAAGACGGCATCAGCCACAACGAAATCGAAGATGCTAAGTCTGAACATCTTGAGGCCGGCTGCAACGTGTTGCTGCACGCCATGCTGGCCTGCGCGAAGCAACCATGAAAATCCTGATTGCAAGACTCAATCACGAAACCAATACGTTTTCACCGGTTCCAACGCTGCTCTCGTCATTTGGCGATCACGGCCCAACCTACGGCGACGAGGCCTACGCAGCCTCTAAAGGCACGCGTACCGGTATCGCCGCCTATATCGATCTGCTTGAACAGGCCGGCCATCAGGTTATCGTGGCGTGTAGCGCCACAGCCAACCCAAGCGGTCGCGTGGCTGCACAGGCGTACACCCATCTGTCTGATGTCATTGTGGCGGCCGCAGCTGGGTGCGATGCGATCGCACTCGACCTGCACGGTGCCATGGTGGCCGAAAACTCTGATGATGGCGAAGGTGACCTACTTGAGCGTTTGCGGGCAGCATTCCCAAAAGCCCCCATTGCCGTGGCTTTTGATTTGCACGGCAAGATCACTGAAAAAACGATGGCGAACAGCGACATCGTAGTGAGCTTCAAAACCTATCCGCATATTGATATGTACGAAACCGGTGCCCACGCCGCGCGTTTGCTCATTGAGATGCTTGATAAAAAAATCAAACCGACGATGGCTTGGCGCCGCCTGCCCTTGCTCTCGCACACGCTGTGTAGCCGCACCGATATCGGTGCCATGCACGAGGCCGTCGAGCTCGCGCGCGCCGCTGAAGCTGCGGGCATGCTGGGCGTATCGGTCTTAGCGGGGTTTTCTTTGGCCGACATCGCCGCCCCCTGCATTAGCGTGGTGGTAATCAGCGATGCCGACCAAGAGGCTGCCGAGCAATTTGCCGATGTTGTGGCGGGTTTTATTTGGGATAACCGCGAAGGCTTCGTCTATGCAAGCGAAACCTTGGCCACCTCAATCACTCGGGCACAAGAGCTTGCCCAGCAACCGGGCGCGGGGCCCGTATTACTGCTAGACCACGGTGATAACTGCATGTCGGGCGGCACCTGTGACGATATGAATGTATTGCACGAAGCCTTGGCGCAAGGGTTGCAAGATATCGTTGTAGGGCCGGTTTGCGACCCTGAGGCGGTCTCGTTGATGATTGAGGCCGGCGTTGGCGCGACGGTATCAGTGGCCGTTGGTGATAAGGTCCCTTTAACCCAGTTGGGCATCACAACGACACCGCGCAGCTTAACTGGGGTCATCTTACGCATCACAGATGGCGAATACGTCATCAGCGGGCCCACTTATACAGGTCAGCGCATTTACATGGGGCGTACGGTCTTACTTCAGTTACCTCAAGCGCTGGTGATGGTGACCGAGACCCCTCAAGAACACTGGGACTTAGGTATTTTCAGTCACATCGGCATTGATGCGACCAAGCACCGTTTTGTATTACTCAAATCCAGAATGTATTGCCGCCCCGTGTTTGTGCCGATTGCAAAGGCCGTCGTCGAGTGCGATGGCGGCGGCGTCACAAGCTCTGACTATTCACGGTTTCCGTACAGCAAGCTTGATCGCCCTGTATATCCGTTTGATTTGAATGCGACCTGGGAAAGTCAAATGTAAGACACAGCAAAAAGCCCCGCAACGATATGTTGCGGGGCTTTTTGCTTTCGTGCTAAGCAGTAGAAAATGATCGGCTACCTTTTGATACGTCTCGGATCAGACAAAAACCGCCTGCTGCGCGTCGAGGCAACGTGCAGTTCAGACGCAGAGAATATTTCGCTGCGCCTAGACTGGGGTTTAGCCAAGACGGCTTTCAAAGCCAGCTTTGATCTCAAGCAAGCTTGGTGGCAAGCCATGCGCCAATTTTTCAAAGAGTTCAGCATGTAGCTCAAACTCTTTGCGCCAAGCCGCTTTATCGATTGAAGTGATCGTCGTGAATTTTTCGAGAGAAAAATCCATGCCAGACCAGTCAAGATCTTCATAGCTCGGTGTAATTCCAAAGACATGTTCGTTGCCCTTGGCCTCGCCTTCAATACGACCCAACATCCACTTCAGTACGCGGGTGTTTTCGCTAAAGCCGGGCCACACAAACTTACCCTCAGCATCTGTACGAAACCAGTTGACACAGAAGATGCTGGGCAACTTTGCACCCGAGGCTTGCAAGTGTTCTCCTAAAGATAACCAGTGTTGAAAGTACTCGGCCATGTTGTAGCCACAGAACGGCAACATCGCAAATGGATCACGGCGCACCACACCCTGTTCACCCACTGCAGCAGCAGTGGTTTCAGAGCCCATGGTCGCAGCCATGTAAACGCCTTCAGCCCAATCACGCGCCTCGGTCACCAACGGCACGGTGGTTGAGCGACGACCGCCAAAGATGAAGGCGTCAATGACAACACCCTCAGGATTATCCCATTCGGGATCCAACACAGGGTTTTGCGTGGCAGAGACGGTAAAGCGTGCATTCGGATGCGCAGCTTTAATGCCTTTCTCTTTTGCCTGCTCAGGAGTCCAATCACGCCCTTGCCAGTCGATGCAGTGTGCGGGTGGCACCTTGCTCATGCCTTCCCACCAAACGTCGCCGTCATCCGTCAGCGCCACATTTGTGAAAATGGTGTCTTGGGCCAAGGTGGCCATGCAATTAAAGTTTGATTGCTGGTTGGTACCGGGCGCCACACCAAAATAACCCGCCTCTGGGTTGATGGCGCGCAAGTTACCTTTTGCGTCAGGTTTGATCCAGGCGATATCGTCACCGATTGTGGTGATCTTCCAGCCCTGTTCGCCTAAGCCCTTGGGCGGGATCAACATCGCAAAGTTGGTTTTGCCACAGGCTGACGGAAACGCTGCAGCCACGTGATATTTTTTGCCCCAAGGTGCTGTCACACCCAAAATCAACATGTGCTCGGCCAACCAACCGGGCGAGGTTGCGCTCGCTTCAGCGCGGCCCATATTTGATGCAATACGTAGTGCAAAACATTTTTTGCCAAGCAGTGCGTTGCCACCATAACCCGACCCATACGACCAGATTTCACGTGTATCCGGAAAATGCACAATGTACTTGGTGTTATTGCAGGGCCACACCACATCCGCCTGACCTGCGGCCAGAGGTGCACCCACTGTGTGCACACAGGGCACAAACTCACCCGTTGGGCCCAACACGTCGTACACTTTTTTGCCCATACGCGTCATCATGCGCATGTTGACCACCACGTAGGGCGAGTCAGACAGCTCAACGCCAATTTGTGCAATCGGTGAGCCTAAGGGGCCCATCGAAAACGGAATCACATACAGCGTACGGCCCGCCATCGCACCCTCAAATAACTCATCGAGTTTGGTGCGCATTTCTGCTGGTTCGATCCAGTTATTGGTGGGGCCCGCATCGGCCTTGTTTTTGCTACAAATAAAGGTGCGGTCTTCGACGCGCGCCACATCATCAGGTGACGAACGCGCCAAAAACGAATTGGGTCTTTTCGCGGGGTTCAGTTTGTGCAACATACCCGATTGCACCATCTCGGCGCAAAGTCGATCGTATTCTTCTTGCGAGCCGTCACACCAAACGATCTTGGCGGGCTTGGCTTTTGCTGCAATCGCAGCCACCCAGTTTTTTAAACCGTCGTGGCGAACATAATCAGGTGCGTTTAGGGTCAGATTCATTGGCTTGTTTCAATTGGATTGCAATAGTCACACTTCAGTAACCCGAAATAGTAGCACCACGCGTGCTCAGACGAAAACTTATACCTTTTGGTCTTAAACAAGTGCAGATTTCGCTCAAGAATTGCGCATTTTGTCAGCAATCGTCACAGAGCGGTAACAAACAGGCTTATTTTTTGGTCACTTCAAAAGTTTACAAATTGCGACATCTGATCGTCTTGCTAATCATTGCTTAGTTATATGCGCTCTGTTTTGTACGCTATAAAAATTGCGCTCCAAGCGCATTCGGCGTTATCTTCAACGTATTCCTATCACTTCGCCGAGGGGCTTCGCTACGATGTCACCTAACCCTATCGCCGTTTCGCTGCAAGCGAGGCCAGTCAAACTGACCACTTGGATTGTCAGCGGTGTCTTCGCCCTGTTTAGCGCGCCCAGTTTGGCCCAGGCCTCAGTTGCACAGCCGCTGGCCAAGCAAGGTTCTTGTCCAAGCGGCTATCACAGTAGCGGCAATTACTGCACCCCATCCTCGTCCAGCGCACGTGCTGCCCTGCCCCATGTGGGCTCATGCCCCTCGGGGTATCACACAAGTGGTGGCTACTGCCTGGCGAGCAGCAACTCGTCAAAAGCCGCAATCGTCAAAAGCGGTAGCTGCCCGTCTGGTTATCACACCAGTGGCGCCTATTGTTTACGCAATTGAGGCGACTATTTACCCAACTGACGGGCGAGGTGCTGCTGCACTTGGCTAGCTGACTCGTGATTCACTAAGTGGTCGGGTAATTGGCCACCTAGGATTTGCCGGGCTTGCCGTGCGACTGAACTGCCCATCGCCCTTAAGCTGTCGTCAGTGACGCCCGCCATGTGAGGCGAAAGCAACACATTTTCCATCCCGTACAGGGGCGATTCAATCGGTAGGGGTTGCTGAGTAAACACATCGAGCGCCGCGCCCGCAAGGCGCTTTTCAATTAATGCCTCAACTAGGGCCTGTTGGTCCACAACCGCGCCACGTGCCACGTTGATCAAGTAAGCCGACGCTTTCATTTTGCCCACCAAGGCGCGGCTAATCAGCCCCTTGGTTGACTCGTTCAAGGGGCAAGCGATTACCACAAAATCCGCTTGTGCCAGCACCTGCTCGAGCGCTTTCACTTCAATAAAATCCAGCGAAGCGCGACCGCTAGGTCGGTAGCCACACACACTCATCCCAAAACCAAAGTGACACATTTTGGCAACTGCTTGACCAATCGCGCCCAAACCCACCAACCCGACTTTTTTACCGGCCAACTCTATCCCGTCGTCGGCCAACGTACGGGCGCTCGCCCAACCACTCGCCCGCATGCGCTGGTTGGCTGCAGCGCTACGATGAGCAAGTGACAACATTTGACCCACCGCGAACTCAGCCACAGTCACAGCGTTTGTACCGGGTGCATTAGCCACCGCAATACCGCGCGCAGTGGCCTCAGGAATCGGGATCATATCGACCCCTGCCCCATGGCGAATCACGCCCAGCAAATTGGGCGCCTGGTCATATAACGCAGTGGGGATGGGCGTGCGCACCACCACAATAGAAGCCTCAAGCGCGCCTGCAATCAGATCTTCATCGCGAGTTGACTTCGCCACCGACACCCGCGCGAACGTTTCCATTTCGGCGTGCACCAAGGGGTGGATCGGGTTCGTTAAAAAAATCAGTTTTGAGGTCATGGTTTTTGGTCTTAAAGGAGTATATTTGTTCTAGTGAGATCACAGCACACAGGGCGCTAGGCGCTCAGCGTTCTGAAAATAACGAGAGAGACACAAGCATGACCATAACATTCAAAAAGCTTCACCCTACCTTTATGGCAGAAGTCAGTGCGCTTGATTTGCGCCAGGTAAGCGATGAAGCAAGCCTTGAGCGCCTACGCGAGGGGATGACTGAATTTGGTGTCTTGGTGTTTAAAGGGCAACAGTTTTCAAATCAAGACCAACTTGACTTTGCGCAACGCCTAGACGGCGTGCTGCATGCCAAAACGTCTTCGTCGGTTTTAGTCAAAAATCGCTTTGGCAACGAAGCGCTGACAGACATCTCAAACGTTGGCCAAGATGGGGACATCCTAGCCGCCGAAGACCGTCGCCGGGTGAACGGCATCAGTAACCGCATCTGGCACACCGATGCCTCGTTTGAAGATCCCGCTGGGCGTTACTCGATGCTCTATGCACGCAATATCCCTCCGGTGCGCGCCGATACCGAGTTTGCTGATATGCGCGCGGCTTACGAAGCGCTTGACGACGCCACCAAGGCGACGATTGCCGAGTTGCGCGTGCATCATTCCATTGCGTATTCGCGTCACACGATGGGCTTTGATTTTTCGCCTGAAGAAAAAGCTAAGTTACTGGGGGCCACGCACCCCTTGGTGCGTGTCATTGAAGGCTCACCTCGCAAGTCGCTTTATCTCGCCTCGCACGCCGAGCGCGTGATCGGCTGGCAAGTTCCTGAGGGCCGTTTGCTGTTGCGCGACTTGATTGAGCATGCGACACGCCCTCAGTTTTTAGGTCACCATGAGTGGGCGCTTGGCGATCTGGTTATTTGGGATAATCGCACCACCATGCATCGCGCTCGTCCGTTTGACGACAAAACATACAAACGCGAACTCACCCGCGTGACCACATTAGATTTACCGCGCAAAGCGCTTGCTGCGCAAGCTGCTTGAACAACGCGTGACTGAGTCAGGCAGCTGCCAGGCACGCGCTCAGAATGACGATTTGCTGGGTCAACCTGCTGACGCTCACTCGCGGCGCTGCGCGCCTACTAGGTACCAACCTTAAAACTAGCCTGCATTTTGCGCAGCATGGCGATCACGCTTTGCGCCACGATTCGGCCAGTTTTGGGGTTTTCAGAAGGAATGTTTTCCATGGTCATGGTGAACTTCGCCGAGTCTGAATCAACCACAATGCTGTGCGTATTGCGCACAACCGTTGGATCGGCCCAAATCTCAAGCAAGGTATTTTCGGGGCCCACACCGGCCAACGCCAACGCTACCACCACGTTTAAGTTTGCCGGAAACCCTTTGGCTGCGGCACGCGCATTACCTTCGAACACTTTTTTGGGCTCGGTCAAGCCTTCAACGCTGATGTTGTTCTCGATCAAGTGTGGGGCACCCGCGAGCCCATTCGGCGGCTTACGCGTGATCATCCGCACAGTATGAATCTTGCCCTCGGCCGCTGCGATCATGGCGTCTAAGCCAATCAGTGCGCCGGTTGGCACATGGATAATGCCGCCCTCATGCTCGGCCATGTCAATCAAATTCTGGTTAAACAGAAGCGCCCCCACCGATAAAACAATCGCTTGTTTCTTGGCCTTTAAAAACGGCGTCACAATTTCGGGCAACAGGGCCGCCGGTGCGCACTCGATCACCAAATCCGCCACAGCCTCAAGTTCAGCCAGCGTTAACACCTTGACCGGCACCCCCAGGCTTGAAACAAATTGCTGCGCTTTATCGTGGTGTTTAGCCGAGACTGCAGTCAGCACCACGCCAGGCACTGTGCCTTTGGCCAAAGAGCTGGCGATAGATTTTCCGATTGCGCCTAAGCCAGCAATTGCGATCCGTAAAGGTTGTTTGTTTGTGATGTGTGTAGTGTTAGACATTTTTTGCTCAGTCAATTTTCATATTCGAGGTTTTTACAATATCGGCATATTTGGCCACTTCGCGTTGAAGGTGCACACCAAACTCTGCTGGCGTGCCACCGATAATTTCAATACCGCGCTCGCGCAGATTTTGCCGAACACCTTCTTGCTTTAAGGCCTCATTGAACGAAAGATTGATGCGTTCGACGACAACCTTAGGTGTATTAGCTGGCGCAATAATGCCGTACCACGAGTCGGTTTCAAAGGTAGGTAAACCTTGTTCAGCGATCGTGGGGATCTCAGGCGCCAACGGGGCTCGAGTCAAGTAGGTTGTGCCCAGCGCCCTGAGCTTGCCCGAGCGAATATGCGCCAGAAAGTCAGGCAAATTGCCAAACATCAGATCGATATTGCCGCCCAGTAAATCATTGAGTGCTGGCCCTTGAGCTTTGTAGGGCACATGCACGATGTCAATACCCGTCATCGATTTCAGCATTTCGCCGGCAAAGTGCGGAGTTGTCCCATTGCCGAACGACCCGTACGACAGCTTGCCTGGATTTTTCTTGGCATAAGCAATTAACTCAGATAAGTTGCGAATCGGCAGATCAGGACGAACCGCAAGCACATTGGCCGTGCGCGCCAGCAAGATCACCGGCACGAGCTCTTTATTCAGGTTGTAGGGCAAGTTTTTAACCAGCGACTGGTTCACCGTAAAACTATTCGCCACCCCGCCAAAGGTGTGACGATCGCTGGCCTTAGCCACCGCATCGACCCCGATGACGGTACCTGCACCAGGTTTGTTTTCAACAAACACCGAGCCTGCCAAATCGCGCGCCACCTCAGGTACCAACAAACGCACCACCGCGTCAAGCGTGCTGGCACCTCCCGGAAACGGCACAATCATACGCACGGGTTGAGTAGGCCATTGTGCGGCGGGGGCCGACTGCCCAACCGCGCCACTTGATAAAAAGCTCAGGCTGGCGAGCCCTAGTAAAAATATCCGTTTCAACATGTTGTTTTCAATTTTTGGGTTTCAGTTTTTAGGTTTAAACAACTAAGTTTAAATTGTCGGGTTTAACTTTCTTAAACATCTAGCCTGTGCGAATTATCCACCAAAGCCGCTCGGCAGGTGCAAGAGCCAAAATATCGCATTCAGCACGCCGTAGACCGTAGCCATCACAACCAGAGCACCCACACCAAGCACGAGCGCCTGGCTCTCGGTGCTTGGTGGATATTTGCGCAGCACAACTCGTCCACCGATCGCTGCAAGCGCAATTCCGTACAGCAGACTGGCGACACCGACCAAAACAGGGTTTTGAATTGAAAAACCCAACATGAACAAGGCCGTGCCAACAATAAAACAAGGCAGCCCCACGATAAACCCTAAGGCTAAAAACAACACAATCCCATCAAAATCCACATTGGATGGGTTGTTTTTCTTACTTTTTGGCACTTTTTAGCCTTGAGAGGTCGAAATCATAGATTTCAAATTGAATTTCTGTCTGAGCGGTCTAAAATAGTTTCAGGACGACGTAACGATGACTGCCACCTGTTGTGTCTGAGATCTGATGGAATGCTAATGAATAAAAAACTTGCCGTGATGTTAACGATAGCTGCTTTTGGTTTAGCGCAAGTGGCGCCCGTTGCTGCGCAAACAAGCTCGAACAAGCCCGCACAGACAAGCCCCAAGAAAAACACGACTGCTAAAAATAACGCGGCACCTAAAAAAAGCACCGCGAAGAAGGCGACAGCTAAGAAAAGCACCGCGCCAAAAAAGAAAACAACGAAAACCAACAAGCCTAAAACAAGCTCTTTAATCAGCCCTCAAGTGCTGGGCTAATACGCTTTACTCGAGCCGAATACCCGCCTTCTTAATCACACCGCCCCAGCGCACGTAGTCGCGGTTAATTTGGTCTGCAAATTCGGCTGGCGTGCTCGGTGAGGCATTCAACCCCAAGGCACTGATCCGTTTTTGTACAGAGGTCTCAGACAGCACTGTGTTGATATCTTTATTTAACTGCGCCACCAAGGCAACGGGGGTCGCGGCCGGCACCGCCAACCCGTACCACTCGGGTATGTCGGCTAAAGCCGGATAGCCTGCATCGATCGCTGTTGGCACACCTGGCAACACCCCCACCCCTTGCGCGCCAAACAGCACAAGCGCTCGAAGCTTACCGGCTTGCACATGCTGCGCAACCGAAGAGGGATTCGCCACTAACAAGTTAATAGAGCCCCCCAACACATCGATCACCGCGGGGCCCGCACCCTTGTAAGCCACATGCAATAAATCGACACCAGTGTTGAGTTTGAATAATTCAACAGCCAGTTGCGGGCCGGCGGCGCTTGAGCCATAGCTCAGTTTGCCAGGCTGGCTTTTTGCTAAGGCTTCAAGCTCTTTGAGTGTCGTTGCAGGCAACGAGGGATGCGCCACCAACACAAACGGCTGTTGAGTGAGCCGCCCAACCGGGACAATATCTTTTGTGACATCGAAGCCCATATCTTTATAAAGATGCGGATTCACTGTCATCACCCCTTGATGCGCAATCATCAAGGTCTGACCGTCTGGCGCAGCCTTCGAGGCATACGCTGAGCCGATATTGCCTTGTGCACCCGCCTTATTTTCAATGATCACCTGCTGCTGCCATAGCTCGGTGAGGCGTTCGCCCACAATGCGAGAAACAGCGTCGGTTCCGCCTCCGGGCGGAAACATCACCACAATTTTGACAGGGCCTGTGGGCTTAAACGCAGACTGGGCAAGCACTTGCGTACCCATCACGCTACCGGCCAAGAAACAAGCAACGCCCGCACTCGCCAACAATCGCGCGAGCCAACGCCGCGCGAGCGGTGAGGAAACGGTACGGTTAAGCATCTTTGATCTCTCGGTGAAGTTAAGCATCTTTGATCTCTCGGTGAAGTTAAGCATCTTTGATCTCTCGGTGAAGTTAAG
>Ga0209550_10000761_pt1 | contig 30898 bp, 23 predicted proteins | sample LauGreSuBDMM15SN_2_FD_187567 | JGI IMG/M metagenome (GOLD analysis project Ga0209550, IMG submission 187567) | Freshwater lake microbial communities from Lake Michigan, USA - Su13.BD.MM15.SN (SPAdes) (version 5) | ecosystem: Environmental > Aquatic > Freshwater > Lake | place: Lake Michigan... | reverse complement strand
GAACGCACACCTTCTTGGTACGCATCGTGCAGATAGGCATGCCCGTCTCTACGATTTTGAAGCGCAAAAAAAAGTCCGAAAGCCGTATCGTGTAACTTACGACTATCCGTTAATAAGGTTCTTATGGTTGCCTCTACCCGATTAATAATCGGCTTGGCTCCCATAGCCTTTTCTAATTCGTGTACAGAATATAGCAGGTGGTTCATTTCGATACGAATTTCATCAAAATTTTAACAATCTGCGAAGAATTTCCGAATTTAAGCGAAATATGGAAAATGAAGCCCCCAAACGTAGCCCACTCTCTCCGGAAAAGGCCCATGTAAAGGCACAAAGCTATTGTGCCTATCAAGAACGCTCTCAGCAGGAGGTTAGAGATAAATTATACGATTGGGGACTGTATTCGGCCCAAGTAGAGCAACTTATATCTACCCTTATTCAGGATAATTTTTTAAACGAAGAACGTTTTGCCCTAGCATTTGCACAAGGTAAACTACGTATTAAGGGTTGGGGCCGGATAAAAATTAAACAAGCGCTCAAATTTAAACGGGTACCAGAGAAACTCATTCAAAAAGCACTTAAACACTTAGATTACGACGAATATGAGCAAAAATTAATAGCTGTTTTCCAAAAAAAAGATCGGTTACTCACTGAGAAAGATGTGTTTAAGCGCCGTTATAAATTGCAACAATACTTACTAGGCAGGGGTTTTGAATCGGATTTGATTGCAGAAGTGCTGAAAAACAAGAACTTAAGCAGCTAGAGAAAAAAAACAAAAAAATTCTTGTCAAAATTGCATTTCTCTCTATATTTGCATTCACAAAAAAGCGAAAGTAGCTCAGTTGGTAGAGCACGACCTTGCCAAGGTCGGGGTCGCGAGTTCGAATCTCGTCTTTCGCTCCAAAACCCTTCCACCAGTGGAGTGGTTAATTTAAAAAGTAAATCACCTGCTCGGATGGTGGAACTGGTAGACACGCAGGACTTAAAATCCTGTGCCCTTAACAGGCGTGCGGGTTCGATTCCCGCTCCGAGTACTCTTTGTTTCAGTGAATATTTATTTCATGAAACTGTATTTGTTGTTTTCTCAACAAGTATTCATTCAAAAATTCGATTTTACTCCTTTTCCCTTGCAATAGAGAAATTTAAATTGGGCCGGCTGATGTGCCTTTGGTATATATCATTGTAATGTTATTTTATAATGAATAAAGAAAGCCAAACGCCAATACTAAATCAATTTTTATAATTTTGTGCTTTTTAATGCCGTACAATATATATCCAATTCGAATGTTAGAAAATTTACATCTTATAAATTGCACCTTATCACTTGTTCTAATTTTTGAAATCTCAAAATTTTACAAGGACAATTCTATCATGAGATTTCAATTTATTGGTCTTCTGGCATCTTTACTTCTTTTAAACTTATATTATTTGGTATTTTATAATTATTGGTTTTCGTTTCTGTTTAATATTACAGCTACTCTTGGCATTGCGGTTTTTCTCTTAAATATTTTTTCGTTGTTGTACAGTTACAAAATAAATAAACAGGTTATTTATTTTGCATTGGCATTGTACCTTATTGCCTTGTTTTTTTTAGTATTAAAGCTTTATACACATCGTGAACTGATAGAAGAAGATTACGCTCCTTTTGTATCTAATGAAGATCAATTGGGAAATACCATTAAAGGAATCATTTTTAATTTATTTGGATCGGTTTTTTATGTCTACTGTATTGTGATCTTAAAGAAATTAAACAAGGAATTTTATTACCATCGCCTATTGAAAAATTGGATTTATGTGTTTTTAATATTATTGACTACTTCTCTGATTTTCATATCTTTAAGTCTATTTACTGACTTTCATATCATTAATAAATTCGTAATGAATCAATTGAAATTTGGTGTTTTCATTCAGGAGTTTTTATACTTTTTTGTTCTTTTTAGGCCTAATTTTTTAGATGCACATGAATTGAAGTATTCTGTTGCAGAAATTATGGATTTATCTCAGAAAAAAGGCTTATCCGAGATCATCCAAAATCACTTTTTTAAAGAAAAATACTACTTAAAAACCGACGCTAGTTTATCTAAATTTTCGCTACTTACACAATCTAGTGCGGATAAGCTTACTGATTTTATTTTATTAAAGTATCATCAGAATTTTATGGATTTAGTTAACCTACATCGTATTCAAAATTTTATACTTCTTGTAGATCAAGGAAAACATAATGACCTCACCATTGAATACCTCGGAAATCAGTGTGGTTTTTCTACCCGACAGGCACTTTACCTCTCTTTTATGAAGTTTAAAGGTTGCTCCCCCAGCGATTACATTTCTTCGCTAAATAATTAATAATCAGGGTAATTTTTTATTAATTACACGTAATTCTTCTGCATTACCAACCCTTTTTCTTTCGGTATTAATTTATCAGAATATTTGCTGCGATTAATTAAAGCAAGTCATTCTATTCGTATGCAACATAACATCGTATCCATTCCATTGAGCCAAGCATTGACTCTTTTGATACGGTTTTATATGGCATAGCAATAGCATTAGAAAGTAAAAAAATTTAACCAACATATCACAAATCATCAAAAAAACAATTATGAAAAAGTCCTACTTAATTTTATTCTTTTTAGCCACATTTTTTTCTGTGAGCAATGCATTTGCTCAGGCAAATGTTCAGGCTACCGGTATTTCTATCCAAGGTATTGCACGAGATGAAAATAACTCTGCTATTGCCAATATTGACGCACTGAGTTTACAATTTAAAATCTACTACCTCAGTGGAAGTAGTACTGAGGTGGATATATCCAATACAACCGCCAACGTAAAAACAGATAATTTTGGTGTTTTTTCTTATGTGATGAGCATTGATAAAACCTTATTTACGGCTATTTGTAATTCTGCAGCATATTTAAAAGTAACGCAAGGAAGTACTGTTTTTTCTAACGAAAAATTGCAAGCCGTACCCTATGCCATTCATGCTCAAAATGGTGTGCCAACGGGAACCATTATGGCCTTTATTGGAACCACTGCTCCAGAGGGTTGGCTGCTATGCAATGGCGCATCTTTTGCCGATAACGCTGCCAATGCGAAACTAAGAGAGTTATTAGGAAGTTTCAATACCCCAAATTTGACGGCTCGTTATTTAAGAGGAACTGGAACAAGTGAAGGACGGGGTGGATTAGGATTGAAAGAATTTCAATATGACGAATTCAGACCGCACAATCATAGTGTAAACCTTAATACCTACGGCGCTGGTAGCCATAACCACGAGACCTATTTTACTAATGATGATTACAATAATGGCGGTGGTACGTTCGCTAATGGATTAACCAAAGATGCTAATAGTAACGCTGGTACTAATAATAAAGTTTACAATACATCTACTGTGGGAAATCATGAACACGGAATTAGTGGTAATACTGGTGATGCTGGAAATACCACTACCAATGAAACTCGCCCTTATTCATATGGTGTGAATTACATCATTAAAATCTAATTGAGGCAAAAATAATCTTATTATTCATACTCATTTTTTATATATCTACTATTTATTTTTTAATAAAATTACCATGAAAAAAGTTGTTCTACTTGTTCTATTTCTTTTGAGTGTTGGCGCATCAGTTGCACAAGTGCAAGAAAAAATAGGCATTAAATCTGTTATTGGAGCTGCCGCTTCTGAAAACAGTGTCAATTTGCAACTCACTCAAACTAGAAATGGGGTAAGTGGAACCTTCACAATTAAATCTGTTGGTATACTAGTAGGTTTGCCATACATGGGTATTACAGACGTAGCAGAAACGAATAATCCCAGTCAGAATTACAGAGCAGATTTAGGTTTTCCTTGGGGCATTCGTTACCGTTACAGTACTTTTGCTGATGATGCTTTTACGGTATCAAAAGGGTATTATTCCGACAAAGTTTCTATCAATTGGCAAATCAAAAATAATTTGAACTTAATTACTGAATTTGCTATTTACCGTTCTACGGATATTACGAGTACAAATCCTTCTTGGGGAAGCCCAATAGCAACTGTTTCTGCTTCGGCCAGAAGTTTTGATGATTTAACTACCGAAGGTGGAAAACTGTATCGCTATAAAATAGTAGCCAAAGGTGTAGAATCTGTTCAAAATGTGTATTCCTCTTTCATCAATGGTGTTGGATATAGAAATCCAACGGGCGTTATTACGGGTAATGTAAGTTTTGACTCTGGCACTCCCGTAAAAAATGTTTTAATTTCTGCTAGTCCTACAGGTAGTACTTTAAATTTTGGAACTTCGCTAAAAATTCTTGGAACTGGTACTATGTCGGTGCCTTCATTCCATAAAAACTTACAAGACGCATTTACCTTACAAGCCTGGGTAAAACCAGAAACTAATTTCAATAACGATGAAATTAAGTTGTACAAATTAGTAAGTAGTGCAAATGATAATTTAATATTTAAAGTAAAATTAGGCGTAATAAATACTAAAAATACCATTACCCTTACGCTTGAACAACCAAACAGGGGCGACCAAGTGATCACCCTGAGCGATTATATTCCATCAGGAGAAGTGGATAATAAAGGAGATGATGTGTTAGTACCCATTACCGATGTGAATGGATCGTTTACGCATTTTAGTGCTGTGTTGAGAAACAATCAATATCCTGAATTTTATATCAATGGACGATTGATTTCAGCCGCTTATGCCGCTAAAATAAACACTATTTTAGATAAAAATAAGACCCCTGGAACTACTGCGCCAACGGTTACCTTTACAAGTACAAGTGTTAATGCTTATTTAAATACCAGTAGATCTGGAGTTCCACAAACTTGGAGATCATTTGATTGCGGAGGTGGTAAAACAGCTTATTTAGATGAACTAAGGGTATGGGAAACCGCATTAACAGCGGCTCAAATTCAAACCGATTTTAGAAGGTATATTAAAGGAAATGAATCCTATTTGCATACTTATCTTACAGCAAACGAAGGCACAGGAGCTTATGCTTATGACCTTTCCTCTACTGGTTTTGATTTTCACGGAAATCATGCAGACGTGAGCAGAAGTTCGTCATCAAACATTACAACTTCTCCAACTGGCCTAGTGCAAACAGGCTTACTGGTAAATTTAGAACCAGGACAAACTACCAGTTATCCTGGTACAGGAAGTTTATGGACAAATATAGGTACCGGTAGTAGTACGTATAATGCTACATTACAAAATTCACCGGTTTATAATGCCAGTTATGGGGGAAATTTCTCATTCAACGGAACCAATCAATCTACGTCCATTACGCGACCTGTTCAGGATGATTTCACCTTGAGTGCTTGGTTCAGAACCGCATCAACTTCTGGCTCTTTGACTGGAGCATGGACGGGAATGGGTATTATAGATGGTGAATCTCCAGGTGTAGTGAATGACTATGGTGTAACCATGGCACAAGGGAGACTCATGTTTGGAGTTGGAGGTGGAAGTGGAGGTCCTGATATTACAGTTACCTCTCCTAACACCTATAATGATAATAATTGGCACCACGTAGTTTGTACCAGAGTGAGATCAACAGGCGCTATGGTGATGTATGTAGATGGCGTTCAAGTAGCCACAGGAACAGGAAACACAAACTCCCTGACTAGCACAACGGAATTAAAAATTGGAAGAAGTAATGAAAATAGATATTTCCAAGGAAATATTTCATCTATTAATATCTATAGCAATGCTTTAACAGCAAGTCAAGTTCAATCAAATTATAATTATTTCTACGCAAGGCACCAAGAGCCAACTCCGCTATCAACCTTTAGCACTGTTATACCAAGCAGTACACAGTTGGGTATATTAGGTGTAACGGATGAGTATGGTAATTATACAATTTCCAACGTGCCATATACCGGAAATGGAAATTCATTTACCCTTGTTCCTTCTCTGGGCGTGCACAAGTTTAATCCAAACCAACAAATGGTTTATATTGGTGCGGGTTCTACCGTAATTAACAATGTAAATTTTAAAGATATTTCCTCTTTCAGATTTAAAGGAATTGCACTTTATGACAGTAGAGATGTTTTCCCAAAAACATCTGCAGCTCCAATTACAGGAGATATTAAAGACGATGAGTTTTATAATGCCTATGTAAAAGAAAACCTAAAATATCCGAAAGGAGAATATTGGGCCGAGAAAAATCAGGCTGGACAAATTACTAGGTTGAACAGGTATGCTCCTATTCCTGTTCCCGGTGCTTTTGTAAACATTGATAACCAACCGGCCATTGATGCCAATAATGAACCAATTGTTACAGATATTAATGGCGAATTTACCATTCAAGTTCCTATCGGTGAGCATGCCATATCTATTTCAAAAAATGGTCATAATTTTTTATATGAAGGAAGGTATCCTGCTAAAACAAGTGCAGTGGTTAATGGGGAAACCGTTATTACCAATACATACCAAAATTTTTATGAAGACCGAGATGAGGCAATTACATTTATAGACACCACCAAAGTAACTGTTATTGGACGAGTTGTGGGTGGAGCAGTAGAAGCAGATGAAGTAATTGGTTTTGGCGATACAGGTACAAAAACACATACGTATCTGGATGATAATAGAGTGAGTAGATCTGTTAACTACACGTCCAACAATAATATAGGCCAGGCCACGCTAACGCTTGGGCATATGCCTGCTGGAGCAACTAGTGTAACACCAGAGTACAGGGCTACAATTACCACCAATATACAAACGGGGGAATTCCGCAAAAAGTTATTACCGCTTAATTATACCCTTTCTCGAAATGATGTGGTATTTAAAAACGGAATGAATCCTGGAAATGCGCCTTTATTAGACCAAGACAAAACAATCAATTATACGGCTATAAATTCTTTTAAAACACCAACGTTCAAACAAGGTAGTACCACTATAAACGGTGCGCCTTATCAAGAGGTATTGAAGTTAACCTATACCGCAGCCCCTCAATTTAATGTAGAGAGCCAAAGTTCTGATACTCAAATTACTGCAGCTGATGGTAAGACATATACCATTGCATCTGATCAAGCAACGCCAATTTATAGTCAATTTGGAAACTATCAACTTCAAATTAAGGGCGTAGAAAACTATTACAATCACGATAATAGTGTAAGTAGTCCTGTACGCTCAACAGTGGCCGTTAGTGGAGGTGAAATTATTGCAACCAATAATTTAGCCTTAGTAAATTCTGAAAAAACCGAAACTTCAACAACAGATCCTAGTATCTTAATATATTCTTTTAGAGGAGGTATACCAAATACCGATGCCGCAAGTGGGTATAAAAGATCAATTGATTTAAAATATAGATTAAATGGGGTTGATCACGAATTAACGGGTTACAACAGAGAAGGTATTCTCTTGGGAGGAGTATCAGACGGTACACAATCTTTTGTTACAGCAGGTCCTCAATTGCCCGATTTTGTATTACGAGATCCACCAGGTTCTGGTAGTTCGGCAACCATTGATAAGGGTTCTTCTTTTACATTTTCAAAAGAAAGTTCCTATGCACTTAATAATGCAAGCGAAACTACGGGTACGGTGAGCTTAGGTTTTACTATGGAAGTAGGAGGTTCCATTTTAGGCCCTGTTGTTAAAACAGAAGTTAGCAATGATATTTCTGTCGGATTGTCAATGGAACAGTCTGCTTCTACTGGCAGTAGTGTTGAAAATACCTATACGTTTAATCAATCTATTTCTACAAGCGATGATCCAAACTGGGTGGGTAGTGATGCCGATTTGTATATTGGCTATTCTGCGAATCAAATTTATGGTACGTATAATAAATTGACTGCCACAACAACTAATCAAAATAATGCAGCGCCTATTAAGGTTGTTCCTTTAGCAAATACCACCGCCAATGTGATATATCCTAAAGTTAATACAGCCATTTATTTCAATGAAGCTGCTGAAAAAACATTCTTTATATATTCTCAACGAAGTATCATCACCGATCTTATTCCAAAATATGAGGAGATTGTTCGAAAGATAGATGATGGAGAATTGATTGAAAACCAAGGTGGCGTATTGTCTAAAAGCCAATATTTGAGCTCAATTAATCTTTGGAAACGCATTATTTTAAACAATGAGCTTGCTAAATACCAGGCATTTAACGATAAAGACCAACTTAAAGGATCTTTAAATAGTATTTTGGATGGATTGAAAAATCCGGTAACCAATTTGCTCTCTCCTGAGGCAAAAAATTTAAAGAATTTATTAAATGCTACATTTTTTGAAAATATTTCAATAGATGCCGGTGTGGGTGGCATTACAAAATCGTATCAAGTAGATAGAATTAGTTCTAGTTCGCTTTCTTATGAATTGCAAATCGCTAATTCAGTAGGATTAGCTCTTGGTGCCGAGGTTAACGATACAGGTTTTGCACTTGAAACTTCAGTAAGTAATGGTTTTGGACTAGGTCAATCTAGTTCAAATCAAGGCAGCAAAACTACCAATGTTAGCTATACACTGAGTGATACAGATGATGGTAACCTATTGAGTGTAGATGTGATTAATCCATTTGATGGTAACGGCCCTATATTTATTACCAAAGGAGGAGAAACCTCTTGCCCTAATGAAGTAGCGGAATTGTCACATTATTACAAACCTGGTCATCCAAATGCTGGTGCTAACCCAACAATTGTAGCACTTGATGATGCGGATAGAGTTCCATTGTCTGTGGCTACAGTAGCCTTAGAAGTACCAGAAATTCAAGTCTTAACATCAAGCAATGTTGCAGGTGTTTTTGAAGGCAGAAATGCAGAGTTTGTATTGAGTTTACGCAACAGAAGCACGGTAAATAAGGATGCTACCTTCTTGTTGTCGGTAGATCAAGCTACCAATCCGGATAATGCCTTGATAAATATTGAGCCTAATGGCACATTTATCACTGTTCCAGCTGGCGAAACGGTAAGGTATACCATGACGCTTAAAAAAGTTAAGGCAGACCAATTTAATTACGATAGTATTAAAGTGTCGCTTCAATCCACCTGTGATGACAATGCCTCAAGCTCGGTATATGTTTCTGCCGGCTTTATTCCATCTTGTTCTAGTGTAAGTGTCATGTCACCATCCAACAATTGGTTGATGAACATCAATACTGCATATCTTGGCACTATAACTAGACCTTTAAACATTAAATTAGGCGATTATAACACGACATTCTCCAGTTTCAAACAAATAAACTTAGAGTATCGCTTAAAAGGATCACCTAATTGGACAGGGTTAAAAACCTATTATAAAAATCAAGCCGATTTTAACGCAGCCGTAACTGGTGGTGATTTAAATGTAGAAATGATTGTTGGAAATGAATTAAACTATGCTTGGGATATTGCTGCACTTGGATTGCCTAATGGCACTTATGAAATTCGTGCCAGAAGCACCTGTTTTAACGGTACCGTTTACGAGTCTGCCCTTGTTGAAGGTATTGTAGACCTTACTGCACCAGTTGTTTTTGGAACACCAACACCTACAAATGGTATTTTAGGTCTGGGTGGTGATATTTCTATTCGATTTAATGAACCTGTTAAACTGAATGGTACGGTAAGCCTGTTTGAATTTAACGTACAAAAAAATCAGCTACCACAAGATCATCAAGTATCACTTGCTTTTAATGGTGAAAGCAATACCGCCACTATCAATAAACCTTACATCACTACCGGTAATTTGAGTATTGAGTTTTGGTTGAAAAATACAAGTCCGAGTGGTACCTCTACCCTACTGAGCCAAACTGGAGGTCTTAAGGTGGAATTGATAAATAATACCATGAAATATACCCTCGGAGGGCAAAGCATTACTGCATCAATATTGAATGATGGTAATTTTAATCACTATACCCTTTCTTATAATGCGACTACTCCAAGCCTTAGTATTATTGAAAACGATCGGACGTTGACAGCTACTACCAGTCCGAATCCAATTACTACATTGAGTTTCACCAATGCTAACCCTATTGTTATAGGTGGTAACACGTTTAAAGGCAATATACACGACCTTAGGTTGTGGAATAAAGCCATAACTAGAGACGAATCTGTAGCCAATATGAATGTGGCATTAACCGGAAATGAAAATGGAATTCTAGGTTTTTGGCCAATAAACGAAGGAAACGGCACTATTGCTAATGATTTGGCTAGGTTTAAGCATTTAGAAATTCTGAATGCCAATTGGGATATTTTACCGAAAGGAGAAGCCTATGATTTTGATGGCACCAAGCTTCTAGCTACCAAAAGCGGTACTTTTGGTAACGTAACTATCTCAAAAGAGATGAATGCGACGGTTACATTTTGGATGAAAACGGCACAAACCAATGCAACCATATTGTCTAACGGAAAAGGAGATGCTACTGATTTTCTAGAAGCTAATCAGTTCCGCAATAAATGGGCCTTTAATACCACTGCAAGTGGAGGCCTTGAATTAGCGGCCGAAGGAAGCACTTTTGCTTTTGGCACTAGCCAAGTTAACGACAATAAATGGCATCATATTGCACTGAGTTTAACCAGAAATGGAGGTTTAAGCCTTTATATTGATGGCAATCAAGTGGGCTCTTACAGTACAGCAGCAATTGGCGGATTTTATTCAAGCAAGTTGTTTTTTGGGGCACGCGGACAGGTAAATGCCACATTCGATGCTGTTGATAGATTGTTCGTGGGTCAATTGGATGAAGTGTGTATTTGGAATATGGCTAAAACGGCTGAACAGATTAAAGCAGATATGTATTTTGAACAAAATCCATACACAACTGGATTGCTATTTTATACTAATTTTAATAAGCCCGAAATAGCCAATTCAAACGGACCGAAATACTATTATCCTTCTAGTTCCCCTGAACCGTATAGCGATTATTTGTTGTCTTATGTTCCTGGTCCTCCTCCTGTGCCGAGCATAACACCAACAGGCTTGCTCGTAAATTTAGATCCGGGACAAAGCAGTAGTTATGCTGGAACAGGAACTGTATGGACAAATATCGGAAGTGGAGGAGCTACGTATAATGCTTCATTACGAAATTCACCGGTCTATAATGCTACTAATAGTGGAAACTTCTCATTCAACGGGACCAATCAATTTGCTGAAATCACTAGACCAGTTCAGGATGATTTCACCTTGAGTGCTTGGTTCAAAACGTCCTCAACTGCGGGTAATATTACCAATTGGCAGCATGGAATTGGTATTATAGATGGGACTATTCATGGTACAGTTAATGACTTTGGTGTAACCATGGGCCAAGGAAAACTAATGTTTGGAGTGGGTAATCCCGATTTTACCATTACTTCTCCCAATACCTATAATGACAATAATTGGCATAATGTAATGGCTACCAGAACAAAAGCTACAGGCGCAATGAATATGTATGTAGATGGTATATTGGTTGCATCAGGAACAGGGAATACCAACTCACTGACTTTCCCATCGGCGTTAAGAATTGGAAATAGTCTTGTATATGATTTTTATTTCCCAGGAAGTATGTCTGCCGTTCATATTTACAACTCTACCTTAACAGCAACTCAGGCTCAAACCAATTTTGATGCACTTAAAGGAAGGTTTTATACGCAGCCAGCTGCTGGTGGTTCTACATTGGGAGGTACTATAAGTTTTACAGCTGTTTCACCTGCCATTAAACCGTTTCGCATTACAGAACGCATTAGGTTAAATCCAGTGATTAACGGCGATGAAATTATACTGGTGCCTGATATTAGCAATTGGGCAAGTATTGAAGGAAAAGTGGCTAATATCACCGTGTCTGGATTGAACGATATGCACGACAACCCTCAAGCTTCACCCGAGCCTTGGACTGCATTTATCAGTAAAAATCCAATTAAAATGTTTGTAGAAGGGCAAGGTGATATTGTAAATCTGATAAAAACTACTGATTTGCCTTTAACATTCCCAATTACTATAGTGAATCAAGGGGGCGTATCAAAACCTTATTCATTAACCGTGCCTAGTTGGTTGAAACTTTCTTCAACATCTGGAGTGCTAGAGCCGAATAAATCTATAACTGTTACCGCAACGGTTGATATGAATTTAGCACCGGGTACCTATAACAATATCATAACCTTAACTGGTACCAATACCACATCCTCATCAACAAATTATGTTAATAAAATTCAATTGAATTTAAGGGTATTGGTAAAAGAACCTAACTTGAATTTCAATCCAGCTGATTTTACACAATCCATGAATATAGTTGCTAAAATAAAAGTGGATGGAATCATTTCAACTGATATATACGACAAAATATATGCTGTAGGCGTAGGAGCAAGTGGTTTAGAACTTCGAGGAAAAGCGGGGCTTACTTATGATGCTCAACTGAACGCTTATAATGTATTTTTAACCGTATATAGCAATGTGGTTAGTGGTGAAAATATTTCATTCTTTATTTGGGATGCCTCTCAAGGGAATTTTATAGAAGCTACTTTAGACGGTGCTGCTGATGTACCTTTTAGTTCAGATAATGTAATTGGTAATTTTACAAACCCTGCTATATGTGCAAATACCAATGTGTCGGGACAGTTAGTAAGTTTACAACCAGGCTGGACTTGGGTTTCATTTAATGTTAATGATCCTAGATTCGCAAGTCTAAATAATTTGACTGCCGGCGCTAACTTAAGTACTTCAGATCTCATTCAATCGAATGCGCCAGCATGGTTTGACTCGTATCAGTATTACTCCACTGGATCGACAAGCAATGGATGGTCTGGAAGTATCAGCACTAATGGCGGTATTACCACCAATAAGATGTACAAGTTTAAAATTGTAAATGGAGCTGAATTGAGACTGAAAGGAATTCCAGCAGATTTAAGTACCTGGTCTTTCAGTTTACAAGCAGGTTGGAATTGGTTACCTTATGTTGCCAATAAAAATATCCCTATTGGAGATGCTTTAGCCAATTTAAATCCAGCAGATGGTGATTTAATCAAATCGCAAAGCTTGTTTGCAATTTACAGTAGCACTGCACGTGCATGGAAAGGTTCACTAACTTATTTGAATCAAACAGAGGGATATATGATTAAAGTTGCGACTGCGCAGACTTTAACCTACCCTACTTACCTCAATAAGATTAATAATTCTTTGCCTTACATCAATATCATCAATCAAAATCAACTGAAAGTAGATGGTGGCAATGCAATTACTATAGAATCAGATAAAGGTGATGTGGATAATGCAAAAACAACACCGCTTTCACCTATTTATTCGAAATGTCCGAATACCATGAATGCGATTGTACAATTACCTAAGGGTTTCAACGAATTGTATTTTTACAACGATGCACATGAGTTGAGAGGTAATTGCAAAACGATTAATGTAGATGGTAAAGAACTGGCATTTATCACCATTTATGGTGGAGAAAAACCAGAAAATCTAACTGCATACATCGGTTCGAATAATCGTACCCAAGAAACGACTAAAACAATTAAATTCTCTCCGGATGTATTGTTAGGAAGTATTGCTGAACCAATTGTAATAGAATTGGCTAATCAAGAATTCAAAATTTTCCCAAATCCATTCCACGATGAATTAAAAATTGTGCTAGATCGTAAAGAAAAAGGAGAAGCTAAAATTATCATTTATAGCATTTTAACAGGCCAGAAATTTTACGAGAAAAATTTCAACGTAAATGCCGGAACAACTATATTAAAAATACAACCTGATGTTCCTTCTGGTACCTATGCCATGAGCATACAAATTGGTGGAAAAGTGTTCTTAAATAAGATTATAAAAGATTAAATAAAATGATGATGAAAAAAAGAGCAGTTATTTTTATATTCTTTTTACTTACTTTTTCACGAGTAGTAGCGCAAGCTCCTACGTGGAATGTAATTGAATCCAATTATCAATATACCATGACATTTGTGGCAAAACTTAATATTGATGGCGTTCAATTGAAAAATACGAATGATTTGGTAGGCGCATTTGTGGGAACCACTTGCAGAGGTGTAAGTGGCCTCACCTATGTGGCTAGTGAAAAGACTTATTTTGCTTACCTCACCGTATTTTCAAATACACCCAATGAGGCTATTTCTTTTCAGGTATACGATAGCTCAAAAAATAAAGTCACAAGGGTGAGTAAAACAATTAATTTTTTGGCCCAACAGCATATTGGAAATTTATTTCAATCTTATAGTATTGCAGAGCCAGCGCTTAATAATAAAGCTGAAATTATTTCCTATAATTTTTTTAATATCAATTCCATCTCATCAATAATCAGTCCCGGTTCTGTGAAGGTGAGTATATCTGAAAGCTACCCATTAGCTAATTTAAAACCAGTATATGTATTGAGTAATGGGGCTAATCTATTTAAAAATAGAGTATTACAAAGTTCTGGAACAGGATTTCTGAGTTTTGTTACCCCTGTTACTTACGAAGTATTATCTGAAGATGAATCCACTTTATCAAATTATACAGTTGAAGTAACGCCCACCCCCGATCCACCTTTATTTTATAAAAAAGATGTGGTTTGTTCTACTCCTGGTGCTATTCGCGTTAGATCTAAGCGTGAAGGGGCCATCGTGCAGCTAAGCTACAATGGAAAAAATAAGGAAAGTAAACAAATAGTAGATGGGGAAGCCATATTTACAGATTTGCTTATTGGTACCTATGTAGCTACTATTGGTACTGTGAATAAGGTTATTATAATTAATCATAAAGTAAAATAAAGTTTAAAATTAACGATGATGAATAAAATGTATAGAATAATTACTTTGGTGATATTGGTCCTATTTTTCTTTTCAGGTTGCAAGAAAAAAGCAAATTCTTGTGATGCCGTTCAAGGGGATTGGGAATTGGTTGAGTAATATCTATTTAAAAATACTAGACCAGTTATTTGCAGAAAAAATAATTTCTAGATAATTCTGGCAAATCTTACTGTTAAAAATTCGTTTTTTTCTTGTTACACAAAAGCTGAACTGAGGTTTGGCTTTTGTTGTTTTAAACCGAAGTTACTCTCCTATTCCCAATGCATGATTTTCTGAGCAATTTTAAAATTTTTTTGGATTTGGTAAATCTATAATCGTATATTTACGATATATAATTAAACTATGGCACAAAACAAAAAAAATGAGTTTACGCTCAATGATCAGGAGATGGCAGGCTTTGCTAAAGCGCTTTCTCACCCTGCACGTATTGCAATTCTGCGAATTTTAGCAACTGAAAATTCTTGCATTTGCGGCGAAATTGTAGAGGTATTACCCTTAGCACAATCAACGGTTTCACAACATTTAAAAGAATTACAAGAGGCTGGTCTAGTAAAGGGTACAGTCGATGGAAAAAAATCGTGCTATTGCATACATTGGGAAAACATGGATACTTTTACAAAACAATTATCGGGGTTATTTACTACCCTAAGTGAACAAAAAACCTTTTCTTGCTGTTAATATTATGAATCCAAAACTTTCTTTTTTAGACCGCTACCTTACCCTCTGGATATTTTCTGCAATGGGTTTAGGAGTAGCTTTAGGGTATTTTATTCCCGGAAGTGAAGCTTTTATTAATTCTTTTCAATCGGGAACTACCAATATTCCTTTGGCCATCGGACTCATTTTAATGATGTATCCGCCGTTGGCTAAGGTAAAATTTGAAGAATTGCCTCAGGTGTTTAAAAACACCAAAGTATTGGGCATTTCTTTACTGCAAAACTGGATTATTGGGCCAGTATTTATGTTTGTTTTGGCTGTTGTATTTTTAAGAGATTATCCGGAATATATGACGGGCTTAATACTAATTGGCATTGCCCGTTGTATTGCTATGGTAATTGTTTGGAATGATTTAGCTAAGGGTGATCGGGTATATACAGCTGGTTTAGTAGCTTTCAACTCCATTTTTCAGGTGCTTTTTTATAGTGTTTATGCGTGGTTTTTTATCACTAAACTGCCTCCTTTATTGGGCTTAAAAGGGTTTGAAGTACAGATAACAATTGAACAAATTGCACAGAGTGTATTCATTTATTTGGGCATCCCTTTTATCGCAGGATGGCTTTCTAGAGTACTAATTATTAAAACAAAAGGTAGAGAATGGTTAGAAAACGTTTATTTACCGGCAATAAGCCCAATAACCTTAATTGCTTTGTTATTTACCATTGTAGTCATGTTTAGCTTAAAGGGGCAGCTCATTGTTGAAATTCCCATGGATGTGCTCCGAATTTCCATTCCGCTTGTTATTTATTTTTCAGTGATGTTTTTTGCGGCCTTTTATTTGGCAAAAAAAGCGGGTATCAATTACGAACGATCTACCTCATTAGCGTTTACTGCAGCTGGAAACAATTTCGAATTGGGTATTGCCGTGGCTATTGCGGTGTTTGGCATCGATTCGGGAGTAGCATTTGCTGCTGTAATTGGCCCACTTATAGAGGTACCCGTTCTTATTTTATTGGTTAATTGGGCTTTAAAACAACAAAAGAAATTTTAAGTATGAAAAAGAGTTTTCTGTTCGTTTGTATCGAAAATAGTAACCGTAGCCAAATGGCCCAGGCCTTTGCCAAAATTTGGGGAGGTGAAGAAGTCGAGGCTTATAGTGCAGGTTCCCGCCCCTCCGGAAAGATAAACCCAAAAGCGATAGCGGCTATGGCTGAAATTGGTTACGATTTAAGAACTCATGATTCAAAATCATTAGATGAAATTCCTGCTATTCGCTTTGATTGTGTGGTTACCATGGGTTGCGGTGATGCTTGTCCTTGGGTGCCAGCTGTTCAGCGTATTGATTGGCAAATACCTGATCCGAGAGAAATGGATCCTACAGCATTTAATTCCGTACGTGATTTAATTTCTAAAAAAGTACAAGAGCTCATCTCTAATATGAATTGACCCTTCGCTGACCTTAAAAAGCACAAATAGCTCAAAAAGGTATATATTTGTACCTAATGAGTAAACAAGGCAGAATTTTAGTCGCCATGAGTGGTGGTGTAGATAGTTCGGTAGCATCGGTGATGTTGCACGAGCAGGGCTATGAAGTGATTGGCCTTACCATGAAAACCTGGGATTATGCGTCTGCCGGTGGCTCTTCTAAAGAAACGGGCTGCTGTAGCTTAGATAGCATTAACGATGCTCGATCTTTAGCTGTTGGCTACGGCTTTCCGCACTATATTTTAGACATCCGAGAAGAGTTTGGCGATTTTGTGATTGACAATTTTGTTGATGAATACTTAGCTGGCCGCACTCCCAACCCCTGCGTACTCTGCAATACTTATATTAAATGGGAAGCTTTATTAAAACGTGCCGATAAACTCGATTGTGAATTTATTGCCACCGGCCACTATGCCAATATTCGGATACAAGATAGCGGGCGTTATGTAATTTCTAAAGGAAAAGACGAGCACAAAGATCAATCTTATGTATTGTGGGGTGTTACTCAAGAAAATTTAGCTAGAACTAAATTCCCTTTAGGGAGTTTCGCCAAATCGGAAATTAAACAAATGGCCTTAGATATGGGCCAAGTAGAATTGGCTAACAAATCGGAAAGTTACGAGATTTGTTTCGTGCCCGATAACGATTACCGGGCTTTTTTACGACACAAAGTGAGCGATTTAGATGAACGTATTGGGCCCGGAAACTTCATGCTAAGTAATGGGAAAGTAGTTGGAAAACATTTAGGCTATCCTTATTATACTATTGGACAACGTAAAGGTTTGGGCATTGCCCTCGGCGAACCCATGTTTGTTACCCGTATTTTACCAGAAAGTAATACGGTGATGTTAGGCACTCAGAATGAATTAGAGCAGGTTAGCGCACGAGTAAAAAATCTCAATTTGGTGAAATATGACTCTATTTTAAGTCCGTTAGAAGCCGTTACTAAGGTGCGGTATAAAGATGCAGGCACCCTAAGCACTATTGTGCAAGAGGGCGATGAATTGAAAATAGACTTTCACCATGCCGTTTCGGGAATAGCTCCAGGACAATCGGCGGTATTTTACGAAGGCAACGATTTATTAGGTGGTGGCTTTTTGATGTAAACATCGCTATCCAAAAAAAATATATGTCCAAAACAGCACCTAATTTTGCATTCCTTATTATAATGTCTTTATTTGCACAAATTACATTTCTACCAAATGGCTAAAAATCTATTAATAGTTGAGTCACCGGCCAAAGCCAAAACCATCGAAGGATATCTGGGCAAAGATTTTCTAGTAAAATCGAGCTACGGACATATCAGAGACTTGGTAAAAACCGATGAGGCTATTGATACCGCCCATAATTTTGAACAAAAGTATGAAGTTCCAACCGATAAAAAAGCAATAGTAAGTGAACTTAAAAAACTAGCTAAAGAAGCCGAAATGGTGTGGCTAGCATCCGATGAAGACCGCGAAGGAGAAGCCATTTCTTGGCACTTATTTGAAACCCTTGGCCTCAAAGAAGAAAAAACAAAACGCATTGTGTTTCACGAGATTACTAAGCCGGCAATTTTAAAAGCCATTGAAAGTCCGCGAACCATTGATTATAATTTAGTGAATGCCCAGCAAGCTCGTCGGGTTTTAGACCGCTTGGTAGGTTTTGAACTATCGCCCGTACTTTGGAAAAAAGTAAAACCTTCCCTATCTGCCGGCCGGGTACAATCGGTTGCGGTACGTTTAATTGTTGATAGAGAACGTGAAGTGAATCAATTTAATGCAGAAGCTGCTTTTAAAGTGGTGGCTATTTTTTCTACCGATAGCGCCAAAGAATTATTTAAAGCCGAATTGGGCGAACGTTTTAGCCAAAAAGGAGAAGCGGAACAGTTTTTAATCGATTGTAAAGCCGCCATTTTTACCATTACTAGCTTAGAAACTAAACCCAGCAAACGGAGTCCCTCTGCACCCTTTACCACTTCTACCCTACAACAAGAGGCTAGCCGTAAATTGGGCTTTTCGGTAGCCCGAACCATGTCGGTAGCACAAAAACTATACGAAGCAGGTAAAATTACATACATGCGTACCGATTCGGTAAACTTATCGGAAACAGCCTTGGGTGCTGCAGCCAATGAAATTAACTCGGCTTTTGGTGAAAAATATCACCAAGTACGAAAATATAAAACCAAATCGGCTGGTGCACAAGAAGCGCACGAAGCCATTCGCCCAACCTATTTTGAAGTCCATACCCTAAATGGCGATCCTTCAGAAAAACGCTTGTACGAATTAATTTGGAAAAGAGCTATTGCCTCTCAAATGGCCGAAGCTCAATTTGAAAAAACAACCGCAAAAATTAGCATCTCTACTCGTAAAGAAGAATTAATTGCTCAAGGTGAGGTGTTAAAGTTTGATGGTTTCTTAAAAGTATACATGGAATCTTCGGACGAAGAGGACGATACAGAAATTACTGCAGAAGATAGCAAGCAAGACGCTATTTTGCCTCCATTGGCAAAAGGGCAAAGTCTTAACCTAGTTGAATTGACGGCCACAGAACGTTATTCTCGTCCGCCTGCCCGATATACCGAGGCCAGCTTGGTAAAAAAATTAGAGGAATTGGGTATCGGCCGACCTTCTACCTATGCGCCAACCATTTCAACGGTACAAAACCGTGGATATGTGGTTAAAGAAGATAGAGAAGGTAGAACCCGCAATTTCGAGGTGTTAACGCTTAAAAGCGGAACCATTAGCGGCGAAACTCGTACAGAGAATACCGGAGCAGAAAAATCAAAATTATTTCCTACCGATATTGGTGCCATTGTAAACGATTTCTTGGTAGAACATTTCAAAGGCATTGTTGATTTTCACTTTACCGCCAAGGTGGAGAAAGAGTTTGATGATATTGCCCAAGGCTTAACCAATTGGACAGCCATGTTGCGTAATTTCTATGACCCTTTTCATGCAGAAGTACAAAACACGTTGGATAATGCCGAACGGGCCAATAATGGTCGCGAATTAGGTACAGACCCAGTTTCGGGTAAAACCATTTCGGTACGTATTGGCCGTTTTGGACCTTTTGTACAAATTGGAGATACCGAAGGCGAAGAAAAACCACGTTATGCCAGTTTACGTACCGGGCAAATGATGGAAAGCATTAGTTTAGAAGATGCCTTAGAACTATTCAAATTACCCAAAACACTTGGCCAGTTTGAAGATAAAGATATGGTGGTTGCTATTGGTAAATTTGGCCCATATGTACGCCACGATGGCTCATTTTACTCTTTACCAAAAGAAGTAGACCCACACACCATCGAAGAAGCTAAAGCCATTGAAATTATCCAAGAAAAGCGTCAGAAAGACATTGATAAATTGATTAGAACCTTTGATGAAAATCCAGATGCCCGTATCGAAAACGGACGTTGGGGGCCCTACATCAAATTTGGCAAGCTAAATATCAAAATACCTAAAGATAAAACGCCTGAAAGCATTAGCTATGCCGAAATATTGGTTTTAGCCGAAGCCGCCGAAAAAGAGCCTAAAAAAGGTGGAGCTAAACGTTTCGCCAAGAAAAAATAAGCTTTTTCTGCTATGAAAAAAGATATTCTGCATCCGCTCGTGGAAGGCATTTCTATCGCCGTAGTACTCGAAAGCGAAAACCCAGAAGGCCGTAACTGGAAAGTATACCTGTTAAACCAGCGTAACGAAGCTATTGACACTGTATTAATTGCCGCTAAGGGCTATGGAACGCTGCATGGCAAAGAGGTAAAAACTTCTACCCTACGCCACGCTATGGGAACCGTATCAGCACATACCGCCGTAGCTGTAGAACTCATAGATGAGGCTGTTTTTGGCTTAGCAAATGAATATTGGGTAAGTTATTACATACACAATATTTTATACGATAAGAAGTTTGTATTTATGCCCGAGAGCATTGTTGAAAGCAATTTAATACGTATTCCGTTTGTAAATAAACCCGGTGTGTTAATTGGACAATAAATGTATCGCTAAAAAAATAGTTTAAATTTATACCCATGCTGCAGCAAGTAAATTTAAAAAACGTTTTGGTACTCGATGTAGAAACGGTACCCCAATATGCTTCTGCAGCAGAAGTTCCGGCTAATTTATTAGAACTTTGGGCTCACAAAACCCGTTTTATGCGTAAAGAGGGAGAAACACCCGAAGAATACTATTCAAAAGCCGGTATTTTTGCCGAATTCGGTAAAGTTATCTGCATTTCTTTCGGCATTTATATTAAACGCCAAGGTAAATTGAGCTTTCGCATCAAATCTATTTCCGGCCACGATGAAAAAGAGATTTTAAGCGCTTTTATCGAGATTATTAAAAAACAACCTGTCAATGTAATGCTTTGTGCGCATAATGGCAAAGAGTTCGATTTTCCTTACTTATGCCGCCGAATGCTAATACATGGCTTAGAAATACCTGCTTGTTTGCAAATAGCCGGCAAAAAGCCATGGGAAATTAATCACCTAGATACTATGGAATTGTGGAAGTTTGGCGATTACAAAAACTACACTTCTTTACATTTATTAGCCACCATTTTTGGCATTCCTAGTCCTAAAGATGATATGGAGGGCAGCGACGTACACCGTGTATATTGGAAAGACCAAGATTTGCAGCGCATTCAAACCTATTGCCAAAAAGATGTATTAACCACCGCACAACTGCTACTTCGCTTTAAGGGTTTACCTAGCATTTCAGAAGAAGGCGTAAGTATTGTGAGTTAAAATGCACTTTTTCTGTTAATTTTTCGTGAAATATACCCGAGCAATTAGCCAATACCTCCTAAATTTGGTATCTTAGTTTACATGTCTAAAAAAGCCCATCATTTTAAAGAAGTTTTAACGCAACTGATTTTAGAAATTTTCCAAAAATCAGGCCAACAACTCCTAAATCCGAAACAAGTTTCTGCAAAACTTAAATTAGACGATGCAGATGCTCGAGATACTATTGCGGAGATACTTCGAAACGAAGTTAGAATAGGCACCTTGAGAGAACCAGAACGAGGGCGTTTTCAATTAAAAGAACTTAAAACATTTGTAACCGGTCGGGTTGATTTAACCACCGATGGTTCTGCCTTTATTATTACCGAAGACGAATTTGAAGCGGATATTTACGTTGCTCCACGCAAATTGCGCAATGCGCTGCATGGAGATACCGTACAAGTTTATGTGTACGCCAAACAAAAGGGCGGTCGCAAAAAAGAAGGTGAAGTTGTAGAAATAGTTGAACGTGCCAAAATGGATTTTACTGGTATTGTGAAACTATCCGATCGTTTTGCATTTTTTGTACCCGACGACCGTAAAATGCAACACGATATTTTTATACCGCTATCAGATTTAAATGGGGCAAAAGACAATGAAAAAGCCATTGCCCACATTAGCGAATGGCCAGAAGGTGCCAAAAACCCTATCGGTAAAATTATTCACGTTTTAGGAAAACAAGGCGATAACAATGCCGAAATGAATGCTATTTTAGCCGATTTTGGCTTCCCTTTAGCATTTCCAAAAGATGTAGAATCTGCAGCAGAAGCCATACCCGAAACTATACCCTCTGCCGAGATAGCTAAACGCCGAGATTTTAGAAAAGCACTAACCTTTACCATCGACCCGTTTGATGCCAAAGATTTTGACGATGCCATTTCTTTCCAAAAATTACCCAACGGAAACTACGAAATTGGTGTGCACATTGCCGATGTATCGCATTATGTACTCCCCGATTCGGCTTTAGATATAGAAGCCTACGATAGAGGTACTTCGGTGTATTTGGTAGATAGAGTTATTCCCATGCTTCCTGAGCGCCTTTCTAACGGATTGTGTTCTCTACGCCCTAACGAAGATAAATTGTGTTTTTCGGCGGTATTTGAGCTCGATGAAAAAGCAATCATCCATTCCGAATGGTTTGGGCGTACCGTAATTCACTCCGATAAACGCTTTGCGTATGAAGAAGCCCAAGAAATCATAGAAGGAAAACAGTCTGATTTTTCCGAAGAAATACTCAAACTAAACGAACTAGCCTATATTTTACGCGAACGTAAATTTAAAGCCGGTGCCATCAGTTTTGAATCGGCAGAGGTAAAATTTAAACTCGATGAGCAAGGCAAACCCATTGGCGTGTATGTAAAAGAGCGTAAAGATGCACATAAACTTATTGAAGATTTCATGCTCTTAGCCAACCGAAAAGTGGCTGAGTTTGTGGCTAAAAAAGGTCAAGGAAAACATAAATATACTTTTGTATACCGTGCCCACGATTCTCCAAAGGAGGAAGCTTTATTAAACTTTGCACAGTTTGCATCCAAGTTTGGCTATAAAATAAATACCCAATCTGATAAAACCATTGCCTTCTCACTAAACGCCTTATTGGTAGATGTAGAAGGTAAAGGTGAGCAAAATGTATTGACGCAACTGGCCATACGATCTATGGCTAAAGCCATTTATACCACCAAAAAATCGAGCCATTATGGCTTGGCCTTTGAATATTATACACACTTTACCTCTCCCATTAGGCGCTACCCCGATGTGATGGTACACCGTTTATTAGCTCATTATTTAGAAGAAGGCTCAACTGCCAATGCCGAGCACTACGAAAAATTGTGTGTACACTCTTCGCAAATGGAAAAAAGAGCAGCCGATGCCGAACGTGCTTCTGTAAAATATAAACAAGCCGAATACCTGCAAGACAATGTGGGTAAAGAATTCGAAGGTATTATTTCGGGCGTAACCGAATGGGGTATGTACGTAGAATTAGTAGAAAATAAATGTGAAGGAATGATTCGTTTACGTGATATTAACGATGATTTTTATGTATTAGATGAAAAAAATTATTGCATTATTGGACAGCGTAAAAAACGTAAATACCAATTAGGCGATAAAGTAACCATTAAAGTTAAAAAAGTAGATCTATCGAAACGTCAAATTGATTTTTCTTTAGTAACCCAATAAAGAGTACATGCATACCATTGAAGAACTACAAGAACTGCTGGCAAAAGCAGTGAGCGCAAAACAATATCCCAGCCAACCAGCCGAGTTATACGAGCCCATAAGCTACATTATGGCTATGAGTGGCAAGCGCATGCGCCCCGTATTGCTATTAATGGGCTGTGAACTATTCAAAGGTGATATTACTAAAGCCATAGACCCGGCATTGGCCGTTGAAGTTTTTCATAATTTCACGCTTATGCACGACGATATTATGGATAAAGCTCCCCTACGCCGTGGCAAGCAAACCGTTCACGAAAAATGGAATGCCAATATTGCGATACTTTCTGGCGATGTAATGCTGGTGCAAGGTTATATTTTGTTGCTCAACAGCTTAGAAGAAAAATTACTACGCCCGGTGTTGCATGTTTTTAACGAAACAGCCGTAAGCGTATGCGAAGGGCAACAGTTCGACATGAATTTTGAAACCCAAGCCGCCGTTTCACTTACGAATTATATTGAAATGATACGCCTAAAAACAGCTGTTTTATTGGGTGGAGCCTTAAAAATTGGTGCCCTAATTGCAGGCGCATCTACCGCCGAAAGCGATTTATTAGAAGGCTTTGGCGAAGATTTAGGGATTGCTTTCCAAATACAAGACGATATTTTAGATGTGTACGGCAACCCCGATAAATTTGGCAAACAAGTAGCTGGCGATATTTTAGCCAATAAAAAAACCTATTTGCTCATTAAAGCACAAGAAATGGCTACAGGCAAAGATGCCGAAGAATTAAACCATTGGCTTGAGGCTAGTAGATACCAAGCCGAAGATAAAATTAAAGCCGTAACCGAACTCTACAACCGTTTAGGCGTGCGTGAATTAGCCGAAACTGCCATGCAAAACTATGCAAAGAAAGCCATTAAGCAATTAGACGCTATTCAAGTGAAAGCTGCTCTTAAAGAAGCCCTACGCAGTTTTGCTGCTCAACTTGTTAGTAGAGAGCAATAAAAAAAGCCTCTACGATATACGAAGAGGCTTTAAAAAAAATAAAAAAACTTATTTCTTTGGAGCAGCTTTCTTAGCAGGTGCTTTTTTCTCAGCAGCAGCTTTAGGAGCAGCAGCCTTTTTAGCTGGTGCTTTAGCTGCAGGTGCTTTCTTAGTTGGAGCGGCTTCAGCCTCAACAGCAGAAGCAGTTTCAACTACTTCAGCAACTGGTGCAGCAGCTACTTTAGGAGCAGCAGCTTTCCTAGGAGCAGCTACCTGTACTTCTGCAGGTAAAATAGATACGTATGATTTATTATCAGCACGTTTTCTGAAAATTACGGTACCATCTACTAAAGCGAAAAGTGTGTGATCTTTACCTAAACCCACATTTTTTTCTGGATGGTGTTGTGTACCACGCTGACGAACAATGATGTTACCAGCAATAGCCAATTGACCACCAAAAATTTTGATACCTAAACGTTTACTATGGGATTCGCGACCGTTTCTGGAACTACCAGCCCCTTTTTTATGTGCCATGTTTTATTTACTTATGAATTGAAAAACAATTCTATTGAACAATCTAAACTTATAATTTAATACCAGTAATCTGGATTTTGGTGAATTGTTGGCGGTGACCGTTTTTCTTTTTGTAGCCTTTACGACGTTTCTTTTTGAAAACAATCACTTTATCTCCTTTTAAATGAGACAAGATTTTAGCCGAAACCACCGCACCTTTAAGCGTAGGCGTACCTACTTTAAATTTACCGCCATCTTCAGCCAATAATACATTGTCAAATTCAATACTAGCGCCTTCATCTCCTTGTAATCTGTGTACAAAAAGATGCTGGTCTTTAGCAACTTTAAATTGCTGTCCGGCTATATTTACTATTGCGTACATGGTTATTTATTGGTTTTATTGTTAAATGAGGTGCAAATATAGGGTTTCTCTAAAAGAATTCACAGCATTTGTTACAATTTTTTAAAGAATAATAGGGTTTAACGTTTCCGCTGTCTATTCTCGGCATCGTTAATGGTAGTACTAACCGTTTCAATTAAGGTTTTTGCAGCATCTTTCAGCTTTCCATTTCCGGCATAATCGGCATCAAAATCAAGTATTTTGCTTTTACGCTGGTATCTAAACTCCAAATAATAATGAGGAGCTGTTTTACCTGTACGTTCTTCGGGGTTTAGGCGCATATTCTGCGGAAAATTCCAAAAACCTAATTCTACAGCCTTGCGGTGTAAATACAGTAAATCATCTTTACTTAACTTTACTTGGGTTTTTACCAAAGAATCTTGGTCGTTTAGGTATTGGTATGCTCCCGTTTTGCTATCGAACCGATTTATTAAGCTATCCCCTAGCCCATACTTTAGGCTAATAGACTCCATTTCAGTGAATTTGTAAGGCGCATTTTTAATCATAATGCCATAATAATAAAAGCAGTAGGCCAAAAAAGGCACTACGATACAAATGGCTAAAAATATTTTTTTCTGTCTGTCTGTCATCTATAAAAAATTAGTCTTTTGGGTCGCCCAATTCACCTTCCCACTTGCTAATAACGGCCGTAGCCACGCTATTACCCACTACATTAGTTGCCGAGCGGCCCATATCCAACAAGGGGTCTATCCCTATTAATAAAGCTAAACCAGCTTCCGGAATATTGAAGGTGGCTATAGTACCAGCAATAACAACCAAAGAAGCTCTAGGCACACCGGCTATCCCTTTACTGGTAAGCATTAAAATAAGCAACATAGAGAGCTGCTGCTCAAAACCCAAATGAATACCATACGCTTGCGCAATAAACAGCGAAGCAAATGTCATGTACATCATAGAGCCATCGAGGTTAAAAGAATAGCCAAGCGGCAAAACGAAACTCACAATTTTATCTTTGCAACCGAAACGCTCTAACTGGAGCATGGTTTTAGGGTAGGCTGCTTCGCTACTTGCGGTACTAAATGCCAACAATACTGGCTCTTTGAGGCCGCTAACCAAGCGAAATATGCGTTTTTTTAGAATTAAGAAGCCAATGAAAATTAGCAAGAGCCACAATATGAGTAAACCCAAATAAAATTCGCCAATAAAAATGGCATAGGTTGATAAAATACTTAAACCTTGTTTGGCAATAATGGCGGTCATGGCGCCAAATACGGCAAATGGCGCAAAATTCATCACATAGCCGGTTACTTTTAATATTACGTGAGCAAAAGCATCCATGGCTTTAATAACAATAGCCCCTTTTTCGCCAATAGCGGCAGTAGCCACACCAAAAAATAGAGAGAACACGACAATTTGCAAGATTTCATTATTCGCCATGGCTTCGGCAAAACTTTTTGGGAAAACGTGCGCAATGAAATCTTTTAGCGATAAAGCTGCTTTTTGAATACCGGTATCAATGCTGGCATCGGGTAAAGGCAAATTCATGGTTTCGCCGGGACGAAATACATTCACCAAAATCATTCCTAGGGTTAAAGAAAGCAAGGTGGCACTTAAAAACCAGAGCATGGTTTTACCGCCAATACGTCCTACGGCATTAATATCGCCTACTTTGGCTACCCCAACAACCAAGGTGGTAAACACCAAAGGAGCCACAATCATTTTTATTAAGCGGAGAAAAATATCGCTCAAAAGCGTAAAAGGCTCTAGTTTTTTTTCTCGAATAGTTTCGTTTTTCTTACGAATACTCAATTGCGCTTTACGATCGGTTTTCATGGCCAGATAAGCTACCGAAGTGGTATCGGTAGTTTTAGCCAATTGCACCTCTAAATTGGTTGCCTGTTTATCGGCTTTCGCAATTTGATCGTTATATTGGCCTATCCAATTTACATTAAGTAAGTAGCCGGCTACAATACCTACTACTAAAGCGATGAAAATAAATAAAGTAAGTTTGTTTTTTTGCATACGTTTTGTGTGTAAAGCGAACGTAAAACTACAATAATTTAAGTTTAAACCATGCACCTTTTTAGCCTCCAAGATCAAAAAAAAGAACTACAACAACTCTCAAAAACAGAGTTAGAGGCTATTTGTTTGCGTTTTGCCCGATACAAAAAAGAGAATAAAGAGTTGTTAGAATTTGTGCTTTTTCACCAAGGCAATCCACAAGCCTATGCCGATGCCTTAAAAAAGGAGTTGGAAGAAGTATTTAAATCGCTAAACGGTGCAAATTATAGCGATGCTAAAAAGCTAAGAAAGATTACAAAAGCACTAAATAAACATGCAAAATACATGCAAAACCTTACTCTTGAAGTAGATTTGTGGATCTGGTTTTGCTATACGTATTGCGATTCTATGGCTGCAAAATCTACCGCACAAGTAATCCGAAATTTCTTCGTAAAAGCAGTGCTTAAGGTAGAGAAAATTCAAAGCAAATTGCATGAAGATTTGGCTTTTGATGTAGCACAAGAATTAGAAAAAATTGGCCAAATAGCAATTAAAAGCCTAAATTGGTACACTAACTAGTGTAACAATAGTTTCAAATACAGCTCTAAAAAGCATAGTATACATGGAAAACAAAGAAGCATTCTTTAAAGAAATTTTTCGGACAAACTCCCGAAAGATTTACCATTTATGCTATGGCTATACTGGCGATGACGATACCGCCAACGATTTAGTACAAGAAACCTTCTTGAAGGTGTGGCAAAATCTCGACAAGTTTCGTAACCAGGCCATGATTTCTACCTGGATCTACCGAATTGCCGTAAACACCTGTTTATCTCACCTCCGAGTAGAGAAAAGACAAGCCAAAGAAGAGCTTACTGACAAAATTATTGATGAAAAAGCGGAAGAGTTTTCCGAAAAAAACGAACAAGTAGTCCTCCTCTATCGTTGCATTTCTAAATTAGAAGAGAACGAACGTATTATCATCACCTTAGTTCTGGATGAAGTGCCTTATGCAGAAATTGCAGAGATTTCGGGCATATCTGAAGGGAACCTACGCGTTAAAATACACCGAATTAAACAGAAACTAACTGAACTTTATAGCCGATATGACCGAATTTAATCTTTTAAAAGATATCTGGCAAAGCCAACCCGAACGTAAACTAGCCGCAGAAGAAATTCTGAAGCAGGTAAAACGTTCGAAAAACCGCTTAGCAAACAAATTGCTTTTCGAAGTGTTTGTAATGAGCCTAGCCATTGCTGCATTAAGCTATGCCTGGTACATGGTGCCCTTTAAAATGTGGACTACACACCTATCGCTCCTTATTTTTATGGCTTCGTGTTTATTTGCCTTATTTGCCCAATTATCTGCCTATAGAAGCATACATGCAACTGCCCAACTCATTGGCAAACCCGATACCTACATTAAGTATTTAAAACAGTATCAAAAAGATCGGCATCGCTTAAATACGCAAAAATATAAAGTTTATACCCTGTTTTTGGGAATTGGGCTTGTGCTGTTTTTTGTAGAAATTTTCTTTGTTGCTACGCTTTGGTTTACAGTCGTTAGCTTTGTAGCATCCTTAATATGGATTGCCATTTGCTATTTCTGGCTCATGAAAGCATACATCAGAAAAGAAGATGGGTATTTAAACGGAATGATAGCCAGTTTAGAACACCTAGAACGTCAGTTTGAACAAGATTAAACTATTTCTTTTTCTCAGTAATTTCCGACAACTGAAAACCATTATTGCGTAAGCGGTAAGCCAAGGTGCGTTTAATCGTTTTTTCTGTTGATGCAGGCTCTTGGTATAGAAAATCTCTACGCAATTCCCCTTCTTTTATATAAATAGAGTCTTTGCCCTTAAAACCTGCTTTTGCTTTATCGCTGAAAGCCGGAAAACGAATGGCATTACCAGTACCTGAAGAATCAAACTCGTAGATATACAAATCATTAAGGCCTGTGCTCAACAAAACCTGCACGGCCAATTCTGGGTTACCATCGGTATCTAAATCCATATCCCAAACATCCAGAGGCTTGCCCACTAAATCGGTGTTTAAAGCCTCAAAATTTTGATGCGTAGAATCGGAACGCAATATGAGTAAAGCCGAGGTAGAATCTTTCCCTCTACCCCAGGTGAGTACATCAAAAATAAGTCCGGGTTTTACTTCTAAACTGCGTTGAAACCTAAAAGGAGAAGCTAAAACTGCTTTTTTAGGTGCCAAATTAAGTGGTTCTTCGCCACCGCAAGCAGCAATTAAAACGGTTCCTAGTAGTAGTAAGGTGATTGAAAACTGATTTTTTAACATGGAATTAAAATTAATGGGTATATAAAGTTTGGGGTATTTCCTGGCTCAATCCGCTTGGAAGTTTCATGACTAATTTTAAGGCCGAACTTCCTCCAGATTGAAAATATTTTACTTGAATTTTATGGTAACCTTTTTGCAGGCGAATGGCGCCAGTTACCGCGAAAGCAGCATGTTTATCGTCATTGTCCACCACCAATTTATCATCAATCCATAAGCTAGAGCCATCATCGGAAGTTAAGGTAAACGAATACACACCATCTTCTGCAGCTTGCAAGTAACCATTCATCACCAAACCAAAAGTTCGAGCCATGGTTTTGTATTTACCTAGGGCAACGGTTGGTACAATTGCCTGTTCATTGGCTTTTAGTGTATCTATTTCTTTCGTAAAATTAAAAAGCCCGGGCACAAAATAAGCCTGCAAACCCAGTAATAAACCCGGATTGGTACTAGCGGCTAATGGCAAGGTATTGTCTAGAATAGTGGTAGAAACTGTGCTCTGCTTACCACTTGGCGCAATTACCCGTGTTTTTAACACACGTTGTCCATCGGGCAAAACCTTTACGGTAAAGGGCTGGGTGTAGTGTTGTGTAGTAGCATCGGGTGTATAGCCGTCTAGCGTATAGAAAATTTTGGCACCTTTTACTGGAGCTTGTAGTGTAAATGTAAATTCATCACCAAGTAAGGTGGTATCTTTTATACCAATAGGGCTTGGTACCCGATAGTTTATAGTTGTTTTATCTAGTTTAGCCAAATGCTCGGGTACTGCTTCAGTAACAAAATTTGTCCAATTTTTATGCTCCGGATTTGTCCAAGCAATTTCTGAAAGGGCGTATAATCTAGGCAATAGCATATACTCTACCTTCGCCGGATTGGTCATGTACTCCGTCCACATATTGGCTTGTACCCCAATTATACGGGCTTGCTGAGCAGCAGTTAGGCTTGTAGGTGTTGGATTATAACCATAAACCTGCTCCAATGGGGTATATCCGCCAATACTTA
>Ga0209550_10000760_pt1 | contig 30916 bp, 27 predicted proteins | sample LauGreSuBDMM15SN_2_FD_187567 | JGI IMG/M metagenome (GOLD analysis project Ga0209550, IMG submission 187567) | Freshwater lake microbial communities from Lake Michigan, USA - Su13.BD.MM15.SN (SPAdes) (version 5) | ecosystem: Environmental > Aquatic > Freshwater > Lake | place: Lake Michigan... | reverse complement strand
CAATAATGTTGCATAGCCAATTGCGTCTAGTCCAGCTTCTGCAACAACAATATGATCGGAAAATTGCTTTTCTGCTTTTGAAATTTCATTTTCAAATTCAACAAACAAAGCTGGCGCTTTTTTAGCCTCTTTATTTTCATTAGCAGTTACAACATAATTAACCATTCTATGCATTAAAGCGCGAGCGGCGGGGTTTTTGGTAGAATCATTTTGATCGTAAATTTCTAGTATTGCGGCGCTAACTTGTGCTGGATCTAGGTTTAAGATTTCTGGAGAAATTGGCATATTTGTAAAATTGGTTAATAATTTTTTTACACTTTTTAAATAATAAAAATTAGCAATATTTTTTTGGTCACAAGGCTGTTAATCTTGAAAAAGACAATTTTAAATTGCGCCTTTTGTAACTTTTTAAGACATTTCTTCTTTTTTGAATTACAGCAAAAATTTAGACACTGTTAACTAATTATTTTAGCACAGATTTTGACATGTTTTTAGCGCTTTTTTGACAAAATTAGGATAAATATCTGGATATATTTTGAGTAATTTTGTCAAAAAATAAGCAAAAACAGGGCGAAATATGGGATAAAAATAATTAGTTAACAGTGTCTAATGCAAAATATAGATTTTTTAGCTGATAAATTTCTTGAAATAAAAAATTTTTAGCAAAAAAAATGCTTGCTTTAAGCCAAGCACTAAGCTCTAAAAAAATCCGCAAAAAATTATTTTTAAAAATTGACAAAACACAATATGATGTGTTAATTTTGGTTTTTCCCTACTATATATAGTTTTTTAATTAAATTTTATTTTTATGTCTCTATTAGATGCGAAACCAGTTTACAAGCCATTTTCTTACCCTTGGGCATATGATGCATGGTTAAAACAACAACAAATTCATTGGTTGCCAGAAGAAGTTCCTTTGGCCGATGATGTGCGCGACTGGAAGCATAATTTAACTTCGGGCGAAAAAAATCTTTTAACGCAAATCTTTCGTTTTTTTACACAAGCCGATATTGAAGTAAATAACTGCTATATGAAGCATTATTCTAAGGTTTTTAAACCAACAGAAGTGCAAATGATGCTTGCCGCTTTTTCAAATATGGAAACTGTTCACATTGCCGCTTATTCGCATTTGCTTGACACTATTGGCATGCCAGAAAATGAATATACTGCTTTCATGAAATATAAGGAAATGAAAGATAAATATGACTATATGCAAAAATTTGGCGTAGGCACTAAAAAAGATATCGCCACTACTCTGGCGGTGTTTGGTGGCTTTACTGAAGGGTTGCAACTTTTTGCTTCATTTGCAATTTTGATGAATTTTCAACGCTTTGGAAAAATGAAAGGCATGGGACAAATTGTGGCTTGGTCGGTGCGCGATGAAACTTTGCACACAAATTCAATCATTAAACTTTTTCGCACTTTCTGCCAAGAAAATCCAGAAGTTTGGGATGAAGAGTTGAAAGGCCGCTTATATGAAGCCTGCGCCACGATTGTGCATTTTGAAGATGCCTTTATTGACCTAGCTTTTGAAATGGGAAATATTGAAGGATTAACTTCGCGCGAGGTAAAAAGATATATTCGCTATATCGCCGATCGTCGCTTGAGCCAGCTGGGTTTGAAGGATATTTATATGATTGATGTAAATCCACTGCCTTGGCTTGATGAAATTTTAAATGGCGTTGAGCATACAAATTTCTTCGAAAATCGCGTTACTGAATATTCAAAAGCATCTACAGTTGGAACATGGGAAGATGTTTTTTCTGAAATTGATGAATCGCGCGAAAAAATGCTTGTTGTATAATTTTTTAGCCCGCTTTTAATAGCGGGCTTAATCAACAATTTTTGCAAAATGTTTCAAAAAATATTAATAATATTATTATTGATATCCACCAGCGCGCAAGCCTCGCAAAGCCGCACTCTCACTATTTTTGCAGAATCTAATGTTGCTCTTCCTTTAACAAAAATTGCGCGCCAATTTTCTAGAGCCGCCAATGTGATTGTTTCGATAAATTTTACTTCTGCAGATAATTTAATTTACAATATCGACAATGGCGAGCCCGCGGATATATTCATTTCCGGCCATAATGCTTGGATTGAAAAATTGCATCAAAAAGGCGTAATTGATATTTATAATGTTGGCTATATCGCGCAAGATCAAGTGGTGCTTGCCACCCATCAAAAAAACGATTTAATGCCTATAGCCTTAGCCAATAATAATATTGCTTTTAATGATGCTTTAAAAATTTTAGATGAAGATAAAGCGTCGCTAATTATTGATGAAGATGGCAATTCTTCGGGTTTTTTTGCAAAAAATCTTTTGGAAAAAGCGCATCTGGATAATGTTAGAGTTTTTAGTCGCATTGCCGAAGACCGCACCTCGCTGCTTAGCGCCATCAAAAATAATAAAAATAATTATTCAATTTTGCTGGCAAGTCAAATTTACAATAAGGCAGATTTTAAAATTTTAGCAAAAAATTCTGATATTAAAATTTTCTACCAAGCCTTGATAATTGCGGGCGATAACATGGAAGTGGCGCGCGAGTTTTTAAAATTTATTAAAAGCAGCGAAGCAAAAATATATTTCAAATCTTACGGATTTATCGTAAATTAATGCAGCGCTCATGAGCAAAAATTACCTACAGGCTCTAGAAGAAGAATCAATTTATATCATCAGAGAAACTTTAGCAGAATTTGAAAATCCGGTATTTTTATATTCAATTGGCAAGGATTCTTCAGTGTTGCTGCATCTGCTTTTGAAGAGTTTTTATCCAGCAAAAGCTAAGATTAAAGTTTTGCATATTGATACCACTTGGAAATTTAAAGAGATGATTAAATTTCGCCAAAAACAAGCGGCAAAATTTGAGCTTGATTTAATGGTTCACACCAATCCCAGAGCGTTTACAGAGCAAATTTTACCTTTTGGCGCGGGCAGTAAAAACTATACCGACATCATGAAAACACAGGCTTTGCGCCAAGTTTTAGATGAATATAAATTTGACGCTGCAATTGGTGGAGCTAGGCGCGATGAAGAGAAATCAAGGGCTAAGGAAAGAATTTTTTCCATTCGCAATCAATTTCATGAGTGGAATCCTAAAAATCAACGCCCCGAAATGTTTAATTTATTTAATTGCAAAATTAAAAAAGGCGAGTCGATGCGCGTGTTTCCGCTGTCCAATTGGAGCGAGCTGGATATTTGGCAATATATTAAATTGCAAAATATTGAAGTGGTGCCGCTTTATTTTGCAGCGACAAGACCAGTGGTAGAGCGCGACGGAACGCTTATTATGGTTGATGATGATAGATTGCCGCTTTTGGAAAATGAAAAAATTATGATGAAAAAAGTACGGTTTAGAACGCTGGGATGTTATCCGCTAACTGGCGCGGTAGAGTCTGATGCAGCAACGCTTGATGAGATTATTGACGAAATGCAAAATAGTAAATTTTCTGAAAGACAAGGGCGCTTGATTGACAAGGATCATGGCTCTTCGATGGAGAAAAAAAAGCATGAAGGGTATTTTTAATGCTTCAATAGGGGTCAGACCCCTTTTTTTGTAATAAGTTTTCAAATAAAAATGCAAGAATTTATAAAATTTTTAACTGCTGGAAGCGTTGATGATGGCAAGTCCACGCTGATTGGAAGGCTTTTATATGACAGCAATTCCTTATTTGATGATCACATTGCCGAAGTAAAAAAATCAACCGATTCTAACTTTGATGGCGAACTTGATTTTTCGCTATTTCTCGACGGACTTGCTTCCGAGCGCGCGCAAAAAATTACCATAGATGTGGCTTATCGCTATTTTAATTATGATCAGAAAAAATTTATTATCGCCGACGCTCCCGGTCACGAGCAATATACGCCAAACATGGCGGTGGCGGCTGCTAATAGCGACAAAATTATAATTTTAATTGATGCCACAAAAGGCATAAAAGCGCAGACAATTCGCCATAGTTATATCGCCAATTTATTTGGCATTGACGATGTAATTGTGGCAATAAATAAAATGGATTTAGTGAATTTTAGCGAAGAAATTTTTAACCAAATTCGCGCAGAATATTTAGAAAAAACTGCGCAGTTAAATTTTAATAAAATCAATTTCGTGCCAGTAATTGCAACGCTTGGCGATAATATTTTAGAAAAAAGTAAAAAAATTAATTGGTATGAAGGCGGCGCAATTATTGATTATTTGAGCGAAATTTCTGACAAAAAAAATATACAAAATATTTTGCGTCTTGAAATACAAAATATTGCCAAACAAGGCGAAACGCGCTATTATCAAGGGTTGCTATCGCAAGGAAGTTTACAAATTGGTGATGAAATAATTGCTTATCCGGCAGAAAAAAATGCAAAAATTAGTAAAATAATTCATAGCAATAATGAGGTGAAAAATATTGAAGCTATTTCGTCAATTGCGGTTTGTCTTGACCGTGAAATTGATATTGATCGCGGCTCTATTTTAAGCTCGCCTCTAGCTTTGCCGCATTTTTTTGATAGCTTTAATTGCAACTTAATTTGGTTTTCTAACAAAAAATTTTTACTCGAAAATAATAGTGAATTTTTAGTGAAAATTAATCATAATTATTTGCGCGCCAAAATTGATAAAATTAATAACATCATTGATGTTTTAAACCCAGCAATAACGGGCTTGCAAAATGAAATTACTTTCAATCAAATTGCCAATGTTAATTTAAATTTAGCACAAAAAACTGCCTTTGATTTATTTGAAAATAATAAAAATACCGCCTCATTTTTGCTAATTGATAAAAATGATAATGAAACAATTGCTTGCGGAATTATTGCAAATTCGCTTTCTAGCAGAGGCTCTAGCAAAGATAAGCAGGAAGAATTTTTAATTGAATTATCGCAATTAGTTGCAAAATATTTTGGTGGAAAAACTCAAATCTAAATAAAATTTATGAAAATTGCTCACAATTTAACCGAGTTAGTTGGCAACACGCCCTTGGTTAGAATCAATCGTCTCAACGACACGCGCGCTACTGTTGTGGCGAAACTTGAATATTATAATCCGACAAATTCGGTGAAAGATCGCATCGCCGTTAACATGATTGAGCAGGCAGAAAAGGATGGAAAAATCGCTCCCGGCAAAACCACTTTAATTGAGCCAACCTCTGGAAATACGGGCATTGGACTGGCTTTTGCTGCGGCAATTAAAGGCTATCGCTTAATTTTAACAATGCCTGAAACCATGTCGCTTGAGCGCAGAAAATTGTTAAAAGCCTATGGCGCCGAACTGGTTTTAACCGAAGGTGCGCGCGGCATGAAGGGTGCAATTGCCAAAGCGGAAGAATTACAATTAATCACGCCAAATTCACTAATTTTACAACAATTTTCTAACCAAGCCAATGTTGAAATTCATCAAAGAACCACTGCTGAAGAGATTTGGAAAGATACTGACGGCAAAATTGATATTTTAGTTGCGGGCGTTGGAACTGGCGGAACCATTACCGGCATTGCCTCGGTGATTAAAAAAAGAAATCCTAATTTTAAAGTTGTAGCAGTTGAGCCAAAAGCAAGCCCCGTTTTGTCGGGCGGAGTGGCGGGACCACACAAAATTCAAGGCATTGGCGCTGGCTTTATTCCAGCAATTTTACAAACAAATTTAATTGATGAAGTGTTCCAAGTTTCTAACGAAACCGCGGTTGAATATGCGCGTCAATTGGCTTTGAAAGAAGGAATTTTGGGCGGAATTTCTTCTGGCGCTGCTGCTTATGCGGCCTTAGAAATAGCGAAGCGCGAAGAAAATGCTGGCAAATTAATTGTCTTTATTTTGTCGTCTTTTGGCGAACGCTATTTGTCTTCTGTTCTATTTGACCACATCACCGAATAATGAAAATTGAATTTTTTGAAAATATAAAAAAACAAGATCCGGCGGCGCAAAATTACGCGGAAATAATTTTATGTTATGCCGGCGTTCACGCTTTGTTTTTTCATAGAATTTCGCATTTTTTAGCAAGGCTGCAAGTTCCTATTCTGCCTCGCTTTATCGCCTATATTTCAACAATTATTACCGGAATTGAAATTCATCCTAAAGCAAAAATTGGCAAGAATTTTTTTATCGATCACGGCACTGGCGTGGTAATTGGCGAAACAGCGGAAATTGGCGATAATGTGGTGATTTATCACGGCGTGACTTTGGGTGGACGAAGTAGCGACAAAGGCAAAAGACATCCCACAATTCAAGATAATGTGATGATTGGCGCGGGCGCTAAAATTCTGGGTCCAGTGGTAATTGGCAAGGATACAAAAATTGCGCCCGGATCAATTATTATTTCCGACACTAGCGAAGGCGCGGTGATGGTTCCACAAATTGCTAGAAAAGTGGATAAGAAAACTGACGCGATGGAATATTATATTTAGAAACGAGCCCGCGCGGGTCCGCAGCCTTTATTTCTTCTTTTGCGTAATTTTAATCAAAGTTAAATCGCTGCCTTTTTTGCTCAAAACTTGAAAAACATAATTGCCAATTGTGATATTTTCTTTCTCTTTTGGAATATGTCCCAAGCTGCTAATTATAAAGGCGGAAAGGTTGTGCGCATCTTCATCTTCAGGCAAATCTAAATCGATTTTTTTGTTTAAATCGCGAATCAGCATGCGCCCCGAAACCTTATAGGCGCCTGATTTGGTCTTAATTAAACTGATGGTTGATTTGTCATCTGGCTCTTTAATTTCGCCAACAATTTCTTCGATAATATCTTCTAGCGTAATCATGCCAACCAGCGTGCTATATTCGTTTACCACTAGCGCGAAGCGTTTTTTCTTTTTGCGAAAATGTAATAATTGTGTGCGCAAACTGTTGGTGGATGGCACAAATAAAGGCTCGGAGGTGGCTTGCGAGAGATCGAAATTATTAATATCACCAACATAAAAATATAATTGCGCCAATAATTTTCGCACATTTAAAACCGCCACCACATTCTCGTTATCGCCCTTCCACAAAGGAATGCGCGTATAAGTTAAATCGTTAATTTGCGATATAATTTCACTAACCGTCATATCAATATTAAGCGATTTTATGTCGCGCCTATGTACCATAATTTCAGTAATTGCGGTGTCGGATAAATCTAAAACTCCATCTAGCAAATCCTTATCATATTTAAAAATTGAGCCTTCTTTAGCCTTTAAATCAACGGTGTCGCGAATTTCTTCAAGTTCGGCTTCTTTATCTTTTTTAGCAACTGAACCAAAAATTAAACGGGTTGGAACATCGACAAATTTTTGTATCACTTTTGCAATTGGCGCAAAAATTTTAAATAAAAATTCAATTGGCAAAGAGAAAAATAAAGCTACCGAATCAGGAAATTTTAGAGCAATGGTTTTTGGCAAAATTTCACCAAAAACAATAACAATTATAGTTAAAAAAACCGTGGCATAAATTATTCCAACTTCACCAAATACTTCCAGCAACACGCTAGTAGTAAGGGTTGAGGCGATAATATTAACCACATTATTTGCCAGCAACATAACACTTACGACCTTTTCGCGCTCTTGTAATAATTTTTGCAAACGCAAAGCGCGCTTGGTTTTTTGACTTGCTAGGCGATAAATTTTAGCGCGCGAAACCGCAGTAATTGAGGTTTCAAAGCAAGAAATCAACGCGCCCAAAATCAACAAAATTACTACCGCTATCAATTGAATTTCAATGTGATTATCCATATTTATATGTTAAAATTTCTTATCAAAATTAATTCTTGGATCTATGAGTTTGTAGGTTAAATCGGTAATTAAATTGGTAATTAATCCAAGCAAAGTAAAAAAATAAAGCGTGGCAAAAATCACCGGAAAATCGCGCGATAAAGTTGCCTCATAGCCAAGTAAGCCAAGCCCATCAAGGGAGAAGATTACTTCAATCAACATTGAAGAAGTAAAAAAAATTGCAATTAAAGCCGCCGGCATTTGGGCGATAATAATTAAAATTGCGTTGCGAAAAACATGTTTATACAAAACTTGCTTTTCAGACAAGCCGCGCGCGTAAGCCGCTGTCACATAGTTTTTGCCAATTTCTTCGATAAAAGAATTTTTTACAAAAAATGTTAGTGAAGCAAAACCACCAATTACCATGGCAATAATTGGCAATGCCATGTGATGCAAATAATCAAGAATTTTTCCAATTGCGCTCAACTCTGCAAAGTTAGGCGAGGTAAGGCCGCGCAGTGGAAAAATATTTAAAAAATTTCCGCCGCAAAATAAAATAATTAACAAAATCGCGAATAAAAAAGCAGGAATTGCGTGGAGAAAAATGATGATTGAACTGCTGGTAATATCGAATTTTGAACCGTCACGCACAGCTTTTTTTATGCCCAAAGGAATAGAAATTAAATAAACCAATAATGTGGTCCAAATGCCTATGGATATTGAGGTGGGCATTTTTTCTAAAACCAATTCTATGACGCTGCGATCTTGATAAAAACTTTCGCCAAAATTGAAGCTAGCGAATTTTTTTAGCATTAAAAAAAATCTTTCATGAAGGGGTAAATCAAAGCCATAAAGCTTTTGCACTTTTGCAATTATTTCTGCATCAACGCCGCTTGCGCCTTGATATTGCAATGCCCTATTGCTTTGCAAATTTGCAACATCAACTGCAAATGCAGTTTCGCTTGAGGCTTTATTGGCATTGTTAATTTGAGCTAAAAACCTTTCAACAGGACCACCCGGAGCGGTTTGAATAATCAAAAAATTTAGCAACATTATCACAAATAATGTTGGAAAAATTAGTAAAAATCTTTTTAGAAAATAAATTTTCATTTTAATTAGCGCTTCCCCAGTCTGGGTCGATGGCTCCTTCATCTTCGGGGGTTGGCAGCTCAAATTCATGGCCAGTTAAAATATCAACAACCCATAATCTTGGAATTGAATCCTTGCCCCAAGAGCCTTTCTTTTTTGAAAAAACTAAATAGCGAGAATTTGGTGAAAATTTTGCGCCTTCAACTAAATAGCCAGAAGCCAAAAGCCTTTCAGATGAACCATCGGCAAGCATTACACCAATATAAAATTGACCATTTTCAATTTTAGTAAAAGCAATTAATTTGCCATCTGGCGACCAAATTGGTTTGGAATAAGTTCCACTGCCAGAGCTTAGGCGTCTAAGGCTGTAGCCATCAACCGTTAATAAATAAAGTTTTTGCCCACCCGCGCGATCAGAAGCAAAAGCGATATATTTTCCATCTGGTGAATAGCTAGCGGTGGTGTCGATTCCCTCGTCTTTAGTTAAGCGACGCGCGGCATTTTGCGTGATGTTAATTTCGTAAATATCGCTATTTCCATCTTGAATTGCCGACAATAAAAGCAGGTCGGGATTTTGCGGATGAATAGCGGGAGCAAAATTTGTAATACGAAAACCGCCAACCTTATCGCTACGCAAATTTTGCAAATTTAATGAAAAAATTTGCGGACGATTTTGAAAATATCTTACATAAAAAATCTCATCGCGTTTTTTTGAGAAAACCGGCGACAGCACTAGGTCGCGACCACTTGTTAAATAGCGATGATTTTCGCCATCAAAATCAATTTTAGCGATTCTTTTTATACGATTTTTAATGGCGCCAGTTTCAGCAACATAAAGAATTTGCGAATCAAAATGACCAATTTTTTCACCCGTAATTGCTTTAAAAATTTCATTTGAAATTGCATTTGCAACCTTGCGATAGCTGTCTTTTGAGGCGGTATAAACTTTTCCAAAAAGCTGTCTTTGATCTAAAATATCGTAAGCGCGCACTCTGGCTTCAACATTTCCAACTGAATCGCGATTGAATTTTGCCATTATAACCGCGTCAATTCCTGCTTTGGCATATTTGGCAAAATCGGGCACGCCATCAATTTCAACTTGCGGATATTCAACCTTACCAGCAAGGCTTGCATTGCCCGCGTTAAGTGGCGGCGCAGATTGTTTTATAACTTCAAATAAATCGGTATTTTTTAAATTATTGCGCAGGCGTTCCATGATATCAAAAGACGGAGAGCGCAAATAAGGATCGCGCTGATCAAAGCCAATAAAAAGAATTTTGGTTTTGGCGATATCCTTGTTATTTACCGTAAAAACCGCATTGGCAAAGCTTTGCGAGTGAATAAAAATTAATAAAATAGCAATAAAAAATCTCATTTTACAAAACTTCGATTGTGATATTTTCATTGGTGTAAATGCATAATTCGGCGGCAATTTTCATGGATTTTTTTACCACTTCTTCTGCAGATAAATTTTCAATTTCGCATAAAGCACGCGCCGCAGCCAATGCATAATTTCCTCCCGAGCCAATGCCGGCAATGCCTTTTTCGGGTTCAAGCACATCGCCATTTCCGGTTAAAACTAGGGAAATATCCTTATCAACCACAATCAACATTGCCTCCAAACGACGCAAATATTTGTCGGTGCGCCAGTCTTTAGCAAGCTCCACGCAAGCGCGCATTAACTGATTTGGATATTGCTCGAGCTTGCTTTCTAATCTTTCAAACAAAGTAAAAGCATCGGCAGTTGCGCCCGCAAAACCCGCAATAATTGAGCCGTCGCCGAGTTTACGAATTTTTTTTGCATTTGATTTTAGAACCGTATTTCCAAAAGAAACCTGTCCATCGCCCGCAATTGCAACCTTGCCATTTTTTCGAACCGCAACAATTGTTGTGCCATAAATTTTTGAAGGATCTTTGTCGGTAAGCATATTTAAAAATTTGAAATTTTGGGAAAGGGGTCTGACCCCTTTTTGGAACCCTTTTAAGAGAATTCACCTTGGAATATTAATAATTAAGATTTATCAATTTCAGCATGAAAATGCAAACTTAAATTAAAATTTTGTGAAAAGAAATTATAAAAATCTAACGGTAATATTTTTTCTGGGAATTGCCTCGGGAATGCCTTTGGCGCTTATTTTATCAAGCTTAAAAGCATTTTTGCTTGATCGTGGTTTTGACTTAACCACCATCGGATTTTTTTCTCTCGCCACTTTACCTTACAGTTTAAAAATATTTTTTGCACCTTTTATCGATTCAAAATCTTTGCCATTTTTCAGCAAAATTTTTGGTCAAAGAAAATCTTGGATGATTTTAATGCAAATTTTATTGGCAGTTTTTATCGCATTTTTTTCGATAGAATCTATCGCCAATAATTTAACTTTAATTGCAATTTTAGCATTTTTAATTGGCTTATTTTCTGCTAGTCAAGATGTGGTAATTGATGCTTATCGCATAGAATTAATTAAGAAGGAAGATCAGGGTTTGGCGGCTGGTTTTGGGGTTTATGGCTATCGCATTGGCTTGTTAATTTCTGGCGCTTTTGCGCTGGCTTTAGCGGAAAAATTTGGCTGGAATGCCACTTATTATATTCTGGCTTTGCTGATGCTATTTTGCGCAATTTTTACATTTTTTATTGAAGAAACGCGCAAAGATTTTATTAGCAAAAATGAAAATTTTGCTCAATGGTTTAAACATGCAATTATCGCGCCGCTTAAAGATTTAACGCGCCATAATTCATGGTTTGCAATTTTATTATTCATCGTTTTTTTCAAGCTTGGCGATGCTTTTGCAGGAAATTTAACTTTACCATTTTTGCTACAAATTGGTTTTAGCAAAATTGAAATTGCCACAATTGTTAAAACTTTTGGACTTGTTGCAACCTTGATTGGCACGCTTTTTGGCGGAATTTTAGTTAAGAAAATTAATTTAACCAAAACACTTTGGATTGCTGGCGCAATGCAAATGTTTTCTAACTTGGCTTTTGCATTTCAGGCAAAAATTGGTTATGATCCAAGCTTGCTTTATTTTACAATTTTTATTGAAAATTTTAGTGGCGGCATGGGCGATGCGGCTTTTGTAGCTTACTTGAGCGTGCTTTGCAATTTATCTTTTAGCGCTACGCAATATGCAATTTTATCGTCACTTGCGTCTTTTGCGCGCAGCTTTTTATCATCGAGCGCAGGAATTTTTGCGCAAAAAATTGGCTGGTATTATTTCTTTATTTTCTCAACTTTTTTGGCAATTCCTGGGATGATTTTTTTGCTTTATTTAACGATGAAAAATAAGAGCTCGCCCTAACAACAGAAAATACATTTGCAATTATTGCTCGTCTGCCCAAAATTTGCGCGGACTCAATTTCAAAAAAATTCAATGCGTTTAACAACCTTAAAGCCAAAGAACGAAAAAATTACCAAAGGCGAGGTTTCTGCTGCACATTTTATTCCCTATAAATGCCATTATAATTCTAATACACTTCTTACTGAAAAAGAAGAATTGATGCGCATAATTAAAATTAAAGGTTTTGCCTTTGAAACTGCTGATGACATTGACATTGATTTGAAAAAAAACGCCCGCAATAACTTGCTTAAAGGCATGGCGGCGGGAGGATTTTCGCTTTATTTTCATACCATAAGACGCAAGGAAAAAGGCTTTCCTGATGGCGAAATGCCGGATAATTTTTCGCGCCGCGTTAATGAAGAATGGTCGCGCAAACATTCTAGTGATAAAAGTTTTGTTAATGAACATTATCTAACAATCATTCGCGGCGCAGACAAATCGGGCGTTGCGGTGCTTGAACATATGGCAAAAAAAATTCAGCATAAAACTGATAAAACGGCTTGGGAAAATTACATTCGCGAAATGTATGACGAGCTAGAAGAAATGACCGAGCGCATTTTAAATGGCTATAGCAATTATGGCGCGCAACTACTCGACTTAGAAGAAACCGACGACGGAGTTAATTCCGAGCTGCTAGAATTTCTCTCGCGCATTGTAAATTGCGGCTATTCGCAGCCCATGAATATTCCACTTAACAAGGTTTCGCATCATTTGCCAATTAGTCGTCTTTATTTTGGTGGAAAATCAATTGAAGCTCACAATCCTACAGCCGTAAAGCATGCGGGAATTGTTTCAATTAAAGAATATCGCCCCTCAACTCACGCCGGCGTTTTTGATGGCTTTATGCAAATGCCTTGCGAACTTATAATTTCGCAAAGCTTTTCTTTCATTAATCGCATGGTGGCAATTTCGTCAATGCAGCTGCAACAAAGGCGCTTGGTGCAATCGGAAGATGTGGCGGTTTCGCAAATTCAAGAAATTGACGAAGCTTTAGATTCTGCAATGAGCGGTGAATTTGCTTTTGGCCTGCATCATTTAACAATTATGTGCATTGAAGATACGCAAAAATCTTTGGAAAGCATGCTGTCTTTATCGGTTGTTGAACTTTCTAACTCGGGAATTACGGGCGTTCGTGAACGCATTAATTTGGAGCCAGCTTTTTGGGCGCAATTGCCCGGAAACTCTGATTATATGGCGCGAAGGTCGGTTGTAAATACTTTAAACATCGCTTCTTTTGCTTCTTTTCATAATTATCCTTCTGGCAAAAGAAAGGGCAATCACTGGGGCGATGCGGTGACGGTTTTAAACACGGTTTCTGGCACGCCATATTTTTTCAGCTTTCATGTTCGCGATGTGGGACATTCGATGATTATTGGTCCCACCGGCTCTGGTAAAACGGTGCTTTTGAACTTTTTATGCGCGCAGGCTCAAAAATTTAAGCCGCGTTTATTTTTCTTTGATAAGGATCGCGGCGCCGAAATTTTTGTGCGCGCCATTCGCGGCAAATATGTAACTCCTGATGCTTCAAGGGTTTCGGGCTTTAATCCTTTTCAACTTGCCGATACAAATGAGAATCGCTCATTTTTGGTTGAGCTTTTAAAATCTTTAGTTTCTACAAGTTCTGCCGCCCTACCCGCGCATGAGGTTGAAAGAATTAACGAAGCCGTTGCGGGCAATTATAAATTGCCGCCACATCAAAGGCGTCTTAGAAATATTGCGCCATTTATGGGTTTGGGCGGCCCTGGAACGCTTGCGGGAAGGCTTTCTATGTGGCATACTAATGGCTCACATAACAAGCTTTTTGATAATGAAGAAGATCAAATCGATTTTTCTTCAGCGCGCGTTTTTGGCATTGAAATGGGCAGAATTTTGCAAGATAAAGTTTCTATTGGTCCGGTGTTACTTTATCTTTTTCACCGCATTCAAAGCTCGCTTGATGGCTCGCCAACTATGATTGTTCTTGATGAGGCTTGGGCGTTAATTGATAATCCAGTTTTTGCGCCAAAAATTAAAGATTGGCTCAAAGTTTTGCGAAAACTCAACACTTTTGTAGTTTTTGCCACGCAGTCGGTAGAAGACGCCGCAAAAAGCCAAATTTCTGACACTTTAATTCAACAAACCTCCACGCAAATATTTTTGCCAAACCTCAAAGCAACCACAATTTATCGCGATATATTTATGCTTTCGGAGCGCGAGTTTAATTTGGTTAAAACCACAGATCCATCAACGCGCTTTTTTCTCGTTAAGCAAGATAATGACGGCGTAATTGCCAGAATTGATCTTAGCGGGATGGAAGAGGTTATTCGCGTTTTATCAGGACGCGCCGAAACTGTAATTATGATGGATGATATAATTGCGCAAGTTGGCTCCGATCCTGATGACTGGCTTCCACCTTATTTAGAAAAATCAGCCAAAGCGTGATAAATTTTGTAAAAAAATACATTTCAGCGCCGTTGCAAATTGGCTTTTATCAAAAATTTCTGGGCATTTTATTTTTTGGCAATGCGGTTTTAAAAATCAAATCTATCGCCAGAAAATCGCTTTATATTTTTTCTTTGGTAATTTTAATTTTAACTTCGCTTGCTCCAAACTCTTACGCCGCGCTTGATTATGGAGTTGGCAGAGTTAGAGGCTGTAGCAATGACGCAATTTCAAAAATAGAAGGGCTTGATTGGAATCCTACCACCGGAGGCAAGGATGTGGAATTTGTCATGTCAAATCCGGGTTGCTTGGCGCTGGTTATCTCTAGCTATGTTGCCGTTAAAGTTGCAATTGCGGCAATGAATTATTCTTGCGGAACTGGCAGCGGCATTCCTCGCTTAAAACCATCTCTATTCCATGATATTTACGATATAACAAAAGCAGCTCGCTCTAGCGCAAGAAATACCCCCCCCTGTCCTTTTTTAACCATGACGGCATCGGTATCCGTTTCGGCAATTCTTGCTGAAATTTCAATAATTTATGGAGTTGCCACAAGTGTATTTGAAAATAGCAAAATTTGCGGCGCTAATTGGATGGCACCAAGCAGCGCAACTTATGATTTTAGCATTCCAAGCTATAAACAAACCGTTGAAAGCACCGTTAAAGAATGGTTTCGCAACAATAATACCACAAACCTTAATTTTGAAAATAAAACCTATCGCGAATGGTTTTATGGTGGCGTAGAAGTTGAAGATGCTCCGGATGGCGGCTTAGCTTGCTTAGATCCTACCAGTCCAAAACTTCCAATGATAGGCTATCCAAGGCAGAAATATTATTTACGCGGCCTTGAAGCGGGCAACTTTAATTGCAAAAAATATGAGGTGCTGCTCGGAAAATCATATAGCGATCCTGATGCCATGAAAACTGCTTATGATTGCTGCATTTCAAGAAGCCGCGATTATGTTTGCATTGAATATGAGCCTTTTTATGTAGCACCAATTAACGCTGCCAACCAAAACTTAACTAACGCCACCAATTCTACAGCTTCAGGTTTAGCCACAGGCACTAATACTGTTGGTTCGACAATTAGCCAGTCTAGCACCTCAGCAAACATTTCTTCCACCAGCACGCAAACCATCTCCGCAACAAGAAAATTCTGTCGTGCTGGCGAAAAATGCACAGTTGAAGGAATTGTTTTTGCCGCCAATTATCTTGATAATGATCGCTTTGTTTGCGCCGAAACTTATAGCCTTTGCCCTTATAATTTTGCCATTGGAGGAGGCAGCGAATATTGCGATTATTATCGCGATGGCACTTGGAATGATGATGATGGAAGATGGGATTTAATTACCACCGAAGATATCGACTCCGGCAGATGCTCCACGCGCAGCGAAATAAGAAACGCCGACTGCACATATAATGAAAAAGCGGGAAGATGTAAAAATTATTGCCAATATTTAAATCATTGCACTAAAACCTCCACCTCCTATTCCTACAGAAGCAGCCTTAACTCTCCTTATTTTTCCGAAGCCTGCCTAAATTTTGAAGGCGACTCGCAAAATAGAGCCAGCTTTGGCGGTGGTATTGCAGTTGGCGCTCCTCGCCATTTCAGCACTCCAATTGCGCAATGCGTAAAAGAAACTTTAGAAAATCTTTTTCAAAATCGCGCTGGACATACCAAATGTTTAAACGCCAATGAATATCCCTCCGCCGACGGCAGTTGTCCAAGCGGACAATATGTTGTTGACGGCACTTTCGTTTACAAAAAAGGCAATAAAGTTAAAGCAACTTCATTTTTTGAAGTAGTACAAAACAACCTACAATTCATCGTCAGGCTTGTGCTAACCCTTTCTATCGTGTTTTATGGCATGAATTTATTGCTATGGAAATCTGATATTCGCAATAAAAAAGATATTCTAATCTATCTTCTAAAAATTGGCTTAGTGATGTATTTTGCCACGGGAGATGCTTGGCAAGGCATGTTTTTCAAAGGTGTTTATGGCGCTTCCACCGAGCTTTCGCGCATGGTATTTAAAATAAAAGTTAACGAGGAAGAAAACAGAAGGGATGGCTGTCAATTTGGGCGCTTATATCTTGCAGATGGTCAAGAAACTTACTCGGCGCGCCTTTATTCTCCAGGCAAGGAATATCTTGCAATGTGGGATACTCTTGATTGCAAAATCATGCGCTATCTTGGCTTTGGCCCTAGCGTATCAACTGCCAATGTTGCCTCGCTATTACTCGCCTCACCCTTCACTGGACCAGCCGGTTTTTATTTTGCCTTTTCCATTCTCATCTTTGCATTATTGCTAATTGCGGCAACGATTCGGGCTTTGCATATATTTTTAAGTTCCTGCATCTCAATTATAATAATGGTTTTTATCTCACCAATTATAATTCCTTTGGTGCTCTTTGAAAAAACGAAAAATATTTTTGAGAATTGGCTCAAGGAGCTTATCAGCTTTGCCATTCAGCCAATGATATTATTTGCCTATATTGCCATTTTAATTATGGTGATGGATCAAACCCTGCTTGGCAGCGCCAGCTATAGAGGCAAAGGACCATTCAAATCAATTGATTGCCAAAAAAGATGCGTTGATCGTGACGGCGTTATTGTTGGATATAATGGCAACCAACCACCAGCCTGCGATCAAATAGGACAAAAAATAGTTGATCCCCTTGACGATAGCGTAGCCTGCTTGGTTGACTTTAACAGCTTTGGCAGATTTCCGGGTTTGGAGCTGATTGGAATTTCCATTCCAATTCTCAAAAATTTACTTTCTAGCCATATTAAAGAAAGAGTTCTAACCATCCTCAAAGGCGCGTTGATTATGTATATTCTCTATAAATTTATGGATGAAATACCTGGAATAACTTCAGCACTAATTGGCGGCACTAAATTGCCAGGCGCAAGCACTGACGCCGGCACTATGTTCAAAAAAGTCACCGAAACTGGACGCAATATACAAAAACGATTAAGTCGTGGCGCTTTAAAACTGGGAAGGAAAAGCGTATCTAAAGGCACGGAGGGCATTAGAGATTTGATGGATAAAGGCAAAGATATTGAAGCTCCAAAAATAGAGGAGGGCGGCGACGACACTGGAGGCGGCAATAATAATGGCGGCGACGACACTGGAGGTGGTGGTGGCGGCGGTGGCGGCGGCGACGACACTGGAGGTGGTGGCGGCGGCGGTGGTGGCGGCGGCGGTGGTGGCGACGACACTGGAGGTGGCGGCGGTGGCGGCGGCGATGATACAAGGAAAACCAGACTATGAATAAGCCTATGCCATCCCTAATAATACCATTTCCCACCTAAAATTAGCTTTTTAAGCGAAATATTTTTGAGGATAAAATTTACAAGAAAAACCACTGGTATCAGGATATACCAAAGGCTTTTCTTGTAAATTTTAAACCAAAAAGATGAAGCTTAAAAAGCTAATTTTAGGTGGGAAATGGTATAATATACATTAGTGATAACTGGCATTAAACAATTAGCGCATCGCACCTCATCATGATTTCCTAAATTTCCTAGATTGCATAATTGATTTTCTCTTCTAAATTGCGCAACCTTCACAAAATTTGCTATCGTAGCTCAGGGGTAGAGCACTTCATTGGTAATGAAGAGGTCGGCGGTTCGATTCCACTCGATAGCACCAGTCTTCGGCTTTAATTTTGAATTAAATTGCTATAGGTAAAGTAAATCCGCCTCTCCGCAATAATACCACCCATCAAATGACGATTTTCTATCTCGATGCTCGGCGTAGTTTGCAACCGCGCCGCAATGTTTTACAAAAATCTCCTTATACCAGTTATCAACCAAAATTAGCTTTTTAAGCTTCATAATTTTGGTCTAAAATTTACAAGAAAAATTTTCCATATCCCGCATAAACTCTCTTTAAACTTTTTCTCCCGTATGAATCGCCACCGCGCCAAAACTTAAATTCTGATAAGCGGCATTTTTAAATCCGGCATCGTCAATCATTTGTTTGAAATTTTCTTGGCTAGGAAAGCGGCGAATTGACTCAACTAAATATTGATAAGAAGCGCGATCTTTAGAAACAATTTTACCAATTTTAGGAATTATATTAAAGGAATAAGCATCATAAATTTTTTGCAAAACTGGCTCGCTCACCTTAGAAAATTCTAGGCAAATAAACTTCCCACCTTTTTTTAGCACGCGATGCGCTTCTCTCAAGCCTTGGTCAATATTAGTAAAATTTCTAATACCAAAAGCGATGGTAAAAAAATCAAAACTTTCATCAGCAAAAGATAATTTTTCGCCATCGCAATTAATAAAATTTAAGTGCGCAAATAAATTATTATCAACGCTTCTGGACGCGCCAACATCAAGCATTTCCTGATTTATATCCACCACCTTAATATCAAAATCATGCCGTTCTTTTTGCATTTTTTTGGCAATTCTGAAAGCGATATCGCCAGTGCCGCCCGCCACATCAATAAAATTAATTTTTTCGCCAACATTTTTTCTAACCACAATTTCTTCCACCATTTTATTTTTCCACAGGCGATGCGCGCCAGCGCTCATCAAATCGTTCATCAAATCATATTTTGTAGCAACTGATGAAAAAATTTCTTTGACAAGATTAGCTTTTTCATCACGATTTACTTCTTTAAATCCAAAATGTGTTTTTTCGCTCATGTTTCTAACTTCTGATTTTGACTTTATTTTACCGGAAAAATTAATTGCGCAGCAACCCTTCCCCACAAAGGAACAAACGCCCATGCTGGTTTTTAATAATCAGCAAATTACAGATAAAAAAGTAATTAATCTAATTGATTTTTTGCAAGAAGGCGACTGCCTTGTTTTCAACGATGCGCGCGTTATTAAAGCAAAATTACAGGGAAAAATTTTGCGCAATAACGCCATTTTAGATTTCAATTTAGATCAAGAAAAAAACGGCGTTTGGCAAGCGCTATGTAAGCCGGCAAAGAAAGTTGAAAATGGCGATATTATAAAAATTGCCGATGATTTTTCAGCCACAATTTTAGAAAAAACTAATGACGGTTTTATCAAAATAAAATTTAATTTTGAAAAAGAGCAATTGCTTGAGAAGCTAGAAGAGCACGGCTCCACGCCATTACCACCTTATATAAAAAGACAAGAAAAAGAAGAATTAGATCAAACAAATTATCAAACAATTTATGCCAAAAACGGCACCGCCGTTGCCGCGCCAACTGCGGGCTTACATTTCAACGAAAAAATTTTCGCGCAATTAGATGAGAAAAAAATCCGCAAAGCTTTTGTCACTTTAAATGTTGGCGCTGGAACCTTTCTACCCGTGCGCGCAGATAAAATTAGCCAGCATAAAATGCATAGCGAATTTTTTACAATCACCAAAGAAAATGCCCAAATAATTAACGAAGCAAAAAAAGCGGGAAAAAGAATTATCGCCGTTGGAACTACAGCCCTGCGGGCTCTTGAATCTGCCGCCAATGAAAATGATCATATTGATTGCATGCAAAGCGACACTGAAATTTTTATTTATCCGGGATATAAATTCAAAATTGTCGATATTTTAATGACCAATTTTCATCTACCAAAATCAACTTTATTTATGCTGATTTGCGCTTTTGTTGGTCGTGAAAATGCTTTTAAAATTTATGATCACGCCATTAAAAATAATTACCGTTTTTATTCCTACGGCGATACTTCGCTGCTTTTTAAAAAGCCCGATTAGTCCACGCCGGCACTTTATCGCGGTCACTCACAGGCTCAACACTAATTAACGAACTATGAGTCATAGGCTTATCACCCCAATAATTTTTCTTGAAAGCAAGCAGCGTCGCATCGCGCTTTTTGGTAATATTTCCCATGTCTGGATTGTCGCTACTCAACATCTCCAAATCATTTTGCTCAAAATAAAGCTGCACATAGCTATACATTTCATGATCATCAATGCTTGGCATGTTATTGCGCCTAAAATATAGCTCGCGCGTATTGTTATTGTGATTAGCGTCGGTCCAAGAAATTTTCACTAAACCAAAAAAATCATCACTATCGCTAAGATAAAAAGACTGGCTTCGCGTTTGACCAGGATTAAGCGTTTGCAGCTTCAAAACCTTATTATCAACCCACACCACTTTAATATCATTTATTGGCGCCGGAGAAGAATTACTAATATAAATAACAGGACTTTCTGTCGTGCGAAATGAGCATGCGTTAAGAAACGCAATCAATAATATTGCCAAATATTTTATTTTCATAAACCCGATTTTTCTTTTGTTAATTCTCTAATTTTAATATTTTTTGCAAAACGCGAAAAAGCGAAGAGAAAGCTATAAATAAAGCCATCCAGCCCATAAGTAAAATATTTTCGCACAAAAAATGCTTTAAAAAAAGCGAAGGGAAAAACTAATAAAATTTTTGCCGCGCTAGTTTTTTTACCTTTTTGCAAAGCGTCCGCCGCCTGCATTTGCGAATAAGAATTTATTTTTTCAATCCAATGCGAAAAAGATTTAAAAGATTGATGATAAATTATGTTATCAAGCTGCAAAATTTTTGCTTTAACACCATCTTTCAATATCACCGAATCGTGCACCGCGCTGTCTCTAAAACCAGCAAGATTTTTATTATATAAGCGAAATTGATTATAAAAATAAGCCGATTTTTTTGGCGTTTTTTCAAAGCGAAATTTATTCACTATTTTCACACGAAAACCAGCAATATCTGCGGCAATTTTTTCACTAAAAATTTCTTTAATTTCTGCAACTAATTGCGGCGACATTTCTTCATCGGCATCAATATTTAAAACCCACTCATTTTTACATTGTTTTTCAGCGAAAATTTTTTGCGCTCCATAACCTTTCCACTCATTAAACATAACCTTCGCGCCTTCTTGCATGGCAATTTTGCAAGTATCATCTGCGCTTCCTGAATCAACTAATAAAATTTCATCGGCAATGTCTTTAACTGCCTTGATAATTTGCGCAATTCTATCGCCTTCATTTTTAGCAATTATTGAAACTGAAATTGGAATCATATGTAAGATTAATCAAATTTAAATAAGAGTTTAAATTTGGTTTTATTTAATTGCTTTGCATCAAGCAAATAAAGCTTTTACGACAAATTTTTTTGCCTTTAAAAAAGCTTGATTTACTTGCGCGAGTAAAACATTATTTTAGAGCTAATTTATTTGATTTCCAATTAAAAATTCACAAACACAATTTATGCAAAAAAACACTAAAATTATTTTGAGCGCGCTTCTTGCAACCAGCTTGCTTGGCGTAGCCGCGTTGCTTGCCTATAATTATCAAAATAAAACTTCTTTTAAATATAGCGAAAATGAGGCGCCGCTTGAAGTGTCGCAAAACGCGCAAGACCCCGTAAATAAAGAGATTATCGAGGAAGCAAAAAAATTAAAAGAAACACGCCAAAACAGCAATTTAACCAAAGTTTTAGAAAAAGATTTTGTGCTTGGCGATGCTAATGCAAAAATTACTGTGATTGAATATGCTTCGCTTTCTTGTCCACACTGCGCCTCCTTTAGCCGCGAGTCTTTCGAGCGTTTGAAAGAAGAATATATCGATAGCGGAAAAGTAAAATTTGTTTATCGCAATTTTCCTTTAAATCATCCGGCATTAATGGCGGCGATGTTTTCAAAATGTGGCGCCGCAACCGCGCCAGACAAGGCTGCAAAATATTATGAAATCACCAAAATTTTATTTAAAACTCAAGATAGCTGGGCTTTTGATGAAAAATTTAAAGATAAACTAGCTTCAATCGCCCAACTTGACGGCATGAGCGGCGCAGATTTTGAAAAATGCATTAATAATCAAAAATTGCAGGAAGAAGTTTTAAAAGAACGCACGCTAGCAGCGCAAAACCTACAGCTGCGCTCAACGCCAACTTTTTTCATCAATGGCGAAATATCAGAAGGCTATGTTGATTATGTTAGCTTAAAAAAACTGATCGATAAAAAACTTTCTGAAGTAAAATGACAGTAAAATTATCCGTTTCAAATTTAGTTAAAAATTTCGATCAAAAAGAAGTTTTGCGCGAAGTTAACCTTGAGGTAAAAAAAGGTGAATCATTGGTAATTCTTGGTGGATCTGGCTCGGGCAAATCGGTTTTAATTAAAATTATCGCCAATTTAATTGCGCCAACTTCGGGAAAAATTACAATTGATGGCGAAAATGTTTCCAACATTAATCAAAAACAGCGCGATAAATTAATGGAAAAATTTGGCTTTTTATTTCAAGGCGGCGCACTGTTTGACTCGCTCACTATTTGGGAAAATATCGCTTTTCGTCTGCTTTATCAGCAAAAAATGGATAAAATAAAAGCGCGCAAAATTGCTCTTGAAAAATTAAGCGCGGTTGGGCTTTCTGCAAAAATTGCCGATTTATATCCTTCAGAATTATCTGGCGGCATGCAAAAACGCGCCTCGCTTGCCCGCGCAATTGCAGCGCAGCCAGAAATTATCTTTTTTGACGAGCCCACAACTGGACTTGATCCAATTATGGCAGATGTTATTAATGATTTAATAATCGCCAATTCAAAAGAGCTTGGCGCCACTACAGTGACAATCACTCACGACATGCATTCGGCGCGCAAAATTGCCGATAAGGTTGCCATGCTATATGAGGGAAAAATTATCTGGCACGATATTATTGCAAATTTAGATAATTCGCAAAATCCTTATCTTGATCAATTTATTCATGGTCGCGCCCTAGGACCAATTAACTTCATGGCTAAATGAAGAAAATTTTAAAGCAGAAAACCGCTTTTTCCTTATTTGAACTTTCAATAGTTTTGGTGCTTATTGCCATAATTGTTGGCGGCATTTCTGAAGGTTCGGCATTAATTTTAAAGTCGCGCCTAGCAAGCGCAGGGCGACTTACGCAGAATTCTGAAATTGAAAAAACTAATGATTTGGTGGCCTGGTTTGAAACTAGCTCGCCAGATAGTTTCAGCAGCGATTCACTAGAAAATGCCACGCCAATTGCTAGCTGGCAAAATCGTGCGGTCAATAATGTTAATCTTCGTCACGCCTTACAAATCAACGCTACAAATCAACCAATTCTTATCAATCACGCAATCAATAAAGCTCTGCCAGCCTTGCAATTTTCTGGCAATCAATGGTTAAGTTTTGCCAATGCCGATTTCAATAATTCCTCCTATACAATTTTCATTGTCGAGCAGCGAAATAGCGGCGCCAACGATAATTTTTTCATCAGCAGCCAAGGCAGCGGCGCGGCAAATTTTCTTGCTGGCTATAGCAGCAGCAACAATCTGCGTTTTATACATGGCTCAACAAATATTAATTTTGGTCTTGCCGCTTACAACCAAGAGCAGCAAGTGATAAGAATTCACACCTTACTTTTTAAAACTAATGGTGAGTTAAAATATTTTATGAATGGCGGCGTTGATGCTGATGCAAATTCACTTTCTTTTGATACGGCTTGGGGAATAGATGAAATTACTATCGGCGCGGCGCAAAATGTTGGACAATATAACGGCTTTATCGCAGAAATAATTTTGTTTAAGCGCAATTTATTAACCGAAGAAAGACGGCAAATTGAAGGCTATTTGGGCAAAAAATATAATATTGAGATTAACTAGAGCCTACAAACAACCTATAAAGCTCATTTAATTTTGTTGCCATTTCACGGTTTTTTCCCTCTTTGCCAATTAGTTTTTTATTTATTTCGCGCGCCGGTCTTAAAATTAAAGATGACGAGGTAAGAAAAACTTCATCAGCATTTAACAATTCATCAAGAGTAAATTTTCTTTCTTCGCATTTAATTCCAATGCTTGCGGCAAGCTTGATGAAGCGGTTTCGCGTAATTCCACATAAAATAAAATTATCGGCTGGATGGGTAATTAAAACATTATTTTTCACCATAAAAAGATTAGCAAAACTACCTTCTGTCACCACGCCATCGCGCAGAAAAATTGCATCATCAAAGCCATTATTTTTTGCTTCTTGATTAATCATGCTAGCGGCAAAAAGCCCTACACTCTTGATGTCGCAGCGTTTCCATCTAATGTCGTCATGAGTTTCAAAAGAAAAACCATTGGCAAAATCTTGCGCGGGCATTTTTTTTCCCGGTGAAACTGTGGCAGAAATTGTTGGATTTAAATCTTTTGGCAAATAAGGCACGCGATTAGCAAATCCGCGGGTAATTTGCATATAGCAAGTGGCAAAATCTAAATTATTTTTGGCAAAAAGTTGTAATTGTATATCGCGCAGAAAATCGGCGCTAAAATTATGCTCAATTTTCATTTCGCGCAAACTGCGAAAAAATCGCTCAATGTGCAAATCGCCATCGACTAATTTTCCATTCTCGAAAAGCGTCACTTCGTAGGCGCCGTCGGCAAATTGAAAACCACGATCTTCAATATGAACAAAACATTTTTCATGCGGCAAAAATTCGCCATTTAAGTAAGAAATTCGCGACATATTATTTTTTTAAAATTGATTTGCCCGCATATTTGGCGCGACTTCCCAAAGCTTCTTCAATTCTGATTAATTCATTATATTTTGCTGTGCGATCTGACCTGCAAAGCGATCCAGTCTTGATTTGTCCACAATTTGTAGCAACTGCAATATGAGCAATTGTAGTATCTTCAGTTTCACCAGAGCGATGCGATAAAATATTGTTATATCCCGCAAGACGAGCAATTTCAATGGTTTCCAGAGTTTCGCTTAAAGTTCCAATTTGGTTAACCTTAATTAAAACCGCGTTGGCAAGCTTGTCGGCAATTCCTTTTTTCAAAATTTCGGGATTAGTGACAAATAAATCATCGCCAACTAATTGAATTTTTGCACCAAGCTCTTTTGTTGCAAGCACCCAACCTTCAAAATCGTGCTCTGACATTGCATCTTCAATTGAAAAAATTGGATAATTGGCAACTAAATCCTTGTAATAATTTACAATTTCTTGCGAGGATAAAATTTTGCCTTCCAAATGATATTTGCCTTCATGATAAAATTCGCTTGCGGCGCAATCAAGCGCCAGCACTACATCTACGCCCAATTTATATCCAGCAACTTCAGTGGCGCGAGCAATATAATCAAGCGCTTCTTTAGCTGAATTAAGATTTGGCGCAAAGCCGCCTTCATCGCCAACATTGGTGTTATAGCCGTCTTTTTTTAACAAAACTTTTAGATGTTGAAAAATTTCTGCGCCCATACGAATTGCATCCGCAATTGACGAGGCACCAACTGGCATTACCATAAATTCTTGGATGTCAATTTTATTATCCGCATGCGCTCCACCATTAATAATATTCATCATTGGAACTGGCAAAGTCGCCGCTTCGCTGCCGCCCAAATATTGAAATAATGGCTGTTTTTTTGAAACCGCACTAGCTTTTGCGCAAGCCAGCGAAACCGCTAAAATAGCGTTAGCACCAAGATTTGATTTATTTTTTGTGCCATCAAGTTCAATCATCAAATTATCAATTTCTTTTTGCGCGCTTGCATCAAGTCCGATTAATTTTTGCGCGATTTTTGTTTTAACATTTTCAACCGCCTTTGTCACGCCCTTGCCCAAAAACCTCGTCTTATCGCCATCGCGAAGCTCGCAAGCTTCTAAGCTGCCAGTTGAAGCGCCAGAAGGAACCGCAGCAATTGCCGTAGAATTATCACTTAAAAAAACTTCAGCTTCTAAAGTTGGAAAACCGCGCGAATCAAGAATTTCGCGCGCTTTCAAGGCGGTAATTTTTGTCATAAATTTTGGGAAATTAGTTAAGTCAATAATGTGCGCAGTTTTTACGGACGGCAAAAAAAGTCAATATTTATGAAATCGCGATAGACCAAAGACATGGCGACAGAGCTAAGGATTATGGGTTAGCGGCTCGACGCTAATCTCCGTCACAGCGTTAAATGACGGTTCTCTTGACAGCTTCAACACCAATCGCTATTCTCAAATCCTGAAAAAAATCCCTAAAAAAATATGCAAAAATTTAAATTTGAAGTTGAGCCGCAAGATGCAGGAATCCGCCTCGACAAGTTCCTCACCGAAAAATTAACCGATATTACGCGCAGCAAAATTCAAGAAATTATCGATGAAAAACTGGTTTTAAACGAGCAATATCAACCATTCAAAAATTCTTCTTACAAAATAAAAGCGGGCGAAAGAATTTATATAACCATGCCTGAAGTCAAGCCTTTGAACCTTGAAGCCAAAGAAATTGCCTTTGAAATTATTTATGAAGATGACGATTTATTAGTAATTAACAAGCCAGCCGGACTCACTGTTCATCCAGGTGCAGGCAATCAAACCGATACATTGGTTAATGCTTTATTATTCACGCATAAAGATCGTTTATCTTCGGTTAATGGCGAATTTCGCCCCGGCATTGTTCACCGCTTGGACAAGGATACGAGCGGGCTGATGCTGGTTGCAAAAAATGATTTTACTCATCAAAAATTAAGTGATGATTTAAAAAATCGTCACATTAAGCGCAGTTATTTAGCCTTTATTTATGGCGCTTTGGAGCCAAAAAACGGGCGCATCGACAAAAATATCGCGCGCTCTCGTGTTAATCGCTTGAAAATGACAATTGTTAAAAAAGGCAGCGGACGCATTGCAATTACCAATTACGAAACCAAAACAATTTTCTGCGCAGGCTTTGTTAGCTTGGTTAAATGCAATCTTGATACTGGTCGCACTCATCAAATTAGGGTGCATATGGAAAGTGTAAAACACTCAATAATTGGCGATAAAACTTACGGATCTTGCAAAAAATTAACGCCAAAAACCTTGAGCGTAAACGCTAAAAATGCCATTGAAAAAATTGGCAGACAGGCTTTGCATTCTTACGAAATAGAATTTGTCCACCCTAGAAGCGGCAAGGAATTAGCCTTTGCAATTGAGTTGCCCGATGATTTAAAACATCTCGAAGAATGTCTGAAAAAATCATCATAATTTCTGGCGCAACAGCTTGCGGCAAATCGCAATTAGCCCTTGATTTTGCTGAATTGCGAAGCGCTGCAATAATTAATGCCGACTCGCTACAAATTTACCAAGGCTTGCCAATTCTATCTGCGCAGCCTTCAAAAAGCGAAATGGCAAAAAATGCCCATTATTTATATTCGCATTTAAAAGCTGGAGAAAATTGCTCGGTTGGCATTTGGCTTGGCTTGGTGAAGGATTTGGTGAAAAAAGTTTTATCCGAAAATAAAATTCCATTAATCGTTGGCGGCTCTGGTATGTATATTTCAAAGCTCATCGACGGCATTTCGAAAATGCCCGAAGTTAGTTTAGAAAATCATCAAAAAGCGCAAGAATTATATGAAGAAATTGGACATCAAAATTTCCAAGAAAAATTTGGCGAAGGAAAATTAATTGATAAGCAAAGATTGCTTCGCGCCTGTGAAATCATGCTTGAAAGCGGCAAGCCAATTTCTTTTTGGCAAAATCAAGTGCCCGAAAAAATTTTTCCTGATGCTGAATTTATTCATGTAAATCTTGATATAAATCGTGAAAAACTTTATCAAAATTGCGATTTGCGTTTTAATAAAATGCTTAAAAATGGCGCGCTTGAAGAAGTGCAAAATTTTCTAAAATTGCATCCACAAAATAATTGGCAAATCGCTAAAACACTTGGCTTTGCCGAAATTTCTTTATTTTTAGAAAATAAAATTTCTCATGAAGAAATGCAAAAAATCGCTACGCAAAAAACACGAAATTATGCCAAAAGGCAATTGACTTTTTTTCGCAATCAATTTGCTAAAAAACTTAGTTTTAGCGAGCCAAATCAAGCCTTAGAATTTTTAAAAAACCTATGAAATTTGGCGATGAAGGAATAATTATTGATGTAAAAAAATATGGCGAAAGCTCTTTGATTATCAAAGTTTTTACCCAGCAAAACGGCATTTATCGCGGCTTCATCAAATCAGCAAAATCAAGCAAGCAGCGCAGTTTATATCAAATTGGAAATTTAATTTCTTTTGAATTTATTGCACGCCTCGAAGAAAGTTTAGGCAGCTTTATTAATGTGGATTTAATTGAAAGTTTTTGCAGCAAAATTATTTTTGAAAAATTAAAGCTTGATTGCGTGCGCTCTTTATTTTCAATGCTTGATAGCCTTTTTTTAGAAAGAGAAGAACAGAAAAATTTATTTGCGCAGTTAAAAAATTTTCTAAGCAATATCACCAAGGATGAAACTAAAAAAGCAAAAATTATCGCCGATTATATAAGGCTTGAACTAGGCATTTTAAGCGCTCTGGGCTATGGTTTGGATTTAAGTTGCTGCGCGGCAACTAATAGCGAAGTTGATTTAAAATTTGTTTCGCCAAAATCTGGAAGGGCGATTTCTCTGCATGCGGGAATGCCTTATCAAAATAAATTATTAAAATTGCCAGATTTTTTAATTGCAGAAAATGAAGATCCGCAATCTTCTTGCTTGCTTGAAGGCTTAAAATTAAGCGGATTTTTTCTTGAAAAATTTTTGATGCAGGAAAGTCGCAGCTCAAAATTTCTCTTGCGCGGCAATGTGCTTAAACACTGTTAATAATTTCAAAAAGCCTCACGCTTGGCGCCGCGGAAATAGCCTAAAAACCATGAAAAAATAGCAATCCTGCAGCAATATCAATTAGATCAATTTTTTTCTCAAAGAGCATTAAAATAAAAACGCTGCTACAAATTGCGGGAGCAAAAGGAAAGGTTTCGTCTTTTTTTAATTTCTGCCAAAGCCCGCCAAATATAAGCCCAAACACTCCACTTAAAATCATAAAACTAAGGAAATTTTTTTGACCCAAAATTAAACCAGCAAGAAAGAAAAATTTTATATCATCAATTCCAATGGCCTCAATTTTGGCAATAAAATAGAAAAATAACCACAAGACCACAGCAAAAAACAAATAAAGAAAAGCACCTTTTAAGTTGCTTAAAATAAGGCTTTGACCACCTTTTACAAATAGCAAACTTAACGCCAAAATTGCCAAAATATATTGCAGAGAATTGGGAATAAAATAATGCTCAAGATCAATAATTATCATCGAAATTAGGCAAAAACTTATCGCAAAATAAAGCAGCATCACACCATCAATTTTGCGATTTAGGGCAAAATAAATTGTCAAAAAACCTCCCAAAAAAACCGCTTCAATTATTGGATAGCGCGCTGAAATTTTTGCGCCACAATTATTGCATTTTCCTTTTTGCCAAAAATAAGAAATTAATGGAATGAGATTTTTTGGCTTTAATTTATTGCCGCATTTTGGACAAGCTGAATTAGCTGCAAACAAGCCCTGCCCTAAGCCCAAACGATGAGTGACAAAACTTGCAAAACTACCACAAATTAAAGCAAAAATTATTGCTAAAAAAAGTTGCATATCTTGGTTGATTTGCGAAAAAATTTGCATATTATTTTTTTAAAAAGCCTCTTTAAGCGAAAATTAAAATGAATTATTTTTTAAGCTCATTACTGCTATTTGCGTTGTTTTTTAGCGTTTCATGTTCGCAAAAAAAGCCAGCAAAAATAGTAAATCACAGCTCATCTTTTTACGGCAAAAAAGGTTATGCAAGTAAAAATAAAAATTTTGGCGTAAAAACCGCTATGCGCGCAAATCAGGTGGAAGTAAAAAGCGGCGACACTATTTATTTAGTAGCGCGCAAAGCCAATGTTTCTATCCGCGATTTAATCAAAGAAAACAATCTAAACGCTCCCTATAATTTAAAACAAGGCGATGTTTTAACGCTGCCGCAAGCGCAATATCACGAGGTTAAAGCGGGAGATAGTCTTTATAGCATTTCGCGCACTTACAACATGAATTTAGATCAGTTGGTAAGCTTTAACGACTTAAAGCAGCCTTACTCTGTCAAGGCTGGAGATCGTTTACGCGTTAGCGCAAATAAACCGACAAATTTAGTAAAAGTGCCGTTACCAGAAGAGTCGCAAGTTATTAGCAGCAAGGAAGAGCAAGGATTTTTTGCACAAAATTCTAGCAAATCTGGTAAATTTTCTTGGCCAATTAAGGGCAAAATTATTTCAAAATTTGGTCCTAAATCTGGCGGACTTTACAATGACGGCATCAATATTTTAGCCAAAGAAGGTAGCGATGTAAGGGCTGCGCAAAATGGAATTGTTGCTTATGTTGGCAATGAATTAAAAGGCTATGGAAATTTAGTAATTATTAAGCATCCAAGCGGCTTTGTCACCGCTTATGCACATTTGAAAGATGCGCTAGTTAAGCGCGGTCAAAAAATTAATCAGGGTGATAAAATTGCTCGCGTGGGGATGAGCGGAAATGTTAGCTCGCCACAATTATATTTTGGACTAAGAAAGGGCCGCGATGCGGTTGATCCGCTGAATTATTTATAAATATGTTTTCATTTTTTTCCAAAAGCAAATTAAGCAATTTTAGCAGTAAAATTTCTGGAGCAATTACGCAAATTTTTACTCATAAAAAACTTGATGAAGAAAGTTTGGAAGAACTTGAA
>Ga0209550_10000759_pt1 | contig 30930 bp, 31 predicted proteins | sample LauGreSuBDMM15SN_2_FD_187567 | JGI IMG/M metagenome (GOLD analysis project Ga0209550, IMG submission 187567) | Freshwater lake microbial communities from Lake Michigan, USA - Su13.BD.MM15.SN (SPAdes) (version 5) | ecosystem: Environmental > Aquatic > Freshwater > Lake | place: Lake Michigan... | reverse complement strand
GGATTTTTCTTTGCTCCCTCGCCCCTCTGGGGAGAGGGCTGGGGAGAGGGGCACGCGTGAGGAAACGGTGGCGACGCGCTGCCCCCACACCGTCCTTCACCCAGAGGGCGGCGCTGAGGCCGGGTGATTGAGCGCGCAGCTCAGAGCCCCAATAAATCCAGCTCGGCCTCCACAAAGCCGGCGGCGCGCCGGGCGGGCAGGTTGAACGGACCTCTGAGCTTGGGCGGGGCGTACAGCTCGGCCAGGTGTTGGTAATGGCCGATGGGCTCCAACCCTTGCTGGCTGCACAGCCAGCGGTACCAGTGGTTGCCCACGGCCACATGGCCGATTTCGTCGCGCAAGATGATGTCCAAGATGGCGCTTGCCCGGTGGTCGCCGACCGAGACCAGCTTGCGCTGCACGGCGGGCGAGGCATCTAAGCCGCGGGCTTCGAGTGTGCGTGGCACGATGGCCATGCGAGCCAGCAGGTCGCCGCGTGTTTTGTACGCCATGTGCCACAGGCCATCGTGGGCCGCGAAGTCGCCGTAGGCATGGCCCAGGCTGTGCAAGTGCTCGACAAGCAGTTGAAAGTGCAGGGCTTCTTCTTGCGCCACGCGCAACCAGTCGGCGTAAAAGGCGGGTGGCATGCCGGCAAAGCGCCAGATGACGTCCAGCGCCAGATCCACGGCGTTGCATTCAATGTGCACCAAGGAATGAATCAGCCCAGCGTGGCCTTCGGGTGTACCCACCGAGCGTTGTGGCACTTCGCGTGCCGGCAGCAGCAAGGGGTGGGCAGGGCGGCCGGGAACGTCAGCAGGCTCGAGCAGTACCTGAGCGCTGTCCAGCGACAGGTCCACCAGGTTGTTTGGCAAGGCCCGCACTGCGTGGGCCTTGGCGTGGGGATCTGTCAGGCTGATCAGGTCCAGGGCAGTGGGGCGCAGGCTAAGCATGGGGGAATTATCTGTGCGCGGCAAAAAAAGGTCCCGAAGTTCGAGCTCTTGGCCGCCTTCGATCGACTGGAAAACGCGAGCGCTGTCTGAGGTAAACGGCAGAGCGCACAGCTTGTCAGCTTGTGCGAAAAGCAAACTTTGTTTTCTTCGACATCACACTGGCCCCGCGTGGGGCTTTGCGGCTGCTCGCCAAGAAACGCAGCTCTTGCTCTGTGGAGGACCGGTCAATTCACACAGCGTACGTTTTCTTTTCCCAGAAGGTCGGGGAGATTGCGCCGTGAAACGGACTCTCATCCAGTGCACTGTCTGATGTCGCTGCGAACACGGGATCAATGACAGTACAGCACCTGATGCCGCTGCTGGTTCGCCTGCAATGAGCGCAACCAATCCGATGACGGGTAATCCCTAGTTCTTCCGATAGCTACAACCCTCATAATTCTGAAATCATTTTCGATATCTCGAATTTTAAGGGTATGCATGACACGCTTGGCTGGCAAAATTGCCGTCATCACTGCGGCTGGCGACGGCATCGGGCGGGCCATCGCTGAGCAGTTTCATGCTGAAGGCGCCATGGTCTGGGCGACTGACGTCGAACCCGAGAAACTCTTGGATCTGGTGGTCGCGCAGCGGCTTAGGCTGGACGTGCGCAGTGATGCCGAAGTCGCGGATGTATTGGCGCGGGTCGGCGCTGCCGACATCCTTGTGAACTGCGCGGGTTTCGTCTCGCACGGCACTGTGCTGGATGCCGATGAAGCCGTGTGGGACAAGTCCTTTGACATCAACGTGCGCGGTATGCACCGAACCATCAAGGCTTTCTTGCCTGGGATGTTGGAGCGGGGCGGTGGCACGATCCTCAATATCGCCTCGTGCGCTTCGTCGGTGCGTGGCATTGGGAACCGCTACATCTACGGAACCACCAAGGGGGCGGTGATCGCACTCACCAAGTCGGTCGCCATTGACTTTGTAGATCGGCAGATTCGCGTCAATGCCATCTGTCCGGGCGCCGTTGAATCGCCCTCCATGAAGGAGCGTATTGCCGCAGTGGCCAAGCGCCTGGGTCAGTCGGTGGAGGATGTGCGCAAGACCTACATCGACAAGCAACTCAATGGACGCTTCGTGACAGCGCAGGAGGTTGCGTATGCGGCCGTTTATCTGGCTTCAGACGAGGCGGCGAGCACCACGGGGCACATCCACTTTGTTGACGGAGGGCTTGCGCTTTGAGGCCAGGCCAAGAGACTCAGCCCCATGCTGCGCGAAAATGGTTCGCGAGCGGATCAAGTTCGAGCCAGCACGTATCCTGCGCGGGGGAAGTGCACATGCACCGTTCCCGCGCGAGCGGCGCTTCGTCGCAGCGTGTAGTGATCGTCAGTGGCGGCCACAAGCACACCGGGCGTGGCTTCGGGTCCGAAGCTCTCGGCCGTGACCGTCACCGACTCGCCCAACGCGATGCCGTGCCGGTCGACGAATTTTGTCCCACCCAGCGGGCCGTCTTCGATGGGCAATGGCTGCGCAGCAGCCGCGATGGCAATGGCGCGCTCCGCATCAAAGGGCTGTGCGATCTGCGTGCCCAGGTCCTGCATCCGGTCCATCCATTCGCGCAGGTTCTCAGTCTGTCCCAAGACGTCGGCCTCAACAGGATGTCGGACGCGTGTGAGCCACAAGGGATGGTAGGCCGCAAAGTCTGCCACGCTGGGCGCTGGGCCAAGCAGAAAGCGCTGGTCGCCCAGCGTGTCGCAAAGCCGCTGCACGTGGCAGCGCAGCGCCGCCTGCGCGTCGGGCGACGCAAGCAGCTTCATAGAACCGAACATGGCTTTGCGGTCTTCTGCGAAAGCCAGCGCCGCCGTGGGCAGTCCGCCGTTCATCCGTGCGGGATTGCGCGGACCTGCGACAGCGGCCCAGAAAAAAGTGGTGTCGGCCCAGTGCGCCAGGATGCGCGCCAGCCCTTGCATGGGCTCCAGGTAGAGCGAGGGCAAGGGTTGCAGGCGCTCGAGCACTTCGCAGATCAGCGCGGTGTCGCAGTACACGTCAGCGCCGATCTGCAGGAAGGGCGTGCGGCGGTAACCTCCCGTGAGTTCAAGCACATCGGGCTTGGGCAGCATGGGCGGCACCAGAACCGATTTCCAGGCCATGCGTTTGTAGGCCAGCACCCGCCGGATCTTCTCGGAAAACGGCGATGTCTCAAAGTGATGAAGGATCAGATCGGTCATATTGCAGGCAAGGATAGTCGCAGGCGCTGCGTGCGTAAACCCCATCTTGACGCGCAGCAACGCCGCCTTGTTTGATTGCCCAATTGTTTAATTTCCAGCGTTTTCCAGCCACCCAACCTAAGGTCAACTCAGCATGAAAATCACCTCTTTTGTCGGCGTCACTCTCCTGGCCGCGGCTGCGTCGTCGAGCGCGCAGGTCACTTTGAACGCGAACGCCTGGGCGCCGCAGACGCACCCTTTGACCACTGCCATGGTGTCGTGGTGCGCTGACGTGGAAAAGGCTACCAGTGCGCGCGTCAAGTGCAATCTGCTGCCCAAGCCGGTGGTCGCGGCGACGCAGACCTTTGACGCGGTCAAGGACGGGCTGGCCGACATTTCGTATGTGGTTCATGGCTTCACCCCGGGCCGCTTCCCGCTTGCCGAGATTGCCGAGTTCCCCTTCCTTGGCGATTCGGCGGAGGTCACTTCCGTGGCCTACCAGCGCATCTATGAGCGTTTGCTTGCAAAGGCAGACGAGCACAAGGGCGTCAAGACCTTGGCGATGTTCACGCACGGTCCGGGCCAGATCTTCAACACGCGGCGTCCCGTGGCGGAGGCCAAGGACCTTGATGGCCTGAAGATGCGCGTGCCAGGCGGCATGATCAACGAAACCTCCAAGGCCTTCGGCGTGACGCCCATCCTCAAGCCGCCAGCGGAAATCTACGAGATGCTGTCTTCGGGCGTCGCCGACGGCGTGTTTTTTCCCAAGGAGGCCGTGTTCACTTTCAAGGTCATCCCGGTGCTCAAGCACGCCACCTACGTGCCGGGGGGCCTGTACAACGTGAGCATCATGTACGTCATGAACCCAGCCGCTTGGGCCAAGATCTCTGCAGCTGATCAGGCTGAGATCACCAAGCTGTCTGGCGAATCGCTGTCGCGCCGTGGCGCGCGCGCCTACGACGAAGGCGACGCCAAGGGCGAGGTGGCGGTTCGCGAGGCCAAGATTCCGGTGGTGATGGCCAACCCGCGCATGGTCGCGGCGATCAAGGAAAAATCCGGCGTCCTCGAGCGCGCCTGGTATGAGCGGGCCAAGGCGCGCGGCATCGACGGAGAAGCCGCCATCGCGGCGCTGCGTGCTGAGATCGCTTCGCTGACCAAGAAATGAGCCAGACGCCGGACCGACCGAAGGTCGGGTCTCCCGAAGGGCCGGGTGGGGCCCAGCGCCCACCGGTTCTGTTCGTGTTTGACCGCCTGGTGACGCCCTTGCTCAACGGCGTTGCCGCCGCGGTGTTGTTCAGCCTGATGCTGCTGACCTGCGTCGATGTCACCGCGCGGTATTTTGGCCGACCGATTTTTGGGGGGTTTGAGCTCACCGAAATCATGCTGGCAGCCTTGATCTTTGCAGGTCTACCGCTGGTCACGCTGCGCAACGACCATGTCACAGTCGATTTGTTCGACGCTGTCACGCCTGACTGGCTCCTGCGTATCCAGCACGTGGCCGCCTGTGCGCTCGGTTTCGTGTGCGTCGCCTTTGTGTCCTGGAGGCTTTGGCTGCGCGCGATCCACATTGGCGCTGCGGGCGAAACCACGGGGCAACTGAAGATCCCGATGTCCTGGCTTGCGTATTCCATGAGCGTGCTGACGGCATTGACGGCCGTGACGCTCATCCTACTCATGCTGCGCCCGCCGAAACGGGATGAGCCACTGACCTCTTTGTGAAAGCCGCATGACCGAAGCACTCCTGGCCCTAGGGGCTTTTGTTGTCCTCGCATTCCTGCGCGTTCCCATGGCCTTTGCGATGGGCTTCGTGGGCTTCGTTGGAACCGCCTGGAAACTCAACTTCAATGTCGCCGCTCAGATGGTGGGCACCATCAGCTACGAGACCGGCCTGGCCTACGGCCTTTCGGTGATTCCGCTGTTCATCTTGATGGGCAATTTCGTGGTGCGTGCGCGCATGTCCGAAGAGCTGTTTCAGGCAGCGCATGCCTTCATCGGCCATTGGCGCGGCGGCCTGGCGATGTCGACCATCGTGGCCAGCGGCGGCTTTGGCTCGATCTGCGGATCCTCCATTGCCACATCGGCCACCTTCGCGAAGGTGGCCTACCCATCGATGAAAAAATACGGCTATAGCGATGCGCTGTCGGCCGGCTCGATCGCGGCGGGCGGCACGCTGGGGATCCTGATTCCGCCATCGGTGCTCATGGTGATCTACGGAATCATGACCGAGACGCACATCGGAAAGCTCTTTGTAGCGGGGATCCTGCCAGGTCTGTTGGCGGTGGTTCTGTTGTGTTTGGCGATCGCCTGGACAACCTGGCGCGATCCGGCTGCTGGGCCTGCGGCCGAGCGCAGTTCGGGCCGCCAGCGTCTGGTGGCGCTGCGGCGCATCTGGCCTGTGCTGTTGCTTTTTGCCATCGTGATCGGCGGCATCTATGCGGGCGTCTTTACGGCCACCGAAGGCGCTGGCATCGGCGCTGGCGCGGCCTTCTTGTTCGCGCTGGCGCGCCGCGCGCTGAGTTGGAAGGCTTTGAGCGAGGTGCTGGTCGAGAGCGCCCGCACGACCGCGATGTTGTTTGCGGTGCTTATCGGCGCTTTGCTGTTCGCGAACTTCGTTAATTACACCAGCATGCCCTCGGACCTCAAGGGCTTTGTTGGCCAGTTTCAACAGTACCCGATGGCGGTGATCGCGGCCATCTGTGTGATCTATATTCTTCTTGGCGCCGCGATGGAAGAGCTGTCGATGATCCTGCTGACCGTTCCCCTTTTCTTCCCAGTCGTGACCCAACTGGGCTACGACCCAGTGTGGTTCGGCATCGTCATCGTCATCGTCGTGCAGATCGGCCTGATCTCGCCGCCGGTGGGAATGAACATGTTCGTGGTGAAGAATTTGCTCCCGCATATATCTGTGGGCACCGTTTTTCGCGGGGTCTGGCCTTTCGTGGTGGCCACCATCGGCTTGCTTGCCCTGATTGTTGTGTTTCCGGAAATTGCTCTGGTTTTGCCTGGAACGATGAAGTAGCGGATTCCCCCGGCGGGATGATGACGTTGACACGAGAAGGGGTGTCTTTAGCTTGCGGTGCGCGTCTTTGAGGCCGAGCATGCGCCCCATCCTGCAGCGCGTTGGCTGTCAAGGGGCTTTCCCACATTGAAGCGGTGTGGGCACTGTCGCGCCCATTTGGCGGGGTCCGATCCGAAGAGCACCATCGCGCTCATTGCAAAAGGGATCACCAGCTGGCTTTTTTTGGAGCCCATCTGCTGGCGACAAGGGCCCAAAAAAACAGCTTCTTTACAATGCCATTTTCTTGTCCTTTTGCGGAACTTCACTATGGCTATTTACCAGCTCGGCGCCGAGACCCCCCAAGTCCACGCCACGGCCTGGGTGGCCGACAGCGCCCAAGTGATGGGGCGGGTGATCATGGATGAAGACGCCAGCGTGTGGTTTGGCGCGGTGGTGCGCGGCGACACCGAGCACATCCTCATTGGCAAAGGCAGCAATGTGCAAGACGGCAGCGTTTTGCACGCTGACCACGGCATGCCGCTGACGATTGGCCAGAACGTGACCGTGGGTCACCAGGTCATGCTGCACGGCTGCACCATTGGTGACGGCTCGCTCATTGGCATTCAGGCGGTGGTGCTCAACGGCGCCAAAATTGGCAAAAACTGCTTGGTGGGCGCGGGCGCCTTGGTGACCGAGGGCAAGGAATTTCCTGATGGCTCCATGATTTTGGGCAGCCCCGCCAAGGTGGTGCGCCAACTCACGCCCGAGCAAATTGAAGGCTTGGCGCAAAGTGCCCAAGGCTATGTGTACAACGCCAAGCGTTTCAGGGCGGGGCTCCAAAAAATCGCTTGAGCGGTGTGGGTTGTTGGCCGGCCGCAGGCCTGCGGCCGGTTTTTGTTTTTTTGTCGGCCTCTTGTGCAAAGTCCCATGTCAGAACTCCATAAATTCATTTTTGACGGCCTGCCTGTGCGCGGCATGCTGGTGCAACTCACCGATGCTTGGCAAGAAATCCTCAAGCGCCGCGAGGCCGCTGGCGGCTACCCGCCTGAGGTCTTGCAACTGCTCGGCGAGATGGCCGCGGCCGGGGCGCTGATGCAAAGCAACATCAAGTTCAATGGCTCGTTGGTGCTGCAGATCTCGGGCGACGGGCCGGTCAAGCTGGCTGTTGCCGAGGTGCAACCCGACCTGAGCTTGCGGGCCACCGTGTCTTTTGGCGCTGAAGGTGCGCAGGGTGTGGCGCCTGGCGCCACGCTGAGCCAAATGGTCAACGTCCACAACCAGGGCCGCTGCGCCATCACGCTGGACCCCAAGGACCGCTTGCCTGGCCAGCAGCCTTACCAGGGCGTGGTGCCGCTCTTTGGCGACCAGCATGAGAAGCTGGAAAAACTCAGCGAGGTGCTTCAGCACTACATGCTGCAAAGCGAGCAGTTGGACACCTGCTTGGTGCTGGCGGCCAATGACAAGGTGGCGGCAGGTCTGTTGATACAGCGCTTGCCCGTGATGGGTTCTGGCAACCTCGAGGGCCAGCTCGACCGTGACGCCAACGAAGATGCGATTGGTCGCAACGAGGACTACCAGCGCATTGCCATGCTGGCCGCCACGCTCAAAGCCGAGGAGTTGCTCAGCCTGGATGTCGAGACCATTTTGCACCGCTTGTTTTGGGAAGAAAAACTCAGCCGCTTTGAGCCGCAGCACCCGCGTTTTGCGTGCAGCTGTTCTCAAGAGCGGGTCAGCGGCATGTTGCGCAGCCTGGGCGAGCCCGAGGTGCAAAGCATCGTGGCCGAGTTCGGCTGGGTGAATGTGGGCTGTGAGTTTTGTGGCGCGCAATACCACTTTGACCCGGTCGAGGCACTGCAAATTTTTGCGGCCCCGGCCAACCTGCCACCCGCCCCCGACAGCTTGCAGTAACTAAGGCGCTTTCAGGGTGACTCGCAACGGCAGCATGGCACACGCTCGCAGCATGCAGACCAGTGTGCGAGTTCCTGCCTGAGCTGTGCGGGCGTACGGCTTCATGAGTGATGTAGGAGCCGGCCTGCCGGCGAATCTTCGCATGAGGTGATGCCCGATGTCCGGCACGAATCGCCTGCAGGCAATCTCCTACAAGGGGAAATACCGCTGCCATTCATCACGGCTATTTCTCGCAGCACTTCATCTGCTCTAAGGTTGTGCGCGCTGGGCCAGCAACTCGGTAAAACTGCGGTGCTCGCACGCAGGGTCGCTGCAGTCGCTGCAGCGCCAGCCCGGCCTTCTGGATTCAACGCCCGTTTGCGGCAACACGCCTGCCAGCTCGGGCAGCCACGGCAACAGGGTGTGCAGCGCCTGCGACAGCTGCGCCGGGGGCGTGCCGCGCAGCACTTGGTAGGCCAGGCCCAGGGCGTGCAAAGACTGGCGCAGGGCCTGGTGTGCTTGCAGCGCGGCGATGGTTGCGGCCGGCTCTTGGTCTTCAAAAGCGCCCTCATCCCAGGCCAGCAACCAGCGCAGCTGGGCATCCGCGCTGTCCTGCGCGCTTTGGGCAAACTGCCAATGCAGCTGACAGGGCGAACTGGCCAGGCTTTGTTCCACGGCTTGCGCCAGGGCCAAGCCTGTGGCTTTGACTGCGCCCAGAACAGCAATGTTCAGCGCCGGCATGCGGCTTGGAGAGGCGGGGAAAGTCACAGCGGCAGACATGAAAAAGCCCCTACAGCAAGGGGCTGGAAAACAAGGGGCTAGAAACCAAGAAGCTGGGGATCACTTGTTGATCTGCACAAAAATCTCGTTGGGTTTGACCATGCCCAACTCGCTGCGCGCTTTTTCTTCGACCATGTCCAGGCCCTCTTTGAGGTCGCGCACCTCGGCCGCCAAGCGCTCATTTTCTGCTTGAGCGGCCTGGTTGACCTGCTGCAACTCGGTGAGTTTGCGCTGCATTTGCGCCACGTTGGGAACGCTTCCCCGGCCTACCCATATTTGGATCTGCAAGATGGCCAGCAGGCTGATCAACAGGCCTGCAATCACGCGTTTTCCCACGGTCACGGCCGCTGGCTGTGTCAGCGCAGGTTGTAGAACGCCGCGCGACCAGGGTAGCTGGCAATGTCGCCCAGGTCTTCTTCAATGCGCAGCAGCTGGTTGTACTTGGCTGTGCGGTCAGAGCGGCTGAGCGAGCCGGTTTTGATTTGCCCGGCGTTGGTGCCCACCGCAATGTCGGCAATGGTCGAGTCTTCGGTTTCGCCCGAGCGGTGGCTGATGACGGCGGTGTAGCCGGCGCGCTTGGCCATTTCAATGGCGGCAAAAGTTTCAGTCAGCGTGCCGATCTGGTTGATCTTGATCAAGATGGAGTTGGCAATGCCTTTGTCTATGCCTTCTTTGAGGATTTTGGTGTTGGTCACAAACAAATCGTCACCGACCAGCTGCACTTTTTTGCCCAGGCGCTCGGTCAGCAGCTTCCAGCCGTCCCAGTCGGTCTCGTGCATGCCGTCTTCAATGCTGATGATGGGGTATTTGTCGACCCAGGTGGCCAACATGTTGGTCCATTCCTCGGCGGTCAGCACCAGGCCTTCGCCTTCGAGGTGGTACTTGCCGTCTTTGTAAAACTCGCTGGCCGCGCAGTCCAGGCCCAGGGCAATTTGTTCGCCGGCCACAAAGCCTGCTTTGCCGATAGCTTCCAAAATCATTTGAATGGCGGCCTCGTGGCTGGGCACGTTGGGGGCAAAGCCGCCCTCATCGCCCACGGCCACGCTCATGCCCTTGTCATGCAAGATTTTCTTGAGCGCATGAAACACCTCGGCGCCGTAGCGCACGGCTTCGCGGAAGCTGGGCGCGCCCACTGGGATGATCATCAGCTCTTGCAAATCTAGGTTGTTGTTGGCGTGCGCACCGCCGTTGACCACGTTCATCATGGGCACGGGCATTTGCATGCCGCCCGAGCCGCCAAAGTAGCGGTAAAGCGGCAGGCCGGCTTCTTCAGCGGCGGCGCGGGCCACGGCCATGGAGACGGCCAGCATGGCGTTGGCGCCCAGGCGGGACTTGTTGTCGGTGCCGTCCAGGTCAATCAAGGTGCGGTCTAAAAAAGCCTGCTCGGAGGCGTCCAGCCCCAGCACGGCTTCAGAGATTTCGGTGTTGATGTGTTCCACCGCCTTGAGCACGCCTTTGCCCAGGTAGCGGGTGCTGTCGCCGTCGCGCAGCTCAATGGCCTCGCGCGAGCCGGTGGAGGCGCCCGAGGGCACGGCCGCGCGGCCCATCACGCCGGATTCGAGCAACACGTCGCACTCGACGGTGGGGTTGCCGCGGCTGTCAAGGATTTCACGACCAACAATGTCAACAATCGCACTCATGTATGTCTTTCTTAGGAGATTTCAAAATTCGTGAGGGCTCAGACGCCTTCAACCACCAGCATGCGCATGTCTGCGGCGCCTTGCCGGGCAGCGCGGGCGCTGGCGTATTCGGGCGAGGCTTCAAAGTGCCTGGCCTGGGCCATGGAGGGGAACTTGAGCACCACCAGGCGCTCGGGTTGCCAGTCGCCTTCCACCACCTCAATGGCACCGCCCCGCACGCAGACCTCTGCGCCGTGGGCTTGCATGGCCAGCGAGGACAGCTTTTTGTAGGCCTCGTACTGCACCGGGTCGGTGACAGTGACATGGGCAATCAGGTAGGCACTGGGCATGGTGATCAAGCGTTGAAGTTGTTTTCCAGAAAACCGCTTTGCTTGGTGACGCTGTCCAGCGTGACCAAGGTCTCCAGCAAGGCCCGCATGTGCTTGAGCGGCACGGCGTTGGCGCCGTCTGACCAGGCGTCTTGCGGCTTGGGGTGGGTTTCCATGAACAGGCCCGCCACACCGACGGCCACGCCCGCGCGGGCGAGCACGGGCACCATGTCGCGGGCACCGCCGCTGGTGGCGCCCAGGCCGCCGGGTTTTTGCACCGAGTGCGTCACGTCAAACACCACCGGGGCGCCAGACTTGCGCATCTCGGCCAGGCTGCACATGTCGGCCACCAGGTTGTTGTAGCCAAAGCTCACGCCGCGCTCGCAGGCCAAAAAACGGTCCTCGCTCAAGCCCGCCTCGCGGGCTGCGTCACGCGCTTTGTCAATGACGTTCTTCATGTCCCAGGGCGCCAAGAACTGGCCTTTTTTGATGTTCACCGGCTTGCCCGATTGCGCCACCGCGCGAATAAAGTCGGTTTGGCGGCACAAAAAAGCCGGGGTTTGCAGCACATCGACCACGCTGGCCACCTCGGCCACCTGGCTTTCGTCGTGCACGTCGGTCAAGATGGGCACACCGAGCTGTCGGCGCACCTCGTCCAAGATGGTCAAGCCCGCCTCCAAACCCACGCCGCGCTGGCTGCTGCCTGAGGAGCGGTTGGCTTTGTCAAAGGAGCCCTTGTAAATAAGGGGGATGCCCAGTGCGCTGCACATCTCTTTGAGCTGGCCGGCCACATCGAGGGACATCTCCAGCCCCTCAATCGAGCAGGTCCCTGCGATCAAAAAGAAAGGCTGGTCCAGGCCGACTGGAAATCCACAGAGCTTCAAGCGGCCACCTTCAGCGATTTGCCGCTGTCTTTGTGGTCCAGCGCGGCCTTGATGTAGGCGTTGAAAAGCGGGTGGCCATTCCAGGGCGTGGACTTGAATTCAGGGTGAAACTGCACGCCCATGAACCATGGGTGCACCTCAGGCGGCAGTTCAATGATTTCAGTGAGTTGCTCGCGCTGCGTCAAGGCCGAGATCACCAAGCCTTTGCTGCGCAATTGGTCCAGGTAATTGACATTGGCCTCGTAGCGGTGACGGTGGCGCTCGGTCACCACATCGCCGTAAATTTGGTGGGCCAAGGTGCCTCGGCTCACATCAGAGCTTTGCGCGCCCAGGCGCATGGTGCCGCCCAGGTCAGAGTTTTCGTTGCGGGTCTTGATGCTGCCGTCGGCGTCTTTCCACTCGGTGATCAGCGCAATCACAGGGTGCGGGCTGTCGGGCTCGAACTCGGTGGAATTGGCGTGGGTCAGGCCGGCCACATGGCGGGCAAACTCAATGGTGGCCACCTGCATGCCCAGGCAAATGCCCAGGTAAGGCACTTTGTTTTCGCGGGCAAAGCGGGCCGCGCAAATCTTGCCTTCAATGCCGCGTTTGCCAAAGCCGCCGGGCACCAAAATCGCGTCGAACTTGGCCAGTTGCGACACGTTGTCCGGCGTCAGCAGCTCGGAGTCCAGGTACTCAATGTTCACTTTGGCATGGTTTTTCATGCCGGCGTGGCGAACGGCCTCGTTGAGCGACTTGTAGCTGTCAGACAGGTCCACGTACTTGCCGACCATGGCCAAGCGAATTTCTTGCTGCGGGTGCTCAATCTCGTGCACCAGGCGGTCCCAGCGGGCCAAATTGGCCGGCGGGGTGTTCAGGCGCAGCTTGTCGCAGATCAGCCCGTCCAGGCCTTGCTCGTGCAGTATGCGCGGCACCTTGTAGATGGTGTCCACGTCCCACATGGAGATCACGCCCCACTCGGGCACGTTGGAAAAGAGCGAAATTTTGGCGCGCTCTTCCTCGGGAATGGGGCGGTCCGCGCGGCACAGCAGCACATCGGCTTGAATGCCAATTTCGCGCAGCTGCTTGGCCGTGTGCTGGGTGGGTTTGGTTTTGAGCTCGCCGGCGGCGGCAATCCAGGGCACGTAAGACAGGTGCACAAAAGCCGAGTTGTTGGCCCCCAGCTTGAGGCTCATTTGGCGCACGGCCTCCAAAAACGGCAGGGACTCGATGTCGCCCACCGTGCCGCCAATTTCCACAATGGCCACGTCCACCGCCTCAGGGGTGCCCACGCCTGCCCCTCGCTTGACGTACTCCTGAATCTCGTTGGTGATGTGCGGAATCACCTGCACCGTCTTGCCCAAATAATCGCCACGGCGCTCTTTTTCGAGCACGCTTTTGTAGATTTGGCCGGTGGTGAAGTTGTTGCAGCGGCGCATGCGCGTTTCAATGAAACGCTCGTAATGGCCCAGGTCCAGGTCGGTTTCTGCGCCGTCGTCAGTGACAAACACCTCGCCGTGCTGAAACGGGGACATGGTGCCAGGGTCCACGTTGATGTACGGGTCCAGCTTGATAAGGGTAACTTTAAGGCCCCGCGATTCAAGGATCGCGGCCAAAGAGGCAGACGCAATTCCCTTGCCCAGGGAAGACACCACACCGCCGGTGACGAAGACAAATTTGGTCATGTCATGAAGGAACGCAAGACAGTTCCTTAGTGGGAAATTCAGATTATAGGGGCCGCTTTCTGCGCGCCCAGCCTGTGATGGCGGCCAATCTTGTACATTGCGCGCATGATCCAAATCCCACAGGCAGGCAGCTTGGCCGGCCCACCCCCTCCTCAATTCCCGCCCCATTCGCTGTCCAACCTGCTCGGCAAGCACATCGTGCTGGGCTTGTCGGGCGGCATAGCTTGCTACAAGGCCGCTGAGCTTTGCCGCGCCTTGGTCAAGGCCGGCGCTGCCGTGCAAGTGGTCATGACCGAGGCCGCTGCCCAGTTCATCACGCCGGTGACTATGCAGGCCTTGAGCGGCCGGCCGGTCTACACCAGCCAGTGGGATGCGCGCGAGGGCAACAACATGTCGCACATCAATTTATCGCGCGAGGCCGACGCGATTGTGGTGGCACCTGCCAGTGCCGACTTCATGGCCAAGCTGCTGCACGGGCGGGCCGACGAATTGCTCAGCCTGATGTGTTTGGCTCGCCCCATGGCCCAAGTGCCTTTGATTGTGGCCCCGGCCATGAACCGCGAAATGTGGGCCAATCCCGCGACGCAGCGCAATGTGGCGCAGCTCAAGGCCGATGGCATCCATGTGCTCGACGTGGGTCAGGGCGACCAAGCCTGCGGGGAAACCGGCGACGGCCGCATGCTCGAAGCCGATGAACTGCTGGAAGAGCTCGAAGCCTTTTTCACGCCCAAGCGGCTGGCCGGCCAGCATGTGCTGGTGATTGCCGGTCCTACCTATGAAGCCTTGGACCCTGTGCGCGGCATTACCAATCTGTCCAGCGGGAAAATGGGTTTTGCCATTGCCCAGGCCGCCTGGCGGGCAGGCGCCCAAGTCAGCTTGGTGGCCGGCCCCGTGGGCCTGGCCACGCCGCGCGGGGTGCAACGCGTGAATGTGCAGTCGGCCGAGCAAATGTGGCAGGCGGTGCAGCCGCTGGCGCAAGTGGCCACTGTGTTCATTGCAGCGGCGGCTGTGGCCGATTGGCGGCCGGCACAGGTGGCCACGCAAAAAGTCAAAAAAGACGCCAGCGGCGCCACGCCCGATTTGCATTTTGTGGAAAACACCGATATTTTGGCCAGCGTGGCGCGCTCGGGCCGGGCGCAAAGCGGGGCTTTGTTTTGCGTGGGTTTTGCCGCCGAAAGCCACGACCTGCAGGCCCACGCCCAAGCCAAGCGTTTGCGCAAAGGCGTGCCGCTCTTGGTGGGCAACATCGGCCCGGCCACCTTTGGCCGCGATGACAATGCCCTGCTGCTGCTGGACGAGCACACTTGCGAGGCCTTGCCGCAAGCCCCCAAAACAGTGTTGGCCGCGCAATTGATAGAGCGCATTGCTAAGCGCCTCAATTCCTGATCCTTCCTGATTCCTCAAGCCCACCATGAACATCGACGTCAAAATTTTGGACCCCCGGCTGCAAGGCAGCTTGCCCACCTACGCCACCCCAGGCAGCGCCGGCCTAGACCTGCGGGCCTGCTTGCAAGAGCCCTTGACCTTGGCGCCCAACGCCTGGCAGCTGGTGCCCACGGGCATGGCGATTTACCTGCAAGACCCCCACTTTGCGGCGCTGATCTTGCCGCGCTCTGGCCTGGGCCACAAGCACGGCATCGTGCTGGGCAACTTGGTGGGGCTGATTGACAGCGACTACCAGGGCCAGCTGATGGTCAGCGCCTGGAACCGCAGCACCACGGCCTTCACCATTGAGCCCATGGAGCGCATTGCGCAATTGGTGATCGTGCCTGTGGTGCAGGCCACATTCAATGTGGTGAGCGAGTTTGAAGCCTCCCAGCGCGGAGAAGGCGGATACGGCTCCACAGGGAAAAACTGAAGCTTTTCAGTGCAGGGTTGGGCCGGTGCTGCCGTCATCGTTCAAGCCCAGCGACGATTCAAGCTTGAAAAAGCCCGTGCCCAAAGAGCCGTTGTCTGTTTCTTCTTGCGTGGCTGCGCGCACCGAGGCCACCTTGATGTGCAGGCGAATGGCAATGCCTGCCAAGGGGTGGTTGCCGTCCAGCACCACATGCTCGGGATAAATATCGGTCACGGTGTACATCAATTCGGGCGAAGGGTCGCTGCTTGCGCCGGCCGGCAGGCTGTGGCCGTCATAGATCATGCCCTCTTCCAACTCGGCCGGAAACAGGCCGCGCGGCTCAAGAAACACCCGGTTCTCGTCGTAGTCGCCAAAAGCATCTTCGGGCTCCAGGTGCAAATCGACCTTGGCGCCCACCTCATGGCCTTGCAGGGCTTTGTCTATGATGGCCAGCAGGTCATGGCCGCCGACCAAAAATTCGATGGGCTCGTCCAATTCGTCGAGCACTTCACCCAAGGTGTCTTTCATCACCCAGGTGAGCCCCACCACGCAGTGTTCACTGATTTTCATTCCACAATTGTCACATGGATACCCAACACGCTTTGCCACTCCTGGGGGGGCTGACACCCCAGCAATTCATGCGTCGTCACTGGCAAAAAAAGCCTTTGCTGGTGCGTCAAGCCATCGCTGGATTCAAGCCCTTTCTGAGCCCCTCAGAGCTCTTTGAGCTGGCCAGCCGCCAAGAGGTGGAGTCGCGCTTGATTATTCAAAAAACAAGCCCAAAAACTTCAGGCCCCCCAGCTGCAAGCAAATGGGCCATGAAGTCCGGCCCCTTTGCGCGCCGCGCCATTCCGCCCCTGAAGCAGCCGGGCTGGACCTTGTTGGTGCAAGGCGTGGATTTGCACTTTGCGCCCGCCCACGAGCTGCTGCGGCAGTTCCGGTTTTTGCCCGATGCCCGGCTTGACGACCTCATGGTGTCCATGGCCACCCCAGGCGGCGGGGTGGGGCCGCATTTCGACAGCTACGACGTGTTTTTGTTCCAGGCCAGCGGCAGCCGGCGCTGGCGCATCAGCGCGCAAAAAGACTTGAGTTTGCAGCCGGACGTGCCCTTGAAAATTTTGCAAAACTTTCAGGCCGAGCAGGAGTTTGTGTTGCACGCCGGTGACATGCTTTACCTGCCGCCCCGCTATGCCCACGACGGCGTGGCGGTGGAGGCCGAGGAGGGTGAGCCAACGGCGCCCTGCATGACTTACTCCATCGGTTTTCGCGCGCCCCATGAAGCCGAGTTGGTCTCTGGCTTGCTGGAGCGCTTGGCCGAGGTGGTGGCTGATGAGGCAGAAGGCCTGCCCGCCCGCTTTTACCGCGACCCAGGCCAGCTGGCCACCGACACCCCGGCCAAGTTGCCTGAGGATCTGCTGCAGTTTGCGCGCACAGCCCTGGAGCGGGCGCTCAGCCCTGAGCTCTTGGCCTCGGTGCTGGGGGAGTACCTGAGCGAGCCCAAGCCCACCGTGTGGTTTGAGGCCAATGAGCAGGAGCTGACGTGGCCGCCTGCGTCGGGCTTGAGTTTGCATGCGCGCAGCCGCATGCTTTATGACCAGACGCAGGTGTTCATCAATGGGGAGAGTTTTCTGGCCCGTGGCGCCGATGCACGCTTGATGCATCGCCTGGCCGACCAGCGCGGCTTGTCAGCGGGCGAATGGCGCAAGGCCAGCCCTCAGGCGCGCGAGGTGCTGGCGCAGTGGCTGGAACAAGGATGGTTGACCATCAACGCCGAAAAATGATGTTTTTTGACAATGCCTGAAATCGGTTTTGTTGTTGGCGTTCGTATCAGATCCAAGCTGGGGCTTATACTCAGTGGCTGGGTTAATTACGCTCGAGGTAATTGATCTGGCAGAAAATTTACAAGTGAAGGCTTGGATTTTCTGCAGAAACGAAAAAATTTTTTCCATTCATCAAGGATCCTAAAATATGAACAAATCTCTCGCCCTGGCCGCCATCGTTGCAGCTATTGCCCTGTCTGCTTGCGGTAAAAAAGAAGCCCCTCCCGCACCCGCACCTGCTCCTGCAGCTGCTCCCGCACCTGCTGCTGACGCTGCTTCCGCTGCTGCTCCTGCTGCTGCACCAGCTGACGCTGCTTCTGCTGCCGCTCCTGCTGCTGCACCTGCTGCAACCGACAAGAAGTAATCTTTGCTTCTGCCTTGAAAAAACCGCCTCAGGGCGGTTTTTTTACGCCTGTATGGATATTGGCGAGGCGCTACACACGCAGCCAGCCTGAGCCCGTGAGCGCATCGGCCACGGCAATCTCCACGCCATCGCCCAGCACTTGGCGCAGCGCTGATTCGGCCAGCTCTGGGCGGTTGTTTTGGCGGCTCAGGTGGCCGGCCAACACGCGGCGCAGGCTGGGCTTGAGCTGCTCGGCGATGCCTGCCGATTGCGCGTTGGAGAGGTGGCCAACTTCACCGCCCACTCGGCGCTTGAGAAAGTGGGGGTAGGCCGACTGGCTGAGCATGTCCGCGTCGTGGTTGCATTCCAGCAGCAGGGCGTGGCAGCCTTGCAACTGGTGCAGCACCGAGGCCGGCGCGTGGCCTAAGTCGGTCAGAACTCCTAAGCTGCGCTGCCCGTCGCTGCAGCGCAACTGCAGCGGCTCCAATGCATCGTGGGGCACGGCAAAGGGGCGCAACTCCATGGCGCCCAAGTCAATGCGGTCACCGTCGGCGGTGATGTGAAGCAGATCACCCAGCTCAGGCTGGCCGCAGCCGCGCCAAGTGCCTTCGCTCATCCAGATGGGCAGGCCGTGGCGGCTGGCCAAGGCGGGTGCGCAACCCACATGGTCGCCGTGCTCGTGGGTGATGAAGATGGCGTCTAAATCTTGGGCGCCCAAACCGGCCATGGCCAGTCGCTGGGTCAAGGTGCGCAAGCCCAGACCGCAGTCCACCAGCACCCGGCAAGGCCACAAACCCGAGGCCTCCACCAAAGTGGCGTTGCCTGAGCTGCCACTGCCCAGGCTTTTGAAACTCAGCACTTTGGTGAGCTTAGAGGCAGGTTTATTTCAGATCGTCCGCGATGACTTGAACAATTCGCTTGGCATTGGCCGAGGTGTCGGGCTGGCCTTCAGCGTTGAGCACTGACACCGTGGTGCGGTTGGCTTCGCTGCGCAGTGCAATGCGGTACTTCAGCGGGGCTGGGGCGGTGCTGCTGCTGAACAGGCGTGCAAACATCCCTTTGTCTTTTTGGTCGGCCAGAGGGTCCACGTAGCGCACAAAGTAAATGCCCTGGGCACGGTCGCGGTCTTCCACGGTAAAGCCGGTGCGGTCCAGCGACAGCCCGACCCGGCGCCAGGCCCGGTCAAAGCCTTCAGAGATGTCCACCACGGGCTGATTGGCTTGGCTGGCCACGCGGGCCACCGGTGGGCGGGCGGCAGGGGCTGCCGCGTTGGCTTGCTCGGTGCTTGCTCCCAAGCGGACCATCAGCCGGCGCAAAAACTCGGCTTCGAGCTCCGGGTCGGCCGGCCTGGGCTGCCAGATGGTGCTGCCGCTGTTGCTGGCGCCGCCTTGCACCACCTCTATCAAGCCGCGGTGGCTGATGAAAATCTCGGTCTGGCCGTTGGCGGTGCGCTCTAAGCGGGTGCGAAACTTGTCGCGCTCGCCGGTGGAGTAGAGGTTGTCGATCACGCGGCCAATGCTGCGGCGAATGAAGTCTTGCGGCAACTTGGCGCGGTTTTCGGCAAAGTCGGTTTCCACAATACCCAGTTTCTGGTCTTCGATGTTGAGCAAAAACCCCGCTTCTTGCCAGAACTCCCGCACCGGCTCCCACAGCCTGTCGGGTGAGCGGGCCACCACCAGCCAGCGTTGGTTGCCTGCGCGCTCCACGCGGATGTCGCCCACGCTGCTGGCGGCCGTGGCCACATTGCTTTGGGCGGTGGCCGTGGCCTGGGTCGATTCAAAGCGGCTGGCCGTGACAGCGGCACCAGGCACGTTGTAGCGCGGCTCGCGGCTCAGTTGTGTGAGGTCGGGCGGCACGTCAAGTGAGGGCGTGGTTTTGCTGCCGCTGGACTTGTAGTCCACCTTGTCGCCCGACATCAAGCTGCCCAGGCTGGAGCAGCCGGCCAGGCCCAGTACAGCCATCGTCAGGGCCGTGGTACGCAAGCCACGCTTGGCGCGCTCGGCGCGTGTGGAAAAAATCGGGTTCACTTCGGGGTCCTTGGGTTCAGATCAGGCCGCAGGCCTTGAGCGCGCTTTCCAGCACAGGCTCATTGGCGCTGTCCAGGGGGGTCATGGGCAAGCGCAGGGTGGGGCCGCACAGCTGCATGCGGGCCATGGCCCACTTCAGCGGAATGGGGTTGGCTTCGACAAACAAATGCTTATGCACAGGCAACAGCGACAGCTGCAATTCCATGGCGCGGCGGGCGTCGCCCGCAATGGCGGCCATGCACATCTCGTGCATGAGGCTGGGCGCAATGTTGGCCGTCACACTCACATTGCCCTGGCCGCCGCACAACATCAGCGCCACGCTGGTCGGATCGTCGCCGGAATACAGGGCAAAGTGGGCTGGCTTTTCTTTGATGAGCCACAGCGCGCGTTCAATGTTGCCGGTGGCTTCTTTGATGCCCACAATGCCCGGCACCTGGGCCAGGCGCAGCACCGTGGCATGCGCCATGTCGGCCACCGTGCGGCCGGGCACGTTGTAGAGCACCATGGGCAGGTCCACGGCCTCGGCAATGGTGCGAAAGTGCTGGTACTGGCCTTCTTGCGTGGGCCGGTTGTAGTAGGGCACCACCTGCAGCTGGCAGTCGGCGCCCACGCTCTTGGCAAAGCGGGCCAGCTCCATGGCCTCGGCCGTGGAGTTGGCGCCGCAGCCGGCCATGATGGGGATGCGACGGCTGTGCGTTTTGGCTTGCTCGACGGCCACGCGGATGATCTCGCAGTGCTCCTCGACGTTGACCGTGGGCGACTCGCCTGTGGTGCCCACCACGCACACGCAGTCTGTGCCTTGCTCAATGTGCCAGTCCACGAGTTTGCGCAGGGCAGGGTAGTCCACACTGCCGTCGGCCTGAAAGGGCGTGGCCAGGGCCACGATGCTGCCGGTGATCATGTTCATTGCAATTGAGCGGGTTGGGTGCTTTGGCTCTTGGGGCAAAAGCAGCTTAAATGGGAGTAGCCATTCTACTCAGTGGCCTGCAGCTCAAAGGCTCAAGCCTTGGCTCAGCCCAGCACATGCCTGGCTGGCTCTGCACCCGGGGCTTGGGCGTCTTCGCGCACGGCCACCAAGCGCTGCACAAAGCGTTCAGGCCAGCCGGGCCGGGCCGCTTCAAAGCCATCTTCAAAGGCCACAGTGCGCAAACCCGCAAAGGCCGTGAGCAGTTCGCCGGGCTGGAGCAAAAACTCGGGCCGTGAGGGTTTGCCAATGCGGGCTTGGGCCGCCCCAAAGGTTTCATAAATGAGCACGCCGCCAGGGGCCACGCTCTGGGCGATGGTGGGCAGCAGGGGCCGCCACAGGTAGTTGGTCACCACCACGGCGGCAAACTGGCGCCCCTGCAGCGGCCAGGGGCCTTGCTCGATGTCGGCCAGCACCGTCTCGCAGCGCTCGGCCGGGAGGCCCAGTCCGGCCAGAGCGGCGGCTGAGCTTTCCACGCCCACCACCGGGTGGCCGCGCTGAACAAACCAGGCCAGGTGCCGACCTTCGCCGCACGCCACATCAAGCACCACGCCCTGCGCAGGCACCAAGTGCGACCATCGCTTTACCCAGGCAGAGGCGCGGCTTGCGTCTGCGCCCGGCCCCAAGCAGCCCCCAGGCTGGGGTGAAGAAGGCAGGGCGGTGCTCAAAAGCAGGCCCAGACCTGGTCGGCCACCATCAGCAAAAAGTCGGGCCGGGTGTAGAGCAGCAGCACGCCCAGGCTGGCCAGCACGGCAGTTGCACCAGCGGCGCTGCGGATCAGCCAAACATGAGGGGTTTTCATGGCTGTATTTTGTCAGGCGGCTGCGGGCTGGGCGCCCCGTTCAATGGGCGCCTCGCGCACCGGCAGGTTGACCGCTGCGGCAAACACCCCCAAGGCGATGGAGATGTACCAAACCATGTCGTAACTGCCCGTGCGGTCGTAGAGCACACCGCCCAGCCACACGCCCATGAAGGAGCCCAGCTGGTGGCTGAAAAACACAAAGCCGCTGAGCATGGACAAATACTTGACACCAAAAATTTGGGCGACGGATGCATTGGTCACAGGCACGGTGGACAACCACAGCAAGCCCATGGTGGCTGAAAACACATACACGCTGGTGGGCGTGAGCGGCACAAGCAAGAACACGCTGATGGCGGCCGCCCGGGCCAGGTAAATAAAGGCCAAGATGTGCTTTTTGGAGCGGGTTTGCCCCAGCCAGCCCGCCAAATAAGTGCCAAACACGTTGAACAGCCCAATCAAGGCCAAGGCAAAGCTGGCCACCCCGGGCTCCATGCCCGCGTCTTTGAGGTAACTGGGCAAGTGGATGCCAATAAAAACCACCTGAAAGCCGCACACAAAGTAGCCCGCCGTGAGCAACTGGAAACTGGGGTAGCGAATGGCTTCTTTGACCGCTTGCATCACGGTTTGCTCGGCCTGGCCGGCAGGCGGCGCACCTTTGTGTTCCCGCAGGCCGCGGGCCAGGGGGATCATGATCAAGCAAGCGGCGGCCAGCATGAACAAGGCCTCTTGCCAGCCAAAGCGGCTGATCAGCCAGCCTTCGGTGGGCACCATCAAAAACTGACCAAATGAGCCCGCCGCTGCCGCCACCCCCATGGCCCAGGTGCGCTTGTGGGCTGGCACGTTGCGGCCAATCACGCCGTAGACCACGGCGTAGGTGGTGCCGGCCTGGGCCCCGCCAATCAAAAGGCCTGTGGCCACAGTGAACTGCCAGCCGGTGGCGGCCAGGCCCATGCCCACCAAGCCCAGGGCGTACAGCACGCTGCCGGCCATGATGACCCGCATGGCCCCGTAGCGGTCGGCCAAGATGCCCGCAAAAATGCCAATCACACCCCAGGCCAGGTTTTGCACGGCAATGGCAAACGCAAAAGTCTCACGCGTCCAGCCTTGGGCCTGAGTGATGGGTTGCAGCCACAGGCCAAAGCCGTGCCGGATGCCCACCGACAAGGTGACGATCAAGGCACTGCACACCAGCACCTGCGTCATGGACAAGGTGTGCGCAGGGGGCGGTGGGGGAGTGCTTGGTGCAGTAGAAGACATGCTCTTAATGTAACCAGCGTGACCGCAATCAAAGCCTGGCCGCTGTCCGCTGGCAGACAAGCAAGGTCAGGGCGTGCAAGCGGTTTGTGTGCCTTGCATGCGGCGATAAGCTGTGTATTTGTACAGTTATTTATTCTTTGCGGACTACAATCAGGCCACTTTTTTCCACCACCACCATGGCTGTCAACATTCCTTCGGACTATTCTGAAAGCTCTATCCGCGTGCTCAAGGGCTTGGAGCCCGTCAAGCAGCGCCCGGGCATGTACACCCGCACCGACAACCCCTTGCACATCTTGCAAGAGGTGTTGGACAACGCCGCCGACGAGGCCTTGGCCGGCCACGGCAAGAAAATAAAGGTCACCTTGCATGCCGACGGCTCGGTCAGCATCGAAGACGACGGCCGGGGCATCCCCTTTGGCATGCACCCGGAGGAAAAGGCGCCTGTGATTGAACTGGTGTTCACCCGCCTGCACGCGGGCGGCAAGTTCGACAAAGGCAAGGGAGGCGCCTACAGCTTTTCAGGTGGCCTGCATGGTGTGGGTGTGAGCGTGACGAACGCGCTGGCCAAGCGCCTGGAAGCGAGCAGCCACCGTGAAGGCCAAATCGCCACGCTGGTGTTCTCAGGCGGCGACGTGATCGAGCCACTGCTTACCCGCAAGCTGGCCGAGGGCGAGCGCAAGCAAGGCACCACCGTGCGCGTGTGGCCAGACGCCAAGTACTTTGAGTCCAGCGCCCTGCCCATGAACGAGCTGACGCACCTGCTGCGCAGCAAGGCCGTGCTGATGCCGGGCGTCAGCGTCACCCTGGTGAATGAAAAAACCAAAGACACCCAGAGTTGGCAGTACAAGGGCGGCCTGTGCGACTACCTCATGCAGACGCTCAATACCGACCCGGTGATTCCGCTCTTTGAAGGCGAAGGCTTTGCCGACGCCAACCACGACAGCTTTGCCGAAGGCGAGGGCGCCAACTGGGCGGTGGCATTCACCGAAGACGGCGCGCCCGTGCGCGAGAGCTACGTCAACCTCATTCCCACCACTGCCGGCGGCACGCACGACAGCGGCCTGCGTGACGGCCTGTTCAACGCCGTGAAAAGCTTTATTGAGCTGCACAGCCTCTTGCCCAAGGGCGTCAAGCTGCTGCCCGAAGATGTGTTTGCCCGTGCCAGCTACGTGCTGTCGGCCAAGGTGCTGGACCCGCAGTTTCAGGGCCAAATCAAAGAGCGCCTGAACTCGCGCGACGCGGTTCGCTTGGTTTCAAGCTTTGTGCGGCCCACGCTGGAACTGTGGCTCAACCAGCATGTGGACTACGGCAAAAAACTCGCGGAACTCGCCATCAAGGCCGCGCAAACCCGGCAAAAAGCCGGGCAAAAAGTTGAAAAGCGCAAAAGCTCGGGCGTCGCCGTGCTGCCCGGCAAGCTGACCGATTGCGAGAGCAAAGACATCTTGCACAACGAAGTGTTTTTGGTCGAGGGAGATTCTGCCGGCGGCAGCGCCAAGATGGGCCGCGACAAAGAAAGCCAAGCCATCTTGCCGTTGCGCGGCAAGGTGCTCAACACCTGGGAGGTCGAACGTGACCGGCTGTTTGCCAACAACGAGATTCACGACATCTCGGTGGCCATAGGCGTGGACCCGCACGGGCCCAACGACAACCCCGACATGAGCAACCTGCGCTACGGCAAGGTCTGCATCTTGTCAGATGCAGACGTGGACGGCTCGCACATCCAGGTGCTGCTGCTGACGCTGTTTTTCCGCCACTTCCCCAAGCTGATAGAAACCGGCCACCTGTACGTGGCCAGGCCCCCGCTGTTTAGGGTAGATGCGCCTGCGCGCGGCAAAAAACCAGCCTCCAAAGCCTACGCGCTCGACGACGGCGAGTTGACCGCCATCATCGACAAGCTGCGCAAAGACGGCGTCAAAGAAGGCGGCTGGAGCATCAGCCGCTTCAAGGGCTTGGGCGAGATGAGCGCAGAGCAGCTGTGGGACACCACGCTCAACCCCGACACCCGCCGCCTGCTGCCCATTGAACTGGGGCCGTTGGACAACGCGGGCACCGAGCACCTGATGATGCAGCTCATGGGCAAAGGCGAGGCGGCTGCCAGGCGTGAGCTGATGGAGTTGCACGGCGACAGCATTGACATTGATGTGTGAGTTTTCGGTCGGTGCCCCAGCCACAGGCGCCAATACCGAATTCTTACCAGGTAATACAATCTGAAAAACACCCTCCAGCACCCTTGATACAAGGCGCAGCACCATGCTTTCTACCCTGACCAGCAAAGGCCAAGTCACCATTCCCCAGGCCCTGCGCCAGCGTTTGGGGCTGGCGCCTGGGCAAGCCGTGGAGTTTGGCCTGAGCGCTGACGCCACTTGCATCACACTGCGCCCGGCACCCTCGGCGCGCCAATTGCCCACCCAAGGCTTTGGCATGGTCAAGGTCAGCGGCCCGCATGTGGCGCCCGACTGGGATACCGCCCAATTGACGGAACCATGAAACAGCGCACGCCCCAGTTGACGGCCTTGGACACCAATGTGTTGGCACGTTATTACGTGCAGGCCGAGCAGTCTGATGAGACCACCCGTCAGCAATGTGAGCAAGCTCGTACTTTGCTTGAAAGTGGCAAGCCCATTTTTGTGGCTACCACGGTGGCGCTGGAGCTCGAATGGGTGTTGCGCGGTTTTTACAAGCTCAAGCCTGGCACCGTGGCCGACGTTTTTACGCACTTGCTGGCCATGCCCCATGTTCAAGTGCAAGACCGCCAAGCCCTGCAAAGCGCCTGCGATGCCTTGGTGCAAGGCTTTGACTTTGCAGACGCCTTGCACCACGCCAGCAGCCGCCACGGTGATGTGTTTGTGACTTTTGATGAAAAAGGCTTTGCCAAACGCGCATCTGCCCATGGCTGGGCCCCCAAGGTTCAGCTGCCCTAGAAACAGTCAAGCCATCCGGACAACTGCTGCGATCTGCCTGCCCAGCGCCAGCCACATTTCCATTTGATTCGATAAAAGCTAACGTATTTTTATGACGACCGACCTCTTGACCCCCGACCCCACCGCCGGCCCCGAAGGCGATCACCTGGGCGCCTACGCCCAGCGCGCCTACCTGGAATACGCCCTGTCCGTGGTCAAAGGCCGCGCCTTGCCCGACGTGTGCGACGGCCAAAAGCCGGTGCAGCGGCGCATTTTGTATTCCATGGACCGCATGGGTCTGTCTTACAGCGGCCCCAACGGCAACACGGCTTCCAAGCCCGTCAAAAGCGCCCGCGTGGTGGGCGACGTGCTGGGTCGCTACCACCCGCACGGCGACACCGCCGCCTACGACGCGCTGGTGCGCATGGCGCAAGACTTTTCCCAGCGCTACCCGCTGGTCGATGGCCAAGGCAACTTTGGCTCGCGCGACGGGGACGGCGCCGCCGCCATGCGCTACACCGAGGCCAGGCTTGCCAAAATCACCACGCTCTTGCTCGACGAGATCGACATGGGCACGGTGGACTTCATCCCCAACTACGACGGCTCCACCGAAGAGCCCAAGCAACTGCCCGCTCGCCTGCCGTTCACCTTGCTCAATGGCGCCAGCGGCATTGCCGTGGGCTTGGCCACCGAAATCCCCAGCCACAACCTGCGCGAGGTGGCCGACGCCTGCGTGGCGCTCATCAAAAACCAGCAGCTCCCAGAGCTTGAACTCCAAGCCCTCATTCCCGGCCCCGACTACCCCGGCGGCGGGCAAATCATCAGCCCGGCCGTTGACATTGCCGAGGCCTACCGCACCGGGCGCGGCAGCTTGAAAGTGCGCGCCCGCTGGAAAATTGAAGAGCTGGCCCGTGGCCAATGGCAGCTGGTGGTCACCGAGTTGCCGCCCGGCGTGAGCAACCAAAAAGTGCTGGAAGAAATTGAGGAATTGACCAACCCCAAGGTCAAAACCGGCAAAAAAACACTCACCCCAGACCAGCAACTGCTCAAAGCCAGCTTGCTGGCCGTACTTGACGTGGTGCGTGACGAGTCCAGCAAAGACGCGGCCGTGCGTTTGGTGTTTGAGCCCAAGACCAGCCGCATTGAGCAACAAGAGCTCATCACCGCGCTCTTGGCCCACACCAGCTTGGAGACCTCGGCGCCCATCAACATGACCATGGTGGGCATAGACGGGCGGCCGGTGCAAAAGTCGCTGCGCCAAATTTTGCTGGAGTGGATCAGCTTCAGGCAGACCACCATCACCCGCCGCAGCCAGCACCGCTTGGCCAAGGTGCTGGACCGCATCCACATTCTGGAGGGCCGGCAGCTGGTGCTGCTCAATATTGACGAGGTGATCGCCATCATCCGCCAAAGCGACGAGCCCAAGGCCGCGCTGATGGCGCGCTTTGCGCTGAGCGACCGGCAGGCCGAAGACATTCTTGAAATTCGCCTGCGCCAGCTGGCCCGCTTGGAGGCCATCAAGATCGAGCAAGAGCTCACCGAGCTGCGCGGCGAGCAAGGCAAGCTTGAAGAGATTTTGGGCAACCCCGCCGCCCTGCGCCGCTTGATGGTCAAGGAAATCGAGGCTGACGCCAAAACCTTTGCCGACGCGCGCCGCACCCTCATTCAAGAAGAAAAGAAATCGGTGGCCGAGGTCAAGATCGTTGACGAGCCCGTCACCGTGGTGGTGTCTGAAAAAGGCTGGGTGCGCGCACGCCAGGGCCATGGCCATGATGCCGCCAGCTTCGCCTTCAAAGCCGGCGACGGCCTGTACGGCACCTTTGAATGCCGCACCGTGGACCTGCTCATTGTCTTTGGCACGGCCCAAGGCGGCGCAGGTCGTGTGTACAGCGTGCCCGTGGCCACCTTGCCCGGCGCGCGCGGCGACGGCCAGCCCATCACCACCCTCATTGAGCTTGAAGCCGGCAGCCAGCCCGCCCACTACTTTGCCGGCCCTACCTCCGCCTCCTTGTTGATCAGCGGCTCAGGCGGTTACGGCTTTTTGGCCACGGTCGAGAACATGATCTCGCGCAACAAAAGCGGCAAGAGCTTCATCACCTTGGGAGAAGGCGAGAGCGTGTGCGCCCCGTCCCACGTCAGTGGCTCCAGCGCCACCGTGGCGCCAGGCGCCAAGCCCCTGCTGGCCGCCACCCATGTGTGCTGCGCCAGCACGGGCGGGCGCATTTTGACCTTTGACATCAACGAGCTCAAAACCATGGACAAAGGCGGCCGGGGCCTGACCCTGATTGATTTAGATGCCAAAGACACCCTGGCCGGCGCCTGCGCCTACACGCGCAGCGTCAAGATCGAAGGTGTGGGCCGAGGCGGCAAAGAGCGCGAAGAAACCCTGGAAATCCGCAGCCTGAACAACGCCAAAGTCAGCCGCGCCAAAAAAGGCAAGCTGGCGGATCTGGGTTTCAAGCCAAACAAAGTCACGCGGGTGGAGTAAGCGCCTTCAAGCCTGCGCTTTGTGGCGCAGCGCTCAGCCGCCCGATGTCCGCAACCCATCTCTTGCCCTGTACGAGCCGGCCTGTCGGCGAATTTTGGCGTGAAGGAATGCCTGTTGACCGCCGCGATTCGCTTGCAGGCAAGCTCCTACAAAGACAAGCCGCCTCCCGCGTGAGGCAATGAATGTTTCAAGCCGCCTCCCGCGTGAGGCGATGCCCGTTGGCCGACACAAACTCCCCTGTAGGAGCCGGCCTGCCGGCGAATGTTCCCCTGAGGTGATGTCTGCTGCCTGTACACATCGCAGGCATGCCTCCTCCTACAGGGGCTGGGGACAGTGCTCGCCCACCATCTGTTTTTGTAGGACTGCGCATCAAGGCGCTGCCTTCAAGCCCAGGCGCTCTGCATCAACGCCAAGCTCAGCGCCAGACCTGCCCCTCCGCCCGCACGCTGCCATTGAGGTAAACGCCCCGGGCTGATGCGCCTGAGCACCGGCCACAACGCCAGCGCCAGGAGAAACTGGCCCAGCTCAATTCCCGCGTTAAAGCTCAGCAGGCCCAGCCAGGCATGTGGGCTGCTGAGCTCCAGCCCAGCCATGGCCGAGGCAAAGCCCAGCCCGTGCACAGCGCCAAAGCCCAGCACCATGAGCGCCTCCACCGCCATTGGCAAACTGCCGCGCCACAGCAGCATGAGCGCGCTGGCCGCGAGGGTGGCGGCAATGGCGGGCTCTACCCAGGCGCCTGTCAAGTGGACTTTGAGCTGCGGCGATGCCAGCAGCACCACCGCATAACTGCTGGTATGCGCGGCGGTGAAGCTGGTCAAGAGCCACACCCATCGGCGCAGCTGTACCCGTTTGAGCAGCATCAGCGCCAAAAAAAGCAAATGGTCCGCGCCCAAGGCCAAGTGCGTCAGCCCCTGCCGCACATGGCGTTGCACCACTGCCCAGCCTGAGGGCCGCAGCGCGCTGCTGGGCCAGTCGGGGCTGAGCAATAGCGGGTGGCGCCCGTCTTGATGGATGATCTCCACCCTCAAGCTGTCGCTGATGCCCGGCACAAACATGTCAAAGCGCAGCGTCAGCTGGTCCAGCGATGGCCGCTTGTGGGGCGCATCGGGCCAGGCAAAGCGCAGGTAAAAAAGCAGCTGGTCTGACCGGGGGCCGTGATCGGCGTGCGCCAGGCTGAGCAGCGCCACCTCAAAAGCAAGCGCTTTGGCGCCAGTCAGGCTGAGGTGTTCACGCAACTGCTGCTCCAAGCGCGAGCTTTCGCGCTGCAGGCCCTGCGCATCCAGCAGCCCATCAGGGTCGGTGGCCACGCCCGCAAAGGCCTTGACGGGCAGGGCCAGCACCATGAATGCCGCGTCTTGGCGCACATTCAAGCTGGCCTGGTTGGTCGACATCAGGTGCGCATGCGCTGCGCCCCACAGGCACAGCAGCCAGCCCAACGCCCACTTGGCGGCTTGGCCCCTCATGCTGAGCCGCTGATCAGCTCAGCTGGCTCAATTGGTGCGTCCATAGACACAGCGCTGCACAAAGGGGTAGCTGGTCGTCACATGGTAGTGGTAGGTCCCAGTGGGGGACTCGGGGGTGGGGCCGGTGTGGCCATTGCAGCGGTCCAGGCCGCCCACCACTTGGCCCGTGAACTCCCAGTCTTGCTCAAAGTGACCCATGGGAAAGAAGGTGGTGGAGGGTCGGTTGGCGTCGGGGGTGGGCTTGAGCGTCCAGCCGGAGCTGACCGCAGCCAGCGTGCTGCTGCCATTGGTGGCGCTGCTGTCGCCGTACTGGGTGTAAATGGGAAAGCCGTCTTTGGCCCAGCCAATCAGGGTCATGGACTTGCCGTTGTTGCTGTTGCGCTTGTCAATCAGCGCCGTGGGCAGACCATGGTAGTGGTACTCGCCGTTGGGCTGCACATGGGCGTTGCTGGAGTCCACCCCAAAGTTAAATTGCCAGGGCGAGGTGCTGCCCGGCAGCGCCACCATTTGCCAGCCCGTGCCACCCGCGTAATTGCAGCCGGCGCTGCCCGTGGCCGAATTGGGGCAGGTGCCGGCCGTGGCCGGGTCAAATTTGACGCTGTTGAGCGCATAGCCCGGGGCGTTGCCTGGGCCACTGGCGTTTGTGTAGGTGTCGAGCTTGGTGGGCAAGAAGGGGATGCTTCTGGCCACGTTCTGGGCGGAAATTTTGGTGGCAAATTGCCCGCCTGTGACGGCGTGGTTGGGCACGCCATTGCCCGACAGCACCCGAGTGCTGGTGTTGCAGGACCAGTTGTAGGTGAAAGCCAGGCTTTCGGAGATGGGCGTGCTCGAGACCGGCGAAGTCAGGTTGTATTGAAGCGCCTGATTGCCAGACTCCGTCAAGCTGCAGAGGGTGCTGGCTGCGAGCAATCCCGTGGTCACAGACATGGCCGTTGAAGCAGCGCTGGACCCCGCCGCATTGACCGCTTTGACCGAACACGAATAACTGGTCCCGTTGAGCAAACCCGTGACCGAAATGGGGCTGGCTGTGCCATCTGCGGAAACAGCTGTGCCGTTGGCGGGGGTGCAAGTGGCGGTGAAGCTGGTAGCGGCGGTGCCGGTGCTGGCGGCGGTGAAGTTCACGCTGGCTGCGTTGTTGCCCGAGGACACGCTGGCAATGGTCGGAGACAAAGGGGCCGTGGGGGTGGGCACGGTGGGCGTGGTGGTGCCCGTCGCCGTCAGAGTGACCGAGGAGGTCGCCACGTTCTTGCTGCCATCGGTGATGGTCATGGTAGCGACATAGGCGCCTGCCACATCGGCTTTGAAACTGGGGCTGGCGGCTGTGGTGCTGGCCAGCGTGGCGGTGCTGCCCGAGGGCACGGAGGTCAAGGCCCACGAATAGGTGTAAGCACTGCTGCTGACCACATCACCCCGCAGCACGGCCGTCATGCTCACATTGGTGGAGTTGCTGACCACCGCACTCACACTCGCAGGCAAACCCGGCTTGAGCTTGTCGGCCACCGTGGGGGTGCCGTTGAAAAACATCCAATTGGCGGTGGCGGTCTCCAAACCCACAATGCGCTTGAGGACCTTGATCGCGTCTGACAAATCCACCGCGCCATTGCCGTCCACATCGGCGGCATAAGCTTGGTAGGCGGTCAAAGGTGCGCCGCCTGAGTTGACTTCCAGGCCCACAATCATTTTGAGGATAGAAATCGCGTCGGTCAGGTCCACCGCTGCGGCGGCCACGGCAGAAGGGGTGGTCGACGTCTCA
>Ga0209550_10000757_pt1 | contig 30953 bp, 22 predicted proteins | sample LauGreSuBDMM15SN_2_FD_187567 | JGI IMG/M metagenome (GOLD analysis project Ga0209550, IMG submission 187567) | Freshwater lake microbial communities from Lake Michigan, USA - Su13.BD.MM15.SN (SPAdes) (version 5) | ecosystem: Environmental > Aquatic > Freshwater > Lake | place: Lake Michigan... | reverse complement strand
CCTAATCAATATTTAACATTGATTGATAATCTTATTGTTGATAAGGTTGAAGTTGTTAAGGGAACAGGTTCAGTACAATTTGGAAGTGATGCTTTATCAGGTGTAATAAATGTGATTACAAAGACTCCTTCATTTAGTGATAAAAACAAATGGTCAGGAAAATTGACATCACGATTTACTGGGTTTGGAATGGAAAAAACGGTTAGGCCTGAATTATCATTTTCATCCAGAAAATTTGCATTTAGTGCAGGTGTTAGCAATAAGAAATTTGGCGACTTACGTGGGGGTGATACAACAGGTTTTCAATCACCTTCAGGCTATAAAGAACTATCATGGGATGCAAAAGCAAAATGGTTAATCGGGAAAGATTGGAATTTAATTGCTTCTTACCAGCAATTAAACCAATCAAATGTTCCAGTATATCATAAGTATATTTTAGAAAACTTTGCCATCAACAATTCAGATCCACTAAAAAGAGAATTTGGTAATGTTAGCTTAAAAAAGAGTTTCAACAATTCTTTTCTTAAGGATATATCAACTTACGTGGCATATCAAAATATTGCTGAGCATCGCAACTCTCGAAAGAATGGCAGTAACGTACTTAGGATAGAAGATGATGGAGCTGCAACTTTTTCTGGTGGTATTGATATCAAGACGAAGCAATCCAATGTTTGGACTGCAAATACTGGTTTTGAATTTAATGCTGACCGTATATTCAGCAAGAGAGTTGATAAAGATATCATGAGCAATGTTGGTATCTCTAAAAGAGGATTATACCCTGATGGTTCAGTTTATAATAATGCAGCACTTTACACCCTTCATCATTTTCAAATAAATAGATTTTTGATAGAAGCAGGTGGACGTTATAATGCTTATTCAATCGGTCTATCAGATAATACACTTGGTAAAGTCAAGATGAGTCCATCTGCATTGGTATTTCAGACAGGCATCAGCTTTAAACTTTCAAATTTGTTTACACTTTATTCAAATATCAGCAGTGGATATAGGGCTCCGAATATAGATGACATGGGTACTTTGGGTATTGTAGATTTTAGGTATGAAATTCCTGCTTATGATTTACAGCCAGAAAAATCTAACAATTACGAAGCGGGTGTAAAATGGTCTTCCAAAAAATCTAGTGGTGTGATTTCTGTTTTTAATACTTCACTGTCAAATTTAATAACTAGGATAAAGACAGGCGCTATTATGACAGGGTATGACATTTACACGAAAATCAATGTTGAGAAAGGGTTTATTCAAGGTTATGAGATTCAGTCTGCGTATAATCCAACAAAGAATTTCAATATAAATTTTTGCATTACCTCTCTATATGGACAGAGTGTTACGCGTAATGAGCCTTTGAGAAGAATACCACCATTGAATGGACAACTAGGATTTCAATATCAAAAAGGAATTTATCATGTTGGATTTATTGGTGATTTTGCATCGGCACAACATCGATTAGCGCAGGGCGATAAAGATGATAATCGCATAAAAAAAGGAGGAACTCCAGCTTACAATGTTTTTAACATTTATACAGGAGTTGATTTGAAATTCATGACATTAAAAATGTATTTAAATAATATTCTAAATGAAGATTACAGAACCCATGGTTCTGGGATTAACGGAATGGGTAGAAGTATTTCTTTAATTGGCGTACTGAATCTGGGAAGATAACGGACTAAATTCAAAGAGATTATTATTAATTAAGGATAAGATTTACATGCCTAATCTCAAGAGGTTTGTAAGTTTTATCCTTTGATTTTTAAATACATAGGTATCTAATTCAGTCTCTAATACTTTTGAAATAATCTCTTCAGTACTCTGGTTTAATGTAAATTCTACCTGCTTTTTCCCCATAATCCAATTATTGAAATGAGTAGGGAAATATGCATCAAAATTTTGTACTGAATAGGCATTAAATTCTTCTAATGCCTTGGCATTGCACTGTTGTTCATACTGTCCATTTAATGGGAAAACCATTAGTCTTTTTCCAAGGTATAAAGCTTCTGCAGGGGTTTCGAAGCCGGCACCTGTAATTATACCATGACAGTTGATTAAGCTGTGGTTGAATAAATCTTTGTTTATGGGCAATACTTTAATATTTTCTAGTTGGTATGGGAGTTCAATCTCCTTAGAAAATATTTCAAATTTAAATCCCTTTAATTTAGATAGATTTTCAATAACACGTGCATCACTGTAGTGATTTAAATACACCGTAATATAGCCATTGTCTTGAGGCTTTGCCCTTAATATGCTTGACTTAATTATGGGAGAATAAATATCATTATCATAAGGTTTGAAGTGAAGTCCAATGTTTTTTGTGCCACTTGCATAGTTCCTTAATACTATTTCTCCTGCAATGTCTTTTTTAATTGGTCTAGGTACTTTTTTACTCCTGAAACTTGCTTGATGCCCAAAATGTATGGAAGGTATATTTTTTATTTTGCAAGCAAGGGAAGTAATGCATTCAAAATCATTGATAATCAAATCATATTTTTCAATTGGCAAATGTTTAGCTTCTGTCCAAATTTTCTTTAGGTTTATTTCTGTAAATGTTTTCCAAAGGTCAACGCTCCCAGATTTATCATAATACAAGCTTAGACCTTTACTCCTGTAACAAATAGGCAAGTCATTTTTTAACGAATGATTGTTTCCGCTAAGGAATACATCCACTTCACCATATTTTTTTAGATAAGGTATAATTTCGATTGCCCTGCTAATATGCCCATTGCCAGTGGCTTGAACAGCATAAAATATTTTCATCATATTTTATTACGCTGGTCTAGCAATTGAGTTTAATAGAAAAGCAACTTCATCAGTTAATACATTGAGCATTGGTATTTTTTTCTCTTTCTTATAAGCTAGTGCTTCTTCAACAAACACTTTTTTGTCTTCATGATAATGTATGTTCCATTTACCATTGTTGTATTCGAGAGAAGAAAGATTTTCAATCCAATCACCGCTGTTCATATAAGTTACAGAACCTTTTTCTGTGGTTACTTCTCTTATTTGAGGTTGATGTATGTGTCCGCATACTACATTCTTATAACCCTTCTCAATTGCTAATTCAGCAGCGGTTTGTTCAAAATCTCCAATCCAGGTTACCGCCTTTTTAACACTGTTTTTGACTTTTTTGCTAAAGCTCATTTTCTCTTTACCAAGTGACTTTAGCACCAAATTGATGGCACTATTTATTAAAATAAGTAAGTCATAACCATGACCTCCAAGTTTTGCTATTATTTTAGCGCTTCCTTTTGTAGTTGCATCAAATACATCTCCATGAAACACCCATGTTTTGTCGCCATCAAGTTCCATCACGAACTTATCAGTAAGTTTTAAGTTTCCCATATTTAATCCACTGTATCTCCTAAGGGCTTCATCATGATTACCTGTAATGTATACAACTTCAGTGCCTTTTGACATTAGGCCGAAGATTTCCTTTATTACTTGCATGTGAGATGCTGGAAAGTAGCGCTTTCTGAATTGCCAAATATCAATTATATCACCGTTTAAAATCAAAATTTTAGGCTGGATACTTCGTAAATACTGTACTAGTTCATCTGCGTGACATCCATAAGTTCCAAGGTGAATATCACTAATTATAACTACATCAGATTGTCTTCGATCCATAATAAGAATTTCTTAATTGAATGTCGATAGAATTTGTAATTAAAAAGTTATCCGTAAGTTATTAAATTTTGAATTTAACATTAACTAGATGTTATGTAGTTAGTTCTGTGTATAAATGTTGTATCAAACCATCCGCAAGTCCAATCTTTGGCACTAAAATTTCATTTATGTCTGCCCATTTCATTATTTGAATATATATAAGCAATGCAGGCAATATAACATCAGCTCGATCTTCTCTTAAATTATAGATTTTTATTCTTTCCTCAAGGGTGCAAGCTGAAAATTCACGATAATAATCTTTCAATAGTTCGACGGATAGAGGTTTACCTTCTTTTTTTTTGCTCATTGAAAATATCTTATTGATATTTCCACCGGTACCTATGGCTGTAATTTTATTTTGTCCTTTAATTTTATCTCGGATGTTGTCTTTTAGGTCATTCCAAACTGACTCGTTTTCTGGATTTTTGAGTAAACGTATAGTCCCTAAGTTATATGATTTCTTAAATACCAGCTCTTTGTTTGCGAAATAGGTTAGTTCTGTACTACCACCGCCTACATCAATGTAAAGATAGTTGCTGTTTTCATTTAAGTTTTCTGCTACATGATTTTCATAAATAAGCGATGCTTCAAAATCACCTGAAATAACTTTAATTTCTATACCTGTTTCCAAATAAATATTTCTTACTACTTCTTCTCTATTTTTTGCATCACGCATTGCACTAGTTGCTACCGCAATTGATTTTTCTACTTTGTATGCATTCATCAAATGCGTATAAGCCTTTATGGTTTGCAGAATCATTTCTGTTTTTTCCTTAGATATAAATCCTGTGTCAAAAACATCAAAACCTAATCGTAAAGGTACTCTTATCAAGTTCAACTTACTGAACACCGGGTTTTCGTTAGCAACTTGTGCAACTTCAGTAATAAGTAGTCTGCATGCATTTGTTCCGATATCGATTGCTGCTAATCTCACTTAAGTGTTATGATTGTTTTTTGATTAGGTAATTGTACGTTTCAATTTGCGAACGTATCTTCTTCTTACCCTGCGAAGATACGTAGACGTTGCTTAATTCCGTATCGAGTATTCTTGCTTTTACATTGTCTTGTAATTGTATTTTGAGGATTTCCATCAATTCAATTTTCAGTTCATTGTCAAGAATAGGACAAGCAGCTTCAACCCTGTGGTCAAGATTCCTTACCATCCAGTCAGCACTGGAGATATAAACCAATGCTTTCCCTGCATTGTGAAATACCAAAACCCTTGCATGTTCAAGGTATTCATCAACAATGCTTATTGCGTTAATATTATTTTCTGTTTTCTTTAAATGTTTTTTGGTAGAAAATATTCCCCGGATGATCAAATTTACTTCAACACCTACAGAGGCAGCTTGTGCTATTTTGTCAATCAATATAATGTCACTAAAGGAGTTCAACTTTAAAGTTATTGCGGCGGGTTGTCCTTTTTTGGCTTCTTTTATTTCTTTGTCGATTAATTCATTTAATTTTTTGCGCATGCTAACCGGACTAACCAACAAAGTTTTGCATTCCTGGAGAATATTTTCATGTTGAATGGGATTTTCTAAATAGAAAAATATTCTGTTGATATCAGCCATGATATTTCTATTGGATGTTAGCAGGCAATGATCACCATAAAAATTGGCTGTTTTTTCATTTAGGTTTCCGGTACTTACAAATCCATATTGAACTGTTTTATTACCGCTTCGTTTTTTAATGACGCAAATTTTGGCATGTACTTTCATGTTTCTAATACCGAGCAAAACCCGAACACCTTCTTCTTCTAATTTACTTTTCCATTCTAAATTCGCTTCTTCATCAAAGCGGGCTTTTAGTTCAAGCATCACTTCTACATTTTTACCGTTTCGCGCTGCATTGATGAGTGCATTGATTACTTTAGATTCTGATGCTAAGCGATAGGCTGTTATTCTAATTGAATTAACTTCCGGGTCAATGGCAGCTTCGCGGAGTAAATCGATGATTGGGTTAAAAGAGTGATATGGAAAATGCAATAAAATATCTTTCTTATCAATAACATCTGTAACTCGAATGGCCTTTTTCAAAGCAGGGTGAAGAACAGCTGGTAATTTTTTACTTTGATGAGGAAATACATCTGGAAAATCCATAAAATGTTTAAAATTGTGAATCCTGCCGCCTGGTATGATGCTACTTTTGTTATCTAATTTTAATTTTTTCATTAGGTAGTTAAGTAATCCACTGTTCATTTCTTTATCATAAACAAACCTTACAGGTTTTCCTTTTCTCCTGCTTTTTAGTCCTTTTTGAATCTTTTCTACAAATGAAGTACTAACATCATTGTCAAGGTCAATTTCAGCATCCTTGGTTACTTTGAATATATGTGATTCAAAATTATCATATCCAAAATAAGAAAAGATATATGGGAGGTTAAAACGAATGATATCTTCTAATAAAATTATATGTGTTTCTTTACCGTCTGACGGTAGTTTTACAAACCTTCCGAGAGATTTAGAAGGGATCTCAATTAGGGAATATTTTTCTTTGTATGCAGAATTATTTTTCTGCATAACTACCCCTAAATAAATACTTTTGTCTCTTAAGTATGGAAGTTCAGGTAAGCTTTCAATCATCAATGGGATGATGTTTGAGCGGACCTCATTTTCAAAAAATTCTGTTACAAATACTTTTTGTTCTTTGGACAGTTGATTTTCATTCTTAAGGAAGATTTTGTTTTTCTTTAATTCAATCAATAAATTTGACCAAATTCTTGAGAACTCATTTTGTTGTTTCAACACAACATGAAGTATTTCATTCAAAACTTCATTCGGACTTTCTTCGAGGTGAATACCAGCTTTTTTTCTTTTAGCATTTATTTCAACCATCCTTTTTAAGGTTGCCACGCGCACCCTAAAAAATTCATCTAGGTTGTTTGAAAAAATACCTAAAAAGCGAATTCTTTCTTTAAGTGGAACCGTAACATCATTGGCTTCTTGAAGTACACGGGCATTAAAACTTAGCCAACTGATGTCACGTTGAACATGGATATTTTTCGCCATAATTAAATTAAATATTGTTAACTGCGTGTAATTTATGCATAGAACTGCTCAAACACATGAAATATCCATCACTTTGTTCAAATTTTATAATTTCTTAATAGTATACAAAAGCGTTAAAAAGTATTTAAACTCCGTCTTTTTCGAAAATCAGCAGAAAAGTTTTGTGGATTGAAATAAAGTCTATAATTTTGGTAGACAAAAGAATAGCAATTAAGTCACGTGGCCGAGGGGGTAGGCAGAGGTCAAAAAAACCTCTTACGGCGGTTCGAACCCGTCCGTGGCATCCAGATTTGAATAATTAAAACACTTCGTTTCTACGGAGTGTTTTTTGCTTTATGGAAGTTATTTTAGTGACAAGAATTCTTTTCTTTTTCCTTCCTCCATTTTTTCAATGCTATACCTCAGCGTGGTACGTGGCATATTTTGAATATGTTTTCTTATAAAATTTTCTATGATTGCAGGTTCTTTTTTCCATGCTTCTCTTAACATCCAACCGATGGCTTTGTGCATGAGATCGTGTTGATGTGTTAGCAGCAATGCTGATAGTTTAAGGATGTCTACAATATCTCCTTTTTTGATGAAATGCATGGTTGAAATAATCGCTATTCTATTTTTCCAGAGATTATTTTCAGTTGCAAGCTCGTATAATAAAGACCTGTTTTTGTCTTCAAGCCACTGTCCTAGTATGATGTGCGCAGAACTGTCAACCAAATCCCAGTTATTGACCCTATCAATTTTTTTCAAGTATAAATCAACCCATACTTTTTCTGTATGCTGTTTTTTTGCTTTTAAGAATTTATGGTTCAATAAAAACAATCCAATCAGTCTTTCTTCATGATACATTGAATCAAGTAATTGGATGATTAAATGTTCATCTGATGAAGCGTAAAATTGTTTTGCAATAAGGCGTTGGTTTGGTACAGTTACACCAATAAAAACATCTCCTTCTCCGTATTCTCCTTTGCCTGTTTTAAAGAATCGAGGAAAGAAAGTAGCTTTTTCTTGTTGGGCATAGGAACATAATGCTTGGTGAATTTGATCATACAAACCCATATTATTTTGCAAGTGTTTTCAATGCAAGTATAAATGAATCTAGTTCTTCAGTTGTTGTGAAAAGATTTGGTGTAATCCTGCATCCATGTACGTTTGCATAATCTATGGCAACTGTAAAAACTTTGTGTTCTTTTAACAACCTTGTGGCAAGATCTCCTGGATTTATACCTTCAATTCCAACGTTTGCAATGCCGCATGATCTAGTTTTGTCAGCTGGTGTGTTTACGATTATTTTTGGTATGTTTCTTACGCGGCTGGTCCAATAGTTCTGCAAGTACCACAGTCTTTTTTCTTTTCTATCAAATCCGATAAATTTGTAATAATCAATTGCATCTTCAATGGCTAAGTCCGTATGAACTGGCAGTGTTCCCGTATGGTTCAGCCTATTTATTTTTGAAAGGTCTTTTTCCCCATCAGCGAGTAATGGCCAAACTTTTGAAATCTTTTCTTTTCTCACATACAGCATTCCTGATCCCAAAGGAACACTCAACCATTTGTGCAGTGACGCACCATAGTAATCGCAATTGAGGTCACTTATTTTATATTGTATGTGTGCAAAGGCATGTGCTCCATCAACCAAAACCTCAACCCCTTTTGAATGAGCCATGTCACAAATTTTCCTTACAGGCAGTATTTGTCCGGTGATGTTAATCATGTGGCATACCATCAGCAATTTTGTTTTTGGGGTGATGGCATTTTCATAGAGCTTTACAATTTCTTCATCTGAACTTGGATGATTTGGTACCGATATAATTTTATTTACAACGCCGTATCTTTTTGAAACTTGGGTGAACATGTCAAGCATAGAGCCATAGTCTTGTTCAGCCATCACTGCCTCATCCCCTGCTTTCCAATCTTGCCCACCAATAATCATATCTAGTGATTCGGTGGTGTTGCGTGTAATAATCATTTCTTCAGGCATACATCCAGCTAGCTCTGCAAGTCTTCCAGCAATCCGGTTTTTATTGTCGAATTGCACTGTGCGCATGTAATAGGCGCCTTGCAGATTTACTTCCCTAATATGTCTAATGTATTTTTCTAGAATGGGTTGGGGAACAAAATTGTAATAACCGTTTTCAAGATTGATGTAATCGGTTTTCAGGATGTATTGATCCCTTATTTTTTTCCAAAAAGCATCATCAGAGGCAAGCACATCAGCACTGATGTCCGCATTTTTTTCGAAATATTCTTTCAGAGAATCCATTCCCAAAGGAGTACCTAAGCCTGCAATGGCTATGTTTTTGATGAAGGATCTTTTGTTCATACTATATTTATTGTTCTATAAATATAGTATGATGGAATTTAATTGTATCAAAAACTCACTTCAAATTTAATCTTTACTTTATTGTCTACTTTATTGAGCATGAAAGAAGGTCTTTCAACTTTGTAGTCTTCTAGCAAAAATATAAACTCTCCTTTTGCTGTTGATATTGAACCTTTTGTCGAAAGACTTGCTTTAAAGCTGGTTTCCTTGCTTATTCCATGAAACTGCAAGATTCCTTTTAATTCTAATTCTCCAGATTTTGATTCTGTAATTGAAGTGCTGTAAAAGCTAATATTGGGGTATTTTAATGCCTCCGTTATTTCAAGCAAGTGAGCATCTCGGTTTGAATTTTCAGAATCAAATGTGCCTATTTTTACCACAATGGCAACTTTCTCTAGTTTTCCATTAGCTCCCATTTGTGCAACTCCATTTAAATCCCTTGATGTGCCAGTCCAACTGTGCAACAAATGATTCATGTCGTAACTCACAAAAGAATTTTTCTTGTCGAATGGCTTTTTAACTTGTGCCGTCATCAATGTCGGCAACAACAAAAACATAATAAGTATACGCATAATTTAAAATTTAATGGCGATTACAGCTGCACCAAAACTTGCGAACGTTGTGTAAGCAGCTGCGCGGTGAAGGGCTTTATGTTTTGTTCCGGCTAGTAAATTCGTGGCAATCATACCAGACATATGAACTACAGAAAGCCATTTATGTATCCTGATTGATGAAAATTTCTTGTCTCGGTTGATCAAAGGTGGTGGGGTAAAAAGTGACATCACCGCAGTTGTAGAATAAGTGATGTTTACAGCAGCTCCTAATCCTTCGTGAATATCTTTCAAATTACTGTAATTGTTCCCAGTTGCTTTGTATAATCTTGACCCAACAATACCCTGACCAATCATTCCTCCCAACGTTGCAAACCCAAGAATTTGGTGCGTTACCAACATCCCACGTCTTAGTTTGAGTTCCTTTGTTCTGTTCGCTGCATTCAATGGTGAAATTGGACGAAGCAGTCCTTTTTCACCCCAAAAAATACGTTGTGTGAACAGCATTTTTTGAGGTAACAGTGCTGTGGTGGTGTCTTGCGTTTTCATTAAATCTCCTAGTAAATCATCTTGGGCGATTAAATGAAATGTGCTCATTGTAAGTAAAATGGCGAAAATGATTTTCATTGTAATTATACAATTTTATTTAAACGAAATTAGGCATAAACCCTCAGCATATTACCTGTGAGGCTTGTTTTGAATTGTGTTAGTCCACGTTGTGCTGGTCCTGAAATCCTGGATCCTGTTGATGAAAAATAGGATGAATGCGCCGAACAGTAAAACTGGTTTTGTCCAGCTTGAAACTGAACATTTACACCTTGATGTGGACAAACAGCTGATACTGCAAGGTAAGCATTGTTTGTGGTTAAAGCAACAATCACACCTTGGTTTATGATGTATCCGCCAGCGGTTTTTAGTGCAGCATAAGCATTGTTTGTTAAGTCAAGGGTAAAATCGACATTTGAAAGGTTATCGGTTTTTGAACATGATTGCATGCATGTTGCAGCAAATATTGCAGTACCACCAATGCCCAATTGAGCGAGGAATTCTTTGCGATCCATATATCTAGTTTTAATTTCTGACCAAAGGTGGATAAAAGGTTTACTAATAATATGTTAATTGTACTTCAAAATAATTTATTACGATTTCAAATCTTGATTGATTAATTCATTTTCAAGCATGACATAGGTCATTTTTGAAAAGGGTTACTTTTTTTAACTTTGCGTATTAATGTGTACAAAATACAACTAGCGATTATGTTGCAAAAAACTTATTTCAAGACTAAAGACTATTGTAAAGTGAAATTCAGCATACAAAGTGAAACTGCTGAAGCAGTTGAAATACTTGGTTTGAACAGTGATTGGGATAATTCAATCATCATGAGTAAGAAAAAAGATGGCACATTCAGTGCTGATGTGAATCTTCCCAAAGATTCAAAGCATGAGTTTAAGTATTTGGTTGACAATAATATTTGGATAAATGAGCCAGACGCTGATGGCGAAGTATCCAATGTTTTTGGTGGAAGCAACAGTGTTGTTGCTTTGTAGAATCAATGGTCATTGTTTTTAAAATCAGCGATTGTGGTTTGAGGTAATTCTCACCACTGAAACAGTTATTATCTTTTTCGGTGTTGTTTATTTCATAAATTTAAAGTCAATTCCTAAATAACAAATAGGTTTAATTTTTGGTTTATAATTTTTGAATTTTACCCCCGTTCTTCTCCAGAGACGGGGATTTTTATTTTAATTACATTTTGAATGTTTCATCAATCAAATGTCATGCCTATATTCTCAACTCGTAATGGTAATCTTTTTTGCAACTTAATTTGCTACATTTATCTTAATAATGAGACTAGCTGCCCCACCAGCAATTCCTAAACAACTCAACGCCTCAACAACTAAACAATGAAATATTCCAAATTTTTGCTGTTTCCATTTTTAATTTGGGCGAGCTTTTCCTTAGCACAAAGCAAGCCCAATATCGTCGTCTTTATGGTTGATGATATGGGATGGCAAGATTGTTCTGTTCCATTTTTTGAGAAAAAAACTGGGTTCAACAAAATATATGAAACCCCAAATATGGAACGACTGGCTGCCGGCGGTATGAAGTTTACCAATGCATATTCCACACCTGTTTGTACGCCAACAAGGGTCAGTTTGATGACGGGTATGAATGCAGCAAGGCATAAGGTTACCATGTGGACAAACGTTTTGAGGGATCAGCCAACAGATGCTCCTGATTCAATGATGGCTCCTCCAAATTGGAATTACAATGGGTTTGATCCAACTGGTAAAACCAACAATACATTTACTGCTGTTGCATTGCCACAGATTTTGAAAGACAATGGGTATTATACAATCCATGTGGGCAAGGCACATTTTGGAAGTACAGGAACACCTGGAGCAGATCCCAAAAATGTAGGATTTATGGTGAATGTTGCAGGGACAGCAGCTGGACATCCCGCGAGTTATTTGGGCATGAAAAATTTTGGCAATCCTGCTGATGGAAGAAAAACAACCCATGGTGTTCAAGACTTGTCTGAGTATCACCAAAAAGATATCTTTCTAACCGAAGCGTTAACACAAGAAGCCATAAAAAAGGTAGATACTAGACAGGATAAAAATCAACCCTTCTTTTTATACCTCGCCCATTATGCAATCCATGTTCCATTGGATGCTGATAAAAGGTATCTTGAAAAGTACCTTGCGAAGGGGTTAGACAGCACAGAGGCAAAGTACGCATCCTTGATAGCAGGGATGGATAAGAGTCTAGGGGATGTGATGAATTATTTAGAGAAAAATGGGTTGGATAAAAACACGGTTATTTTATTTATGTCAGACAACGGTGGATTGAGTCTTAGTCCACCACGCAGTGGAAAAGTCCACACAAAGAACCTACCACTTCGCGCTGGAAAAGGTTCTGTTTACGAAGGAGGAATTCGGGTTCCGATGATCGCTAAGTGGCCTGGAAAAATCAATGCTGGAGCTGTGAATAAAGAGCCGTTGATCATTGAGGATTTCTTTCCTACAATTTTGCAAATTGCAGGAATCAACCCTAAAAAGTACAAGTCACAGATCGATGGGGAAAGCTTTCAGCCGAGGTTTTCAGGTAAATCTGCAAAAAATGATAACCGCTTATTTGTCTGGCATGTGCCAAACAAGTGGGTGCCTAAAGATGGTCCTGGGATAAATTTTTATGGAGCCGCGCGGCTGGATAATTGGAAGTATGTTTACAGCATGAGAACTGGCAAGGAAGAGTTGTATGATTTAGTTCAAGATATAGGCGAAGAGCATGATTTGTCAGCTCAATTTCCAGAAAAAACGAAGGAAATCGCCAAAAGGGTGTCGGCAAGACTCTCAAAAGTTGGTGCACAAATGCCTACTAAGCGGTAAATAATTACTCCCGAAAACCCCGAATAATCCTTTTTTGTAGCATTAATTCTGTTCAATTGGGCAAGTTAATTATACAAAATTGACTAATTTGAAACCGCTTTTATGAGTAAGGGTGCTTTTAATTTTGGAATTACGTTTCTTTTGCAAGCGATTCTTGTTTAACTTGTATTCAAGATTTCCTATTAAACTGTGCATTTTTACCATAATTTATTCGAAATTTGCATTTTGTCTTTAAAATTGATTAACGTTATCATAAATATCATTGAAAATGAGTAATAAGCCTCAAACATTGTTTGATAAAGTGTGGGATGCCCATGTAGTGAAGCAGGTTGCTGATGGACCTGATGTATTGTTCATCGACAGACACTTCATTCATGAAGTAACTAGTCCGGTTGCCTTTCTTGGATTAAAGAACAGGGATGTGGATGTGATGTTTCCAGAAAAGACTTTTGCAACTGCAGACCACAATACGCCAACCATCAACCAACACCTGCCTGTTGAGGATGTATTATCAGCCAATCAGTTGAAAGCTTTGGAAGAGAATTCGGCCAAGTATGGTATTTCACATTGGGGATTGGGAAATCCGAAAAATGGCATTGTGCATGTGGTTGGTCCTGAGAATGGAATTACCTTACCGGGTATGACGATCGTATGTGGTGATTCGCATACATCAACCCATGGAGCCTTTGGCTGTATTGCCTTTGGCATAGGAACTTCTGAAGTTGAGATGGTATTGGCATCACAGTGCATCATGCAACCCAAGCCAAAGAAAATGCGCATCAATGTACATGGCAGCATGGGTAAAGGTGTTACCCCAAAAGACGTAGTGCTTTACATCATTTCAAAACTAACAGCAGCCGGTGCAACTGGATATTTTGTAGAGTTTGCGGGTCCGGTTTTTGAGGAAATGAGCATGGAAGGCCGCATGACGGTGTGTAACATGAGCATCGAAATGGGTGCGCGTGGAGGAATGATTGCTCCTGATGAAACCACTTTCAACTATATCAACGGAAGAGAAAAAGCACCAAAAGGAGAAGCTTGGGATAAGTCACTTGCCTACTGGAAAACCCTGAAAACAGATGAAGGTTCGGTTTTTGACATTGAATATAATTATGAAGGGGCTGATATTGAGCCGATGATAACTTACGGAACCAATCCTGGAATGGGCATGGGGATTTCACAAAGAATTCCAACTGCTGAAGGGATGGAATCAGGGAAAGTGAGTTACGAAAAGTCTCTTAGTTACATGGGCTTTGATGAAGACCAACCGATGTTGGGAAAGAAAATCGATTATGTATTTATCGGCAGTTGCACAAACGGACGTATAGAGGATTTCAGGGCATTTGCATCCATTGTAAAAGGAAGAAAGAAGGCCGATAATGTAACGGCATGGGTAGTTCCAGGTTCTCATGTTGTAGAGCAACAAATTAAGGATGAAGGCATTTTGGATATTCTTATTGAAGCAGGATTTGAGCTTCGTCAGCCAGGATGTTCAGCATGTTTAGCCATGAATGATGATAAAATTCCGGTAGGAAAATATGCGGTAAGTACCAGCAACAGGAATTTCGAAGGGCGACAAGGTCCGGGCGCTAGAACCTTATTGGCTAGTCCACTCGTTGCCGCCGCCGCCGCAGTAACAGGCATCATCACAGACCCAAGAACCCTCATCGGATAAAAAATATAAAAATGGCTTACGATAAATTTACGGTATTAAGCAGCACAGCAGTTCCATTGCCAATTGAGAATGTAGATACAGATCAAATCATTCCAGCGAGGTTTTTAAAAGCGACTAAAAGAGAAGGTTTTGATGAAAATTTGTTTAGAGATTGGAGGTACAATCCAGACAATACACCCAAGCAAGATTTCGTATTAAACAATCCCATTTATTCAGGAAAAATCCTTGTCGGTGGCAGAAACTTTGGAAGTGGAAGCAGCCGTGAGCATGCGGCTTGGGCTATTTATGATTATGGATTCAGGTGTGTGGTGTCAAGCTTTTTTGCAGACATCTTCAAGAACAACTCAATGAATATTGGTATATTGCCAGTAACGGTTTCAGAGGGTTTTTTACATCAAATATTTACGGCAATAGAAAATGATCCCAATACATTAATCGAGGTGAGTCTAGAGGCGCAGACCATTACATTAGTAGCAACGGGAGAGAAAGAGACGTTTGACATCAACGGATACAAGAAGCACAATTTGATGAATGGATTTGATGACATTGATTTTCTGCATAATATCAAGTCCGAAATCACTGCATTTGCAGAAAATAGCAAATATTAATTTGAAAGTTTAACTTGAAGTTTAAAAACTGATACTTCAGTACACCAACGCATGCCTAAAACAACCCGGTACATAGAAATCATGGACACCACCTTGCGGGATGGTGAACAAACCAGTGGCGTATCTTTTTCATCATCTGAGAAATTGACGATTGCGCAATTGTTGCTTACAGAAGTAAAGGTAGATCGCATAGAGATAGCGTCAGCAAGGGTTTCAGAGGGAGAGTTTGAAGCGGTAAAAAAAATTACGCGTTGGGCTAAGGGCAAGGGATTGTTGAAGAAGGTGGAGGTATTGACATTTGTAGATGGAGATATTTCGATAGATTGGATGGTGAAAGCAGGGGCGAAGGTGATGAATTTATTAACCAAAGGATCGATGAATCATTTGGTGCACCAGCTCAAGAAAACACCAGAGCAACATTTTGCTGAGATCGCAAAAGTGATAGCATTGGGCAAAGAAAAAGGCATTGAGTGCAATGTTTATTTAGAAGATTGGAGCAATGGGATGCGGAATTCGCCCGACTATGTATTTCAGTATCTAGATTTTTTAACTCAGCAGCCAGTCACACGCATCATGCTACCAGATACATTGGGAGTGTTGGAGCCTGTGGAGGTAAAAGAATTTATAACACAAACAATCGCACGGTATCCAAATAGTCATTTTGATTTTCATGGACACAATGATTACGATTTAGGAACTGCTAATGTTCTGGAAGCGGTAAAAGCAGGTATTCAAGGCATACATTTAACCATCAACGGAATGGGAGAACGTGCAGGAAATGCGCCGTTGGCAAGTGCTGTGGCGGTATTGCATGATTTTATGCCCAACGTAAGAACCAGGGTAGCAGAAAAATCTTTATATCAAGTTAGCAGGTTGGTGGAAACATTTTCAGGCTTTCGCATACCAGTCAATAAGCCAGTTGTGGGGGAGAATGTATTTACGCAGACAGCCGGAATACATGCTGATGGCGACAAAAAAAACAACTTGTATCACAACGATTTGATGCCAGAGCGATTTGGACGCCAGCGTCGGTATGCGTTGGGAAAAACCAGTGGAAAATCCAACATCGAAAACAACTTAGCACAATTGGGTATTGAGTTGTCTGATGCAGACTTGAAGCGGGTAACACAACGAATTATCGAGTTAGGAGATAAGAAAGAAGTAGTAACACAATCAGACCTTCCTTATATAATTTCTGATGTAATCGACAGCAGTTCAATCGAAGAAAAAGTGCAGGTAGTCAACTATGTATTGACACACTCAAAAGATTTGAGGCCATCTGTTACTTTGCAAATCAATTTAGAAGGAGAAGTGATTGAAGAGCATGCGCAAGGCGATGGACAGTATGATGCATTCATGAATGCATTGAGAAATATTTATAAAAAGAAAAAAAGTACTTTGCCCGTGTTAACGGATTATGCAGTTCGAATACCGCCAGGGGGAAAGAGTGATGCATTGTGTGAAACTATTATTACGTGGGACTATAAAGGAAGGGAGTTTAAGACAAGGGGGTTGGACAGTGATCAAACGGTAGCAGCGATAAAAGCAACACAGAAGATGTTGAATTTGTTATAGACTGTTTATTTGTGTGGATGTTGAGGTGTTGAGATGTTTAGGTTCCATATATAATATCCAAACTTAAAAGTAGATTAACGATTAAATAAAAAATATGAACAAGAAGATTCTCATAGTACCAGGAGATGGAATAGGCCAAGAAGTAACTGCGGTAGGAAAATTGGTGCTAGACAAGATAGCAGAAAAATTTGGGCATACATTTACCTATGATGAAGCGTTGATAGGGCATGTAGCAATAGAGGCAACAGGCAATCCATTGCCCGATGAAACGTTGGAAAAAATGCGTGCATCTGATGCCATTTTGTTTGGTGCAGTCGGGCATCCAAAGTATGACAATGATCCAACGGCTAAAGTAAGGCCAGAGCAGGGTTTGTTGAAAATGCGCAAAGAGTTGGGGTTGTATGCAAATCTTCGTCCCATTAAATTATTTGATGAATTGTTGGGAGCTTCAAGCATCAAACCCGAGATTTTAAAAGGCGCTGACATTCTTTTTTTCAGGGAGTTAACAGGAGATATTTATTTTGGCGAGAAGGGAAGAAAGAACGATGGAGATACTGCCTATGATGTAGCAGAATACAGCAGGTTTGAGGTAGAAAGAATCGCCAGAAAAGCCTTTGATGCAGCAAGAACGAGAAGGAATAAAGTATGTTCAGTAGACAAGGCGAATGTGTTGGAGACTAGCAGGCTTTGGAGAGAAGTGGTGCAGAAAATAGCTTTGGAATATCCAGATGTAGAGGTGGAGCATCAGTTTGTAGATGCAACGGCGATGATGTTGATAAAAGACCCTACAAGGTTCGATGTTGTGGTAACGGCAAATTTGTTTGGAGATATTCTAACCGATGAGGCTTCACAGATAGCAGGATCAATGGGAATGTTGGCATCAGCATCAATCGGAGATGGAACAGGAGTATATGAGCCCATACATGGTTCAGCGCATGATATCACAGGAAAAGGGGTAGCCAATCCACTTGCTTCGATTTTATCGGCGGCGTTGTTGTTGGAAATATCATTTGGCTTGAAAGCAGAATCGGAAGCATTGATCAATGCAATAGATGCAGTGTTGAAAGCAGGATTCAGGACAAGAGACATTGCGGATGCAACAACGGCCTCAAATATGATCTTAGGAACTGAAGCGATGGGGAATGAGGTTCTGTCAAGAATTTAAACAATTAACTAAATCAATAAATTAAAAAAACCCATGTGAATTTCTCATGGGTTTTTTATTTTCAGGCTATTGAAATAATTGATGTTAAATTTATGGGTGTAAATCAATATAGTATGAATTTGAGGCGATTAGTAATATTCACATTTTTTCTTTTATGTTTTTCCGCTCGTTCAAGTGCACAGATATTAAAGGATTGGCATGGAGAGTGGCATGGCAAGATGCAGATGTATAAAAATGGGCAGACGACAGATAGCTTGGAAGTATTGTTAACCATTAAGCCCATCAATGATTCAACATTAACATGGCGAACCGAGTATAAATCGGTTAAGCAACCGATGACAAAGGATTATACCATGAAAAGTGTGGATGTTTCAAAAGGTGTTTACGCAACAGATGAGGGAGAAGGAGTTTTGTTAGAAACTTATTTGATAGATCACACATTGTATAATGTTTTTGAGGTTGAAGGAATCATGTTAACCGCCATTTATAGGTTAATAGGTAATGAAATTGTTTTCGAGGTGACATCTGGAAAGAAAGGAAGAGTTGTAGCAGGTGGGGTAACAAATTTCTCTGTAAATTATTTGCAAAAGGTCCATTTTAAAAGAAGAGAAAGTAAGCTACTGTTGAATGAAGGTAAAGGCGCAGAGCCTGTATTTTTTTTAGACAAAAAGCGAATAAGTAAAGAAGAAATCAGTGCAATCAATCCCAATGATATTGAATCAATAAATGTATTTAAAGGAGAGCAAGCATTAAAACAATTTGGCCCAGGATTCACCAGTGGCGTGGTTGTAATTAAATTAAAAATAAAATAAAGCATCAACGATTTGTTATGAAAAAAATCATTCTACTTCTACCAGTTCAGTTATTTTTTGTTGTGTGCTTGGTGGCACAAACGTCAACTGTAAAACTCATTAAAGACAAAAAAAATCCTGCTATCCATGTAACAATAGGCGGAAAGCCTTTTACAGATTTTTTCTTTCCAGACACGATTGCCAAGCAGGTATTGTATCCAATTTCAGCACCCAATGGAACTGTAATAACGCGGGGATTTCCAATGAACACAAAGCCAGGAGATCCAACAGATCATCCACATCATTTGGGATTGTGGCTAAATTATGAAAGTGTAAATGGACTTGATTTTTGGAACAATTCATTTGCCATTCCAGCTGAAAAGAAGCATTTGTATGGAACCATAAAGTTTGGCAAGGTAACAGAGATAAAGGATGGTAAAATTGGTAAACTAGGGTATGAATCATATTGGCAGGATCATACCGGGAAAACATTGTTGAACGAAACAACAGGATATGACTTTAGTGAGGTAGAAGGAAGTTGGGTAATTGACAGAACAACAACTTTAACAGCTGTGGTTCCCGTATTTTTTAAGGATGTTAAAGACGGATTTATAGGATTGAGGATGGCGCATGAGTTGCAGATACCAACAAAAGAGACGAAGAAGTTTATAGATGCCAATGGCATTGAAACTGTGATCAAAGCTGTACTCGATACCATTCCTACCGGGAATTATGTAAACAGCAATGGAGTGCGGGGAGAAGATGTGTGGAGTAAGAAAGCATCATGGTGTATGATGTATGGCAAAATGGGGTTAGATACAATCAGTATAGTGATTATCGACCATCCAACGAATACAGGCTATCCAACGAATTGGCATGCCAGGGGATATGGTTTGTTTGCGGCAAACCCATTGGGGGAGAAAGTTTTTACCAATGGGCAACATGAGTTGAATTTAACATTAAACCCAGGCGAGTCTGTGACCTTTAAATATAGGGTTGTTATTTCATCAGGTGTAAAAATATTGGATAAAGTACGCATTGCTGCATTAGAGAAGCAGTTTGCTGCAAAATAGACGAGCAGCGTAATAAATTTCCCATTAGCAATAACTAAAAGTCTTGTCAGGTCTCCCATATTGGAATTTGGCAAGGCTTTGGTTTTTTTACAAAAAACTAAATCATTTTAGGTAACCCATTTTAAAATTATTTTTATATTTTTTTTTAAACGTGTTTAGTTTTTTTTGATCTGAAATTTAAAAGTGTAAATAACTGATTTGCAATTACTTAGATTTTAAAAAATATTAATATGTCAAATTTAAATGATGTTTTTAGCGAGCGTTTATGCTAAAAAGTGATTTTTAGGAATAGAAAATTTGGGCTGATGTTAATAAATTATTAATCTTGTGCAGCGAAATGTAAAAAATACATGTCTTATTAGCCCCGCCTTAAGATAACGATTGTATTAAATCTAAAAAATAGACTACAAACTTTGTTAGTAATAGTAAACCCAAATTTTAAATCAAATCTAGCTTCATTATGAAACAATTCTTTCGTAGAAGTGCAACTAAGGCTGCGACATTGATGCTTGCGTCATTGTTGATGTGCGTTGTTGTATTTGCACAGAAAAAGATCACCGGAAAGGTGGTTGGCTCAGATGGCAAACCAGTTGCAGGCGCAACTGTTCAAGTAAAGGGTTCCAATGTTGGAACTTCAACGCTTGAGGATGGCACATTTGCCATCACAGTGCCTGATAATTCGGTATTGCAAATTTCAGCCACAGGTACTAAGTCTCAAGACGTTAAAGTTGGTCAGTCAAGTGCGTTGAGCATTACATTGGCAAGTACTTTAAGTAACCTTGAAGAGGTAGTTGTAACAGGTTACACTGCTCAGCGTAAAAAAGACATTACAGGTGCGGTTGCAGTTGTAAATGTTAAAGACATGACAGCTAACCCAGGTTCAAACATTGAGAACCTTCTTCAAGGGCGTGCTTCAGGTGTTACTGTAACTTCATCTGGTGTTCCAGGTGCTGGTTCTAACATCCGTATCCGTGGTTTCAGTACTTTCGGATCAAATGACCCACTTTTTGTTGTTGATGGTATTCAGTTGAGTTCTGTAAATGAAATCAATCCTTCAGACATTGAGTCAATGCAGGTATTGAAAGATGCGTCTGCATCTGCTCTTTATGGATCTGCTGCTGCGAATGGTGTAATCATCATTACCACTAAAAGAGGTAAAGTTGGAACTCCAAAGATCAGTTATGATGCTTATTATGGTTCTCAGTTCTTCAACAAAGGATTAGATCTTTTGGATACAAAAGAATATGGCGACTATCTTTGGAAGTTGGCTAAAAATGCTGGACAGGTTGATGCGCAAGGAAGGGTATTCCATGGTCAGTATGCTCCTTTGGGAAGCACAACACCAATCATTCCTGAGTATATCTTGGCTGGTTCTAAGTCAGGTGCTGGTGCTGGTGATGCTGCTGCAAATCCAGATCTTTACAAGTTGGATATTTACAATGTTAATGATGACAGCAAAACTTATTTGATCCACAAGGCAAATAAAGTAGGAACTGATTGGTTGAAAGAAATCAGCCAAGCTGCTCCAATGATGAATCATCAGTTGAATGTATCTGGTGGTACAGACAAAGGGAACTATCTTTTTGGATTAAACTATTTCGACCAATCTGGTCTAGTTATACAAACAAGGTACAAGAGATATTCTCTTCGTAGCAATACCAACTTCATCGTTAAGAATAAGGTGAAACTTGGTGAAAGTCTTCAAATCAATTTCATTGATCAAATTCCTGGTTTCACTAACCAAGATGAGTCAAATGCAATATTGATGGCTGCACGTATGCAACCTATTGTTCCTGTATATGATATCAAGGGCAATTATGCTGGTACAAGAGGTTCTAACCTTGGTAATGCTGGTAACCCTGTAGCAGATCGTTTCAGAGATAAAGATAAGAAAGACACTAAAATTGGTGTAATTGGAAATCTTTATGCTGAAGTTGATTTCCTTAAATATTTGACTGCTCGTTCTAATTTCGGTATTGATTACGGAAATAACTCAAGCAGTGGTTTTGGACTTCCACGTTACGAGACTTCTGAAGGTCGTGGTGGTACAGGAAGCTATTATGATAATGCTAGCAATGGATATGCTTTGACATGGTTCAATACACTACGTTTCAAGAAAACATTTGCTGATTTGCATGATGTTTCAGTTGTAGTTGGTAATGAGGTTAAGCAGTTCAGAGGTCGTGGTAACGGTGCAAATTCATCTGATTACTTCCTTTTCGATCGTAACTTCTGGCAGGTTAGTTCTGGCCAAAATCCAACACCAAGTGGATATAGCTATGAGTATATCAGCAGGTTCTACACTCCATTGCTTGTAAAAGGTGATTATACCTATAACAATAAGTACATCTTCAGTGGTTCATTCCGTCGTGATGGTGCGTCTAACGAGTTCGGACCAAAGAACAAGTTTGGTAACTTCGGTGGAGCGAGCTTTGGTTGGAGGGTTTCTGATGAATCTTTCATGAAATCTTCAGCTTCATGGTTGAACGACTTGAAACTTAGGATTGGTTATGGTGTTCTTGGAAACAACAGGATCCCAGGCTTTGGCTTTGCTAACTTGTATGCTTACGAGAATGGTTTCACTACATATCCTATCAATGGTGGTAACTCATCATCTGCAGGTTTCGCACACAGAAAAATCGGTAACCCTGATGTTCAGTGGGAAGTTGCAGGTACAACAAACTTTGGTATCGATGCGTCAATGCTTGATAACAAGTTGAATGTTACTTTAGAGGTTTACAGCAAGAAGACTTCAAAGCTTCTTTTCCCTGTGGAATTAGATCCAACAATCAACGGATTTGTTGACAATCAACCACAGAACATTGGAAAGATGACAAACAATGGTATTGATTTGAGCATAAACTACAGAGGCAAGTCTGGTAAAGATTTCTCTTATGAAATTGGCGCTAACATTTCTGCTTACAGAAATACTGTTGATGCAATTACTGGAGAGTTTGTTGATGGTAGCCGTACTCGTATCGATCCATTCAACCGTTCAGTTGTTGGTAAGCCTTTCATGAGCTTCTATGGATACCAATTAGATGGCTTCTTTGACGATGCTGCTGAATTAGCTGCACTTGATCAAGGTGGTGAATTCTTAGGTGGATGGAAATATAAGGATATCAGTGGACCAAATGGCAAGCCTGATGGAAAAATCGATGAGAAAGACAAAACTTTCATCGGTAACCCACATCCTAAGTTCATTGCAGGTTTCAATTTCTCTGCAACTTACAAAGCATTCGACATAACTGCTTTCGTTTATTGGAAAGCTGGTGGAGATCTTGCTAACTATGTACGTTATTGGACAGACTTTAACACCTTCCAAGGTAACAGAACCAAGAGAGTATTGTATGATAGCTGGGAGAAGCCAGGTGATACAAAAATGCTTCCTAGGTTGAATGCTGCTGATGGTGCAAGTGGACAGGTTCCAGTTAGCTACTACATCGAGCCAGGTGGATATTTGAGGTTGAAAAACTTGAGCGTAGGTTACAACCTTTCTTCAAACAGTGCTAAGAAAATCGGTCTTGACAAACTTCGTGTTTATGTTCAAGCACAGAACATTCTTACCATTACCAAATACTCTGGTTTAGATCCTGAAATCGGAAACTTCAATACAGGTAGAGGTGATTATCGTAATCAAGCGGTTGACTATAACATGGGTGTAGATGCAGGTAACTTCCCTGTACCTAGAATTATCACCTTTGGTATCAACGCTTCGTTCTAATCAATCCTAACCAATCGCGAACTAGTAAAAAAGAAAAAGATGAAGAATAAATTTTTAAAAATCTCAATTGCCATCGTAATGTTGGCAACTGGTATCTGGGCTTGTAAGAAGAGCTTCCTAGAGACCTCTCCATACGGACAGTATGGTGATGAACAATTGTTGAGTGCAAAAGGTATTGATGCCGTTTTGATCGGTGCCTATGGTATGCTCGACGGTGAATCTCAATTTAAGTATGGTGAAAACTGGTTTACGCCAGTTACTAACTGGGTATATGGTGATATCGCTTCTGATGATGCCTACAAAGGAACTGATGCGAATGACCAACCGCCAATGACTACTGTTGAAACGTATAACACCATACCTTCAACTCAAGGTCTTTATGCAAGGTGGATATCTATCTATGATGGTATCGCACGTGCTAATGATGTTATCAAAATCATTGGTAAAACAAAAACAAAAGCTCCAAAAGAATTGTCTGCTGCTGATGAGACTAGACTTTTGGGTGAAGCAAGATTTATCAGGGGTTTCCAACATTTCGAAGCTATGAAAATGTGGAACAACATTCCTGTAATTACCGATACTACTACAGTTAATCCAGGTAACCCTGGTGGAGCTGCAGCAGCTTGGAAATTCATTGAAGCTGATTTTTCTTTTGCATATACAAACCTTCCTGCTACTCAATCTCAATTGGGTCGTATCAATAAGTGGGCTGCTGCAGCTTACCTTGCTAAGGCTTATTTGTATCAAAAGAAGTTTGCTGAAGCGCTTACTCTTTTCAACACAATCATCGCTTCTGGTGTAAATGTTGGAGGAACTAAGTTTGCTCTTCAAGATGCATATTGGAAAAACTTTGACGCTCGTTTCGAGAACACATCTGAATCAGTATTTTCTGTACAGATGGCTGCTCAAGGAAGTCAAGAAGGTGATGGAAACAGGGGATATGGTCTTGCGTTCCCTTATGGTGGTGACTTCGGTTGCTGCGGATTCTTGCAGCCTTCTCAAAACCTTGTAAATGCTTACAAAACATCTGCAACTGGTCTTCCATTGTTTGGAACATACAACGATGTAGATGTTAAGAATGATGCTGCTCAAGCAAGTTCTGATGCATTTACATTGGGAACTGAAAATGTTGACCCACGTCTTGACTGGTCAGTTGGCCGTCGCTCTGTACCATTCTGGGATTGGGGTGGACACCCTGGTCGTAACTGGATCCGTGACGTAGGTTATGCTGGTCCATACAGCCCTAAAAAGCACGTATATTCTGCAGCAGACATCAACAGCTTCACAGCTAACGGATGGAGAAACATGACTGCTAAAAACTACAACGCTATGCGTTTTTCAGATCTTCTTTTGATGACTGCTGAATGTGAAGTTGAAGTTGGATCTCTAGAAAGAGCACGTGCTTTGGTTAACCAAGTACGTACAAGAGCCGCTGCTCCTGCAAGTGCAGTTGCCGGTAGCCCAGCTAAGTATGTTATCAGCGGATATACTGCAACTTGGACTGATAAAGCAGTTGCTAGAGAAGCAGTTCGTTTCGAAAGAAGGCTTGAACTTGCTATGGAAGGACACAGGTTCTTCGATCTAGCTCGTTATGGCAATGGTTATGCAGCAACTACGTTGAATGCTTACCTTGCTGTTGAAAAGAACAAGAGGTTGTATCTTAAATCTTCTCCTGGTTTCCAGGCTAAGAATGAGTTCTACCCTATCCCTGAAAGAGCAATCGTTCTTTCTAAAGGAGCTTTGAAACAGAATCCTGGTTATTAATTTAACTTGATTTAATATTGAAAAGGCGTCAAGAAATTGACGCCTTTTTCTTTTGGTTGAATACCTTTGTTTAAGATAAGCTCAGTCTTAAATTGTTACACTATTATGAAAAATCTGTTGCATATTTTTACGGTTGTTGTTATTTTGTTGACAGCTATTTCTTGCCAGAAAAAAAAATTATTTGAATCTGTAGATTCAGATAAATCTGGTATTAGTTTCAATAATAAAATCATTGAAGATAGTGCCGTTAATCCCATGAATTTGGAATTTATTTATAATGGTAGTGGGGTTGCAGTTGGAGATTTTAACATTGATGGTTTGCCCGATTTGTATTTTACAGCAAGCCGAGTAAACAATGAGTTGTATATCAATAAAGGTGATTTTCAGTTCAAAAACATCACAGAAAAATCAGGAACAGCGAGTGCAGACAAATGGAGTTCATCCGCATCCACAGTAGATATCAACAACGATGGTAAACCAGATATTTATGTTAGCAATTCCGTAAAAAAAACAAGTGAGGAAAGAACCAACCAGCTATTTTTAAACATGGGTTTGGACAAAGAAGGGGATCCAATTTTTAAAGATGTTGCAAAGGAATACAATTTAGCAGATACTGGGCATACTGTAATGACTGTTTTTTTTGATTATGACAATGACGGAGATCTTGATGCATATATGTTGAATACTGAACCGATTGAGCGCTCTCCTACCATCTATCAGAACATGCAACAAGATTCTGTGAGGTTTAGCATGGACAAACTTTTTCGAAATGATTATGATTCTGTTTTAGGACATCCCTATTTTACAGATGTTTCTGAAGAGGCAGGTGTATCATTGCCAGGATATGGTTTGGGTGTAAATGTCACCGATATCAATCATGATGGTTGGAAAGATATATTTGTAACCAATGATTTCAACAACAGCGATCATTTGTTTATCAATGATCAGCACGGAAAATTTATTGAGAGCTCAAAAAAGTATTTTAAACACGGCAGTTATAATGCCATGGGAAATGATGTTGTTGATATCAACAACGATTGCTTGCAAGATGTGATTACTGTCGACATGAATGCAAAGGACAGTTATCGAAAAAAGATGAACATGAATCCCAATAGCTATCAGGGTTACATGAATTTACTGCGATATGGGTACAATTTACAGTACGTTAGAAATACGCTTCAATACAACCAAGGTTTTATTTCTTCCGAAAAGTCAACTAAAAATAATCAACCAGCATTTAGTGAAATAGCTTTTTTATCTGATATTGGAGAAACCGATTGGAGCTGGTGTCCGACTGTTGCTGATTTTGACAACGATGGATTTCGGGATATTTTGATAACAAATGGATATCCAAGGGACGTAACAGACAATGATTTTGTGTCTTACCGCACTGAAGTTGACAACTTTGCCTCTTGGGATAATTTGTTGACGCATATCCCTCAAATTAAAATTCCAAACTATGCGTTTCGGAATAATGGCGCTTTGCAATTTTCGGATGAAACAGAGGCGTGGGGATTAGAGCAACCATCTTTTTCAAATGGTGCTGTTTATGTTGATTTAGACAAAGATGGAGACCTTGATTATGTTGTGAATAACATCAATGATAAAGCTTCTTTGTATAAAAACACTTCAATTGAAAATGATGAAACAAATAGTTACCTGCAATGCGCATTTATTGGCAGCAATAAAAATAGGGATGGCTATGGAGCAGAAGTAATTATATTTTATCAGGGCACTCAGAAACAATATTATGAGCACACACCCTTCAGGGGATACTTAAGTTCATCAGACCCAATAGCGCATTTTGGTTTGGGTAAAAACAACAATATTGATTCAGTTAAGGTGATTTGGCCTGATCAAAAACAACAGGTTATGAAGGCTGTTAAGTTAAACCAACGCATCGTACTTGATTATAAAAATTCAACTAACTCTACTGTCGACCCATTTTATTTTTTATACTTTAAAGGCAAGCAATTATTTACTGATGTTACAGATTCCTTGGCAATAGATTATGTACATGAAGAATCTGATTTTATAGATTTCAACATTCAGAAATTGTTGCCCCATAAATTGTCGGAGTATGGACCAGGTCTAGCTGTAGCTGATCTTGATGGAAATGGATTGGATGATATCATTGCTACAGGATCATTCCCGAGTGGGGCAAAAATTCTATATCAGCAAATCGATGGTACCTTCAAAAAAGATTCATTATTGCCTCTTCAAGAAGGCTCTAAACAAGCGGATGAAATGGGTGTATTGCTTTTTGATGCAGATGCGGATGGTGACCAAGATATTTATATTTCAAGTGGCGGATATGAAAGAGAATCTAATACGGCATCATATTCAGATAAATTTTTTGTAAACGATGGAGCAGGACATTTTACACAAAATAAATCCGCATTTCCAATCAATTACGGTAGTAAATCATGTGCACGCGCGTCAGACTATGATCATGATGGCGACCTCGACTTATTTGTAGCAGGCCGTGTAGAACCCTGGAAATACCCCATGTCTGTTTCTTCTTTTATATATAGAAATGATTCAAGAAAAGGAAGCATTAAGTTTAGTGATGTAACGAAAACTGTTGCTGCAGGATTGCAAAATGTTGGATTAACATGCGACGCTTTATTTACCGATTTTGACAATGACGGATGGGATGATTTGATAATTGCAGGTGAGTGGATGCCAGTCATGAGTTTTAAAAACATGCAAGGAAAGTTTGTTGATGTAACGTCAACATCTGGGATTACAATGCAAACTGGATTTTGGAATAGTATTTCTTCTGCAGATTTCGATAACGATGGAGACATGGATTATGTAGTAGGAAATTTGGGGTTGAACAGTTTTTACAAGGCTTCAGAAAAATATCCTGCTCGTATTTATGGAAAAGATTTTAACGGTGATGGAAACTACGATGCCGTGCCCTCGCTTTTTTTAAGGACGAGCTATGAGGATAAATCAATCAAAGAATTTCCTGCACAGACCAGAGATGACATGGTCAAGCAAATGATTTCAATGAGGGCAAGGTTTCCAAATTACAATGCATACGCATTATCAACCATAGATAAAGTGTTGACTGGCGAGGAAAGAAAAGGTGCATTGGTAAAAGAAGCAAATTGCTTAAAATCTTCTGTATTAATCAATGATGGCAAGGGACATTTCTCAATAAATGCATTGCCTTTATTGGCTCAGGTATCAACGATCAATGGAATGGTAGCAGATGACTTTGACCAAGACGGTAATGTAGATTTGTTGATTTGTGGCAATGATTATGGAACAGAGGTATCAGTAGGGCGATATGATGCCTTAAATGGACTTCTCCTGAAAGGCAATGGCAAAGCAGGTTTTGAGGCCTTGTCGATTTCCCAAAGTGGTATTTATGTTCCTGGGAATGCGAAAGCCTTTGTGAAGTTTATTGGACGCAATAATAGTTACCATGTGATGGCATCACAAAATAGGGATCGACTAAAGTCATTCAGGCAATCTGCAAAATCAACTATTATCAAAATTGGTGGAGATGAACAATCAGCTATCATAACATTTAAAGACGGCAGAAAACAAAAAACTGAATTCCCTTACGGAAGTTCATTTTTGTCACAATCTTCGCGTTTTTTAAATGCATCATCTAGCATGAAAAAAATTGAAATAAGAAATACCTCAGGAAAAATTAGAAAGATAGATTTATAGTAGTGGTTTTATTTATTGCCAGTGACAATTCCTGTGTAATACAAGGTAGCTACAGAATCTTTTGTTCCTTCAAAGAAGACAAATAAATCTTTTCGGAAGGGACCAATAATTCCTTTTTTTGAATCATAAGAAATTTTTATTTCACCTGATTTTTTGTTGTCAATTTTTGATGTAGTAAAACCATCAATTATGGTGCAATCACAACCAGGTATTATTTTTTTAATGCTAATTGAATGACCTGAAATATTTCTGAAAACGTATTTCATTTGAACTTTTGCAGGGTAGTCAAATTTACCAAGATCAATAATTTTATTGTCCCAACGTATGTCTTCATGCTCGGCGTTATTGTTGCAGGAAATTACAAGTGCACATAGAACTAACAGTAACAGATTAATTAAACGCATATAAATAGAATTATGTAACTTTCGGTCATTCGAATTGATAAAATAGTTAGTTCTAAACAATTAATTTAAATGTTATTTCATGACAAAAATATTTGCAATAATCTTGACTTCAACTTTATTTTTTTCTTGTAGTCAGTCAGGAAAAGATGAGTTAGCAGCGGAGAGAGATGTTGTTATAGATTCAGCCAGTGTGCAGTACATGCATCAGTTGACGAAGAGCATGAATGATATTATTGTTTATGATATTTTTTCTGCGCCAGTGGCGAGTAGAATTTATGCGTATTCAACCTTGGCAGCTTATGAATCGATACGGTGGATGGATACCACATACCCATCGTTGACTGAACAGTTGAAGGGATTTGGAAAAATGCCAGAACCTGAAGCAGGCCTGAAATACGATTTTAGGGTTTCTGGGGTGAAGGCATTTTTTATCATCGCACAGAAGCTAACATTTACCAAGGATTCATCAAATTCTGTAGAAAAAAGGTTGTTAGATTCATTGGCAGGCAGCAGCAGTGCATCGATATTTAACAGGTCGATTGAATTTGGAACCAAGATAGCGGACAGCATATTAGGAAGGGCTTCGCGGGATAATTACAAACAGATTCAGGGAATGCCAAGGTATTCAATCAACGAGGGGAAAGGAAGGTGGGAAACTACACCGCTAGATTATATGGATGCTGTACAACCGTATTGGAGTAAGATGGCGCCATTTTTTATGGACAGTTCATCGCAATTTAAGCCGGTTCCACCACCACCATTTAGCATGGAAAAAAGCTCTCAGTTTTTTACAGAGATGAGGTCTGTTTATGATGTCAGCAAGAAGTTGAATGATACAACAACCGAGATAGCCCGTTTTTGGGATGATAACCCATCCGCTACAACGCATGTAGGGCATTTAACTTATGCAACGAAGAAGCCGAGTCCGGGTGGACATTGGATTAACATAACAGCCATTGCCAGTAAAAAAACGGGTCAGAACTGGGTACAAGCATCACAAGCTTATGCAATGACTTCTATAGCCATGTACGATGGCTTTATTTCTTGTTGGGACGAGAAATACAGGAGTGAATACATCAGGCCCGTAACTGCCATAAACAAGCTTATTGATGCCAATTGGCAGCCATTGTTACAAACGCCGCCATTTCCAGAATATACAAGTGGGCACAGTGTGGTTTCCTCAACAATCGCTTCTGTATTAACCCGTGTTTTTGGCGATAATTTTGCATTTACGGATGACTATGAAAAGCCATATATCGGCATAGTTAGAACATTCCCATCATTTATGAAGGCATCAGAAGAAGCTTGTGTAAGTAGGATTTACGGCGGCATACATTTTGCATCAGCTGTTGAAAATGGAAAAACCCAAGGACGAGCCTTGGGTAAATTCATCAACAGCAAACTGAAGACGAAATAAGAACAACGTGTTTTAATTCAATAGCCTGGGATTCATAACCCTGAGGTCCCGGGTTCAAATCCCGGTCTCGCTACATGAAAATCAAGGACTTACGTTAAATCGTGGGTCCTTTGTTGTTTCTGCGTGA